>CERB01054402.1_pt1 | contig 14098 bp, 13 predicted proteins | sample 356271 | NCBI WGS metagenome assembly CERB01 (sample SAMEA2621155, study PRJEB7988) | marine metagenome | isolation source: saline water (ENVO:00002010), including
TTTTCATATTCATCAACAGGTGATTCCAAAAAAATATATTCATCTGAAAAAAATAGAACTAGTCACAAATCACTCATAGAATTATTTTCTCAAGGCTTAATATTACACAATAAAATTAAAGATAAAAAAATTAATGACGATATCTTAAAAACAGCACTAGGTATGGCCTATGCCGTTCTAACGTTTGATAGTGTTAAATTACCAGATAACGATTTACAATCATTAGAAAACTCAACGATTTATAAAGACTCTCTTAAAATAACCTTAGATTCTCTCAAGGACAGACCTACACATGGCTACAAATTTCTTATGGTTCTCAATAGCAAAATGAACCGTAAAAAATTACCCGTTACTGACACCTTTTTATTTTCAACAAGACAGTTAACAAAACAAGCCATTTTCAACTTAATTAATCAGGATATCGATAAAATCGAAATTAAAGATTTAAATAATGAAAAATCGACATTTTCACCAACACTCAATCAAATTGATGAAACAACTACCCCAGATCCGAAGAAGGATGAAAACGACCCCAAAGATACAAACAAAAAGGAAAAACCAACTTCAGAAAAAAAACAACCTAAAACTGACAATTTAACTAGTGAAACACCCAATAAAACCAACTCATCCTCCACAGATCAAGACAAGCCAAAATCTAGCTTACCAAAAGACTCAAGTAACAGCATATCAAATGATGATTCTACATCTGATGAAACAGCTAGCCCAGATCCTAAGAAAGATGAAAAAGATCTCAAAGCCGCCAACAAAAAAGAAAAACCAACTTTAGAAAAAGAACAAGCCAAAACTGACTCCTTAACTAGCGAAACGTCCAATACAGCTACTCAAGAACAACAAAAAACACCCTTAGATACAGATACTAAAATCGAAGATACGATTACAAACATAACCGAAGAAAACAATCAAGCTAAAGAAGAAAAGAAGAAAGAAAAGGAAGAAGATGAAGACGTCTTTGCCGAAGATAGATTTCGTTAGAAATAAGGTAATAAAAAATGAACTATGCTGAACTTAATGATATAGTTACCATTCATTATTCAATTAGCTACACTAACGGCCAGCCAATTGAAAGCTCAAATGGAAAAGCTCCCGTTAGATTTAAGCTAGGATCTAAAACCACACTTCCCTACATTAATAAACTAATCCTTGGAATGCGAATTGGAGACATAAAAACAAAAACAATCAAAGGCTCTATCGCCTTTGGAAAACCATCAAAAAAACTCATTAAAACAATCGGAATTGAAACCGTCCCCAAACATATAAAAAAAGAAGTTGGCAATAAAGTAGAAATTCAAATTGAAAACGACATTCCCTTTAAAGCTACTATTTCAGCTATTTCCAAAACGTCCATTACACTTGATGCAAATCCTGAATTTATAAAAAAAGATCTTGTTGTTAAGGTAGAACTTTTAGATATTGAAGTAGAAAGCACTTGAAAACAACCTATTTTCTTGCTAAAAATAGGCATCTGTCTTGAAAAATCTTACCTGTTACTATATTTTTCACTAAATAATAGTTTTAAGATTTAAGCAAAAGCTTATATGCTGATGCTTGAAAAGATGGTATATTACAATATGTCATAAATAATGAGGTAAATCGATGATTATAGAAAATTTAGATCAAGTTGCTAACCAAATTGAAAATGAACGTGGAATTGAAAAACAATTCCTTTACGATGCTTTAGAACAAGCCTTAGCATCAGCCTGCCGAAAACATATCGGAGACGGAAGTCAGCTTGAATGCAAATTAAATTCATCTGCTGGTACAATGCAATTTTACAGAGTTAAAGAAGTTGTTGATGATATTTTTTCTGACAGCACAGAAATTCTAGTAAAAGATGCCAAAGAAATCGATAAAAATGCAGAAATTGGAGATGAAGTTCATGTTGAATTTATTCCAACAGATTTTGGTAGAATAGCAGCTCAAATTGCAAAACAAGTTATAACACAACGATTAAGAGAAGCTGAAAGAGATTCAGTATTTGATGAGTTTCAATCAAAAGTAGGACATGTTGTTAATGGAACGATTCAACAAATTGAAAACAGATCTTACCTTATTAATTTAGGAAGAACAGAATCCATTCTTGGATATCATGATCAAATCCCTGGCGAAAAATTTGAACTTAATGAAATTATCAGAGTTTATGTGACAAATGTTGATAGAAATAACAAGCGAAACATGGTCAATGTTTCACGTTCACACTCAGGATTACTAAGAGCTTTATTTGAATCAGAAATCCCTGAAATAGCTGATGGAATTATTGATGTTATGTCAGTTGCTAGAGAGCCTGGTATTAGAGCAAAAGTTGCTGTAAAAACCAACAACCCCTCTATTGGCGCTGTTGGTACATGTGTTGGTCAAATGGGTGGGCGAATTCAAACAATTATCAAAGAATTAGGAAATGAAAAAATAGACGTTTTAGAATGGCATGAAGATATTAAAGTATTTATTGCAAACTCACTAAAACCAGCAGAAATTGCTAACGTTTTAATTACCGATCAAGAAAACAAACAAGCAACAGTCGTTGTAGCGAAAGATCAGCTATCATTAGCTATAGGTAAAGCCGGAGTTAATGTTCGCTTATCTGTTAATTTAACTGGTTGGAAATTAAATGTTATTAGTGAAGAAGAATACACCCAAGACCCAAACTCATTTAAAGAATCTCTAACTGAGGCAATTAGCAAAGATGTAACCGATAGCAATCTTCAAAATTCAAAATTAGGCCAAGCAATATCAAATGAAATAAACATCGAAAAGCAAAAACAACTTGAAAAAACAAAAGAAAAACTCAAAGAAAAGCTCAAATCGATTTCCAAACAAGATGAAAATGATATGAAAGTATCTGTTCTTGCAAAATTACTAAATGTTAAGACAGCCGATCTAATCGAAAAAGCAAAATCAAAAGGAATTGAAATCAAAAGCAACCGAAGCGTATTAACACCAGAACAGGTGAAAAAAATTAAAGAGAAGGTATTTATTTGAAGGTTCAAGATATTGCAAAAGAGTTAAATATTGAAGCAAATACATTTCTTAGTTTTTTAAGAGATCAAGGGTTTCGTCAAATAAAAACGACAACAAAATTGGATCCCGGCACTACCACAAAAGTTAAAAAGCAGTACAAATTATTTATTGAAAAAAAACAATCTGAAACGGTTGAATTACCTGAAAAAACAATCCCTTTTAACAAAGAATCTATAAAAGTTTCTGAACTAACACAGCTATTCGAATATCCAATGGGCCAAATTATGAAAATCTTTTTGCAAAAAGGGCTCATGGTAAATTTAAATTCAGAAATTGATCAAGAAACATTAATTGAAATTGCTAAAGACCTTAATATCACTATTGAAATAGAAGACTTAAGCGTTGAAAATGAACTGGGACTTAAAACAAAGGTAATGGAAATTGAATCCGAGTCAATTACAGAAACAGATACAACAACTGTTAGACCTCCTGTAGTAACTATTATGGGACATGTTGATCACGGAAAAACATTGCTATTAGATCAAATAAGAAAAACCAATGTTGTAGACTTTGAGTCAGGCGGAATTACGCAACATATTGGAGCTTATCAAATTACTCATAATAATAACAAATTAACGTTTTTAGATACACCTGGACACGAAGCATTTACCAGCTTACGAGCAAGAGGGGCTCAAATTACTGATATTGCTATTTTAGTTGTAGCTGCAGATGATGGTGTAAAACCACAAACTATTGAAGCAATTAATCATGCTCAAGTGGCAGATGTGCCAATAATTGTTGCTATTAATAAAATTGATAAACCAGATATCGATATCGATAATGTCAAACAACAATTAAGTCAATACAATTTACTATCTGAAGATTGGGGCGGCAAAACTATTATGGTACCCGTTTCTGCAAAAACAGGCGAAGGTCTTAATTCATTATTAGAAATGATAGAGCTCGTTGCTGAATTACAAGAATTAAAATCTAACCCTAATAGCGCATGTAAAGCTGTCGTAATTGAATCTAAATTATCATCTCAAAAGGGTCCTATTGCTACAGTTATCGTTAAAGCAGGCTCTTTAAAAATTGGTGATTTTTTTGTTATAGATGAAAATTATGGAAAAGTGCGTGCTATTTTTAATGATGATAACAAACAAGTAAAAGTATTATACCCTGGAGACCCTGGTGAATTACTTGGCTTTTCAACAGTACCTCAACCAGGTGCTATTTTAGCAAGCAAATCATCTGAAAAAGAATGTAAAGCTTATATTAATGCTCAACATGACACAAAACTAACTGACAAAAGTTTAAGCCAGAAAATGTCAGTATCATTAGAAGCCCTTTCATCTCAAGCAGAAGAAGGAAACTTACGACAATTAAATTTAATTATTAAAGCAGATGTTCATGGGTCATTAGAAGCTATCAAAGGATCTATTGAAAAAATTGAATCAAAAGATATTCCTATTAAAATCATTCATTTTTCAACAGGAAACATAACTGAAAATGATGTGCTATTAGCAAAAGCATCTGATGGAATCATTTTTGGTTTTAATGCAGAACCATCATCTGAAGCATCTCAGTGTGCCCAAAAAGAAAAAGTAACGATAAAGACATACTCTATTATCTATAATATTTTAGACGATATCCAAAATGTTATTAAAGGATTATATAAAATAGAGTACGAAGAAATTGAAGAATCTCAAATTCAAATACGAGAAATATTTAAGTTCTCAAAAATTGGTAAAATTGCAGGTTGTTATGTTTCAAAAGGTAAAATAGAACGAAACCATAAAATTCGTGTTATCAGAAATGGTGATGAAATTTTTTCTGGTGAAATTGATTCCTTAAAACGATTTAAGGAAGATGTTAAAGAAGTAGGGGAAGGTTTTGAATGTGGTATTGTTATCAAAGGCATGAGCGATCTTCAAGTAGATGATCAGATAATTTCTTATATAATTAAAGAAAAAAAAGTCCTATAAATGTCACGACAACAACGAATTTCCTCGTTATTAAAAACTGAAATTTCAACATTACTAATCAAAAAAATCAATGATGATCGTATTGGCTTTATAAGCATTACAGATATTAAATTATCAAGCGATTTAGCACATGCCTGGGTTTATTACAGCCAAATTGGAAATGAACAAGAAAAAGAACGAACAAAGAAAGGATTAGCATCGGCAACAAAATTTATTCATGCAGAGCTTTCAAAAATGATTCGCTATATGAGTATTCCAAAAATACATTTTCGCTTTGATGAAAGTTTAGAAAAAGGAATAAAGTTAAGCAAAAAAATTGATGAGATAAGTCAATGAAGCCATGTGATGATTATCACCAATTTAATAATCACATTAAGTCATCTAAACAGATTTTAATTACGGCCCATCAATATCCAGATACAGATGCTTTAGGTTCATGTATTGCGCTAGCAGAAGCCTTATCTGGAGATAAAACTGTCAAAGTTTGGATTACAAAAAGTGATGCTAAAGAATGGGAGTATCTTCCAAAGCCCTCATACGTTGAAAAAGATTTCCCTCATGACTTTAAATTTGATACATGCATTATCTGTGATTGTTCTAATTTAGAGCGTGTAGACCAACATGAACATATCCAAAATAGCGCACATAGCTTTACAACAATTAACATTGATCATCATGCTGATAACAATTTTTTTGGCGATATTAATTTAGTTAAATCAATATCATCGGTTGGAGAATTATTATTTGAAATGTTTACAGAATTAGATATTCCTATTTCTCCTATGATGGCAACATGCTTATATGCAGCAATCAGCTTTGATACAGGTCGCTTTGCATATTCTAACGTAACCAATAAGACACTTACATCCGCATCACAACTTGTAGCATTAGGAGCAAGCCCCCATCACATTACCCAAGCCATGGAAGAAAATAAATCAGAAAGAGATTTCCAGCTCATTAAAATTGCTATTGATAATCTTGTAATCAATAAAAATCAAGGGTTTGCTTATACAACTATCCCAAAGAAAAGCCCAAAAGGAAGTATAAAAATAATCGATTTTATTAGACAACTAAAAGACATTGACCTATTAATTGTATTTCAAGAGTTACAATCTAAACTCGTAAAAGTTAACCTTCGATCAAAATCAGATGTTAATGTTTCAAAAATTGCTCAACAATTTGGTGGAGGTGGTCATAATAAAGCCGCTGGAATAGTTTTTAACAAAGATCTAGAAACCTGCCAACTAGAACTTTTACAGTATATTCAATCTCGATAAAAATCCTTATCATCATAAATTTTTATTTTCATCTCTGTATAAATAATAATATTAGATTCCTCTATCGTTCCTATCTTGAACACAGAAAAAAAAGCGTTTAACACAGGAAAAAATAGTTCTGCAATCAAAGTTACGTGAATTTATTAAATCATATATATCTAAAATATGACGTTTTAATTTCATAGAAATACCACTTTCTTTTAAATATCGCTGAAACTCTTCAAATTTTATCTGTTTAAATTCAGAAAGAACGTCTTTCATTAACTTAATAACCTGAAATTTATAATTACCATAGTGTTGATCACGCTTCGAAATAAAAACATCTTCATGATAGTTAAGTATAGAAAAAACAGCAGATTCAAGAGTATCACTTAATTTAAGATCTCCATTAGATCCCTGAATAGTATACTGTCCTAACTCATGAATAATAACTGTCCACCAGTTCATAAGCGATTTTTTTATCTCGTAACTCACGTCATCATCATGAGATAAATTAAAACTGTTACCTCCCCCAACACCAAATTTTTGATCTAATAAAACAATAATACTGTCTCGATCGACAAGCACATTCCCACTATTTGGATTAAAAAATTGCATTAAGTGTAAATCTCCCCCCTCCCTATATTCCTCCCCAATCCCATCTCCCGTAGCCAATAGTCTAGTAGCCAAATAAGCTCTTACTACATTCCTTACTTTTGTTTCATCAAGCTGACCTTGACTTAGCCCCTCCGGACTTACTAAACACTCAGCCCCCCTACCATAGACACGATCCATCCATAAAGCTGGTCGCTGATTTAAAAAACCCACAATTTCTAAACTCTGAGGTAAGTTAGAATCGTAAAGTGCTTGAATAAATTTTTCTTTTTGAGCCAAACTTAAAAAAGTCGCATAAGCAGTATCAACACCTAATAATTGTAATACTTTTCCCGTAGATACTTCATTTATAGCTGCATCCACCCCGTTAGAGTTAATAACAACCCCATCATCATTCTGATTACCTTTAAAAATCTTCAAACAAAAGTGTTGGTCACCTAAGTGTTGGTCACGTAAGTTAATAAAATAAACATCTGATTCAGCTCCTTGTTCAGGACAAACTTGAATACATGTAACCTGGCCTGACGAAAACAATACACTAAGCTCATTAAAATCAAGATGACTAGCGCCATCGTTATGCCTAAGAGCAACCCTCTTGACATTCTCACTAACACTAACTGCAGAGACGCCTTGCAAATTCTACCTCGTTATTTAAAAAAGATTTTTTATATAATTATCGAAATAAAAAAGAAAAAATTTCACATTATATTTATAAAAAACGAAAAAGAATCATTAGTAGCCAACCCCATCTATAAAGCAGCTATTACAAATAAAATTTACTTTAAAGCACGTATTTGATTCATTGGCCAAAACGTAAATAACGCTTTTCCAATAATATCTTTTTTAGGCACAAAGCCCCACGCTCTTGAATCAAGAGACATAGATCGATTATCTCCTAACATAAAATATGATTTTTCAGGAATAATTTCTGGACCATAAAATGTGTAATCTTTGCGTATCTCAACACCTACTAAAATTAACTCTTTGCCATTAATAAAAACAATACCTTGCTTAATTTCAATGGTATCTCCAGGAACACCGATGCAACGCTTCACATAATCCTTGCCATCTTGATGAGGCGATTTAAAAACAACAATATCGCCTCTTTCTGGCTCCTTAAAAAAGTAAACAAACTTATTTACAAACAACCTATCATTATAAGTTCCATCAACACCCCCAATTAATGTCGGAATCATAGAGCCCGTTGGAACAACAGAAACTTGAATAATATACGTTTTAATTAATAAGGCCAAAAACAAAGCAACAATAATAGTTTCAACAAAATCGATACTATAAAACAAAAGTTTATTTTTATCTTTAAACGTTTGCTTATACGCTTTATATCGTTGATAGCTATCTTTTATTCTAGTAATCACAAATCACATTGTAACAAATAAAATTCAGAGCGTATATTAATTTAACATGTGTCATTTTACCTCATTATTAAGTGCCTATCATATAAAATAGCACCGATTTTCTAATCAATTAAAACGTGCTTAAACCCGAAAACTCCTGAAATCGATACAATAATGTTTTTATAAAATTTACCGAATTATACGCTTCATACCCTAGCGTATACCCCCCCTCTTGATTAGTCCATAATCGTTCAAAATAGGAATTAATATCGGTAGCTATCTGAGACTGATGATCTGCAAGAATTTTAATGTTTGTTTCTAAGTTATAATTTTGAATATTTCGACGTGTTAGATTAGCTGAACCACCAAAAATAATTGTTGTATTAAACGTACGAACAATAATCAATTTAGTATGAAATTGTTCACCTTGAGTATCATACCAACGAACACCAATACGGCCCTTTGACTTACGCACCAACTCTTTTGCAACAGGTCGATTAGGAATACCTCCCTTCTTACGGCCAAATGCATCTTTATTAGGATCTAAAATAAGACGAATCACAACACCTCTTTTATCAGCTCTTAATAAAGACCGAATAACACGTCGACTAGCTAAATAAAACATAGCAACATCAACAGAGTCCCCTTGAATAGTAGCATCGATAGCTTGTATTAAATGATCTTGGATCTTTTTTTCTGTTAATAGCTGAATCCCCATATCAACATCGTTATCTTCTTCCTTAATCAGAGAGGATTGCACAAAAGGCGTCCAATCAATATCAGATAAAGCCAAAACCGCAGCTTCACTACGTTCAAGATCGGCAAGAATTGGACCTTGAAATGAAAAAGCAATATTAGAGTGTAAACTACTCAAACCATGCGGATTCGCTGAACCAACAACACCCATTTTATCTGTTAAGAGAACTTTACGGTGATTAGCTTTAAAATTAAGCAAAGCTAAATAAGAACGCGCCGTTACCTTTTGAGCTTCAGCATCAGCAACATTGGGCAACCAGCCTTTACCTGCTGTGCCAAACCATTGTAAAAAAGAGCGCCAAATAGCAGCATAAAGAACATTTGAATCACGTAATTTTTTTAAATTTGTAATCACAACATCAATGTTAGCTTTCTCTAAACGCTTTAAATGATTAGGTATAACCGCACCATAACTTGTATTAAATGGATCCGTAATAATCATAATAGTAATCTCAGGATTTTCCCTCTTTTTCGCAATTAAAGCATCTACTAACTGTGTTGCAATAGGCACATGATTTGGCGACATTGTGACCGAATCATAAAACAGAAACATATCTAATAAAATAAAGGTCTCCGCTTCATTAATAGCCTTAAAGCAAAGATCAAAAATTTGCTGATCGTAACGTCGTCTTTTATTCTCTTGATACGTTAAATCATAATAAAACCCCACATTTGAAACAGAATAAACAGGACTTTCTTGATTTAAACCTTCCGGATTTGGTTTTAACATTAAAAAACTTACCATTAATGCAAAAACTATCGGAACGGTCATAACACAAACTATAGCATAAAACCCCTTAATTCCCACATCATTAGAGTGTTCAATAACTAGAAAAAAAATTACAAAACTTGCGAATAACCTATACTTTGACTATTATTCAATAGAGGATTTTTAATATGAGTGTAAGAGGCATACGCGGCGCAACAACAGTTAATGCAAATACAAAAGAAAATATCATTGAAGAAACAATGATTCTAATTAACCGAATGATTTCAATTAATCATGTTGATCATGATGATATTGCATCCATATTTTTTTCTGTAACCCGTGATTTAGACTCTACATTTCCAGCAGCCGCTGCCCGCGAATTAAGCCTAAACTTCACCCCATTACTTTGCCTAAATGAAATTAATATTCCTGGTAGCATCGAAAAATGTATTCGCATTTTAATGCATATTAATACTGACTTAAAACAAAAAGAGATTAAACATGTATATCTTAATGAAGCGGTATCGCTAAGACCTGAATTTGCGCGATAGTGTTTCAATCAATTGGAATTATTGGATGTGGATTAATTGGGGGCTCGCTAGCCTTAACCATTAATAAGATATATCCAAATATCCGTATTTATGGTGTTGATGAGCAAGCAAGTAACCTAAAAAACCACCCTCAAGCAACCTGCTTTACTCAACTCACAGAATCTCTCAATGATATTCCCAAAAACATCGATATTATATTTATTGCAACACCCATTAATAAAACCCTTGAAACCATTAAAAAACTTAGTAATCATGTAGCAAAATCAACAATTTTAACCGATGTTACCAGTGTTAAAGAATCTCTCGTAACAATTATCAATGATTTAGCTATTGATAATCCTTATATTTCAGGCCATCCTATGGCAGGTAAAGAAACCACTGGCTTTGAATCTGCAACCGAGACCTTATTTAATAATGCTCCCTATATCCTTATTGAAACAGCCTTTACAGACCAGAAAAATCAGCTATCAGAGTTTCTTACATCCTTATCATGTAGAGTAATATCACAAACAGCAAAACAACATGATGAACTAATTGCGCTAGTATCACATCTTCCCTACTTAACAGCAAGCTCTCTTATAGGTGTTGCAACAAAAGAATATTCACTCGACACTATTAAAGCAGTCTATGGTCCTGGCTTTAAAGACTGCACTCGGTTAGCCGCGTCTTCTCCAAGTTGGGGAAGTGATATTTGTGACCAAAACAAAGTCGCTATTACCAATTCCCTAGATAAAATGATTCAATCATTAAAACAATTAAAATCTGTTATCCAAACCTCTGAAATAGAAACACTTAAACACATTCTAAAGTCAAATAAACAAAAAAAAGACGAACTATAATAGTTACTAGTGTCATTATAATAAAGACGATTTTAATTTAAGAATGGAAATCATAGTATGTTAGCCAAAATTGCTAAACGCACCATGAGTATTACTTCAAACCCAATCCTAACAAGAGAAAGACGACATTCTTTAAACACAGCTCTTAAAGTACAAATTTATTCTGAACTAGGGAAGTTACGTGCTACATCTCCGGGTTGCATGGGTGTAGCAGATCTTGATGGTACGTTAATGAACAGAGAATGGCCTCTTCCCCTGGATTTATCTATGATTTTTGAAAAAGTAGAAGCTCATCTTTGCCCAGTCAGAATCAGCACTGGAAGAAGTTATGATTTTTTAAATCAACATCCCTTAATATCCCCCTTAGCTAATGAATCCGAAAATGAATATGGAGCAAAACGGGGAAGCGAACTTACCATTCCTTTTAGTAAAGCTCAGCAAGCTCGCGCTGAAATAATCGAAGTAGCACAAATACTTAAGACACTTGACCAATATAAAATTGGCGATGACACAGAATTTAGCTGTATATTTGCAATTAATTCTAATAATAGAAAAGCTGTATCTCAACTTACACAACTATATCAAGATCAAATAAAACCTTTATTTCCTAATAATGAAATGTCATTAACAGAGCGATCATTAACAGTGCTACAGGTTCGAGCAAATACAGGAACTCAAAAAGGAGATAATTTTCCTAATATTTTATTTGCTTTGGGCGATGATCCAACATTTGATAGCTCCTTATTATATGAAGCAGAGCGTTTTTTCGCTGTAGGAAAACGATTTTATGATGAAAATTTAACTAAAAAACCTAATTATTTTTTAAATAGCCCTAAAGAAGCTCAAGACCTATTAAGATATTTAGGAAGCTAATATACAACAAATTCGATAATTAAAATGGTCTAACTATAAAAATAACAACTATAAATCATCTAAAACAGGCATACAAATATGCCCTGAACGCTTAATAATTCGAAAATCATAATTCTCCCGTAGGGTTAATTCACTAAGCGGAGCTATACGATCTAACTGACCATGAAAAAACGTAATGTTTGTACCAGACACGGGCCATTCAAATGAAAACGTAACTAAATACTGAAGGCCTAGTAACAAGCACCTATAATCCCACTCAAATTGTGTATGAGCTCGTAAAAAAGGGTCCTCATTTTTAAAAAATGCTTTGCAATTACCCCAAAAGGAATACAACACGCTCGCATCCCCTGCTTCAAGCCCTTTTTTTAAAGTAGCAATTTGAGTAGCTGTATAGCTAGATCTAATTCCAGTAAACACAATATTTTTAGCCTGATCAAACCGATTTAAAGATTGTGATAGCCATAATGCCCCCAAAGAAAATCCCATAATTGAAAACTTAGTAATAGCATACCTCTTAAACCAATCATCTACTGTTTCTGCTAAATTATATGGATTATAATCTGATATAAATAACATATTGGAATGCTTAATTGGCTTTACAACAAACATACCTAAAGTAGCCCACCCTGATAGAATTATCCACGTATGATCTGCGTGATTATCAAGATAGTGATAATTGGGTTTAGAATTGTTCAACGACATAATCAATATCTGCTTTTGTATGAGATGATTTTAAAGAAAATCGAAATCGTTCTTTACCCTTTGGTACAGTTGGATGTCGAATGGCAGATACAGCAATACCGGCATCTTTTAACTGAGAATAACGATCTAGCAAGGTTCTATTTCCAGGATAAATTAATGATAAAATATGATGATCACCTAATAAATCATAGCCCTTTTGCTTCATCATCTTAGTAAAATACCTCGCTGTTACATGTAAGTGATCACGCTCTGAATCCATGTGTTGAATAAGTGCTAACGCTTGGTTAGTTGCCGCAATAACAGGAACCGGTAAAGCCGTTGTATAGATAAACGCTCTACAACGATTAATTAAATAGTCACACACAATAGTTGAGGCAGCTATAAAAGCACCACAGCTACCCATTGCTTTACCAAACGTCCCCACGATATACGTTGGGCTAACGCCCTCTTGAAAACATAACCCACGCCCTGCTTCTCCTAATACCCCAAGAGAATGAGCTTCATCTACCATGGTATCCGCATAGTGCTTATCAGCTAGATCTTGAAAGCTCTTAAGAGGTGCTCTATCACCATCCATACTAAACAACGATTCTGTCACAATTAAACACCGTTTATAAAATGAACGATGTTTTTGAAGTAAATCATTCAAATGAGCCATGTCATTATGATTAAACCGCTTGATAGTAGCTCCTGAAAACTTAATTCCATCTAATAAACTTGCATGGCAATATTTATCAGCAATTATTAAATCATTCTTGCCATATAACGTCGGAATAACGCCAGAGTTAAGCTGAAAACCAGAATTAAATACAAGTACACGTTCTTTTCCCAGAAATGTAGCCAAAGACTCCTCAAGCATAGTCATCATATCATAATTTCCACTCAATAGCCTTGAACCTGTGGAACCAAAGCCATAGTGTTTCATAGCATCAGATGCAGCATCAAATAAAGCGGTATTTGTTGCTAAATTTAAATAATCGTTAGACTGAAAATTATATGAAGAAACATGATCTACAATAGGTAAGTATCGATATGATAACGACTCTTTTAAGGTAGCTAACGTTTTTTGTAAATCAGATTCCATATTACAGCTCAATGTATGCTATCATTACAAGCATGGCTTTTGAAGGCATCTTAACCATTAATAAACCTGCCAATATAACCTCTTATGATGTTATTCGAGAGATTAAAAAAATTATCGGCAAACAAAAAATTGGCCATGCAGGGACCTTAGATCCATTTGCAACAGGCGTGTTGATTGTCGCTATTGGAAAAAAATATACCAAGCAACTCTCATCATATCAGAACATGACCAAAACATATCGTTTTTGTATCCAACTTGGCATTGAAACCACCACACTAGATCCTGAAGGAAACATTGTAGCTGAAACCCCTTTATTAGAACCACTTACAGACGAAACAATAAATACTGTCCTAGCATCCTTTTTAGGAAAAACGCAACAAATCCCACCCATATTTAG
>CERB01039322.1_pt1 | contig 14076 bp, 18 predicted proteins | sample 356271 | NCBI WGS metagenome assembly CERB01 (sample SAMEA2621155, study PRJEB7988) | marine metagenome | isolation source: saline water (ENVO:00002010), including
CCGTAAACATCAGTAGCTTCAGTGATAGCAATACTTCCACCAGCTTTACCTGAAAGACGAGTTTCAGTATCTTGATCTTTAACAGCTACGAATGCTGGACCACCTTGTACGTAGTAAGAAACCTTACCAGTATCATTAGCACCTGCGTAACCAACGTGAACGTCGGTAGTAGCGTTTGTATATTTCTTATCTGTCCAACTAGCATTAGTTTCGACATTGAGATAAGGGCCAGCAAATGTTGCTGGAGCTAGCACCAAAGAAAGTGCAGAAGCAGCGTATGCAGTCTTTAACACAGAACTGATTATTTTAAATAACAGTTCTCATCTTATACACAATTTGTAACAATTTTATTCGCTTTGTGCCAGTATCTGAGGCTTATCAATAGGACAAGGCTCGTAATAGTCAGTCTTATAAGACCTATTTGATACTTCTCCTAGATTCTCTTCAATGTGTTTAGTTGTCGTTTCACATTGATTGCAAGAAACACCAATAACCTCTTCAGTCACTACCCCATTAGTAGATATCTTGAATTTTACGGTTGTTTGAGTCAAAGCCATTATGAGCAGCTAATTTCTTTTTATCTATTATTTTAACTTCTGAACAGGGATTAAATCTTAAATTCTTTTTCTAACGCAGGTTTTAATTCCGACACTAAAGGATAATGACGTAATAAGGTTTTAGCCTCTCGTCGTACTTCCCTGGGAATGCGTGGTGTTTCCTTTACATTCGTTAGACGTAAAAGAAAATCTCTTGTAGCCACTACAGCAGTTACTTTTTGCTGTGGAGTACTAATCGGATGTCTCAGTTTCATCATTAGTTTGTATAGGATCGAAATCAAGACGTACAGGATTTGCTGCATCATATGCACGAATCTGACCCTGATGTTTCTCGTCATGCCATAACTCCACTTGACGATCAATTTCTCTTTTACCTAAATGTTTAGCATGTAGTTCAGCTAGTCCTGTGTAAGTATTCCTGAGAGGTAGTGGTGCATCATCTCTGTGATATAGATCATACAGATAGCTCATATAGTCAGATCTATTCTGATTGTTTCTTACCCTTTGCAAAGGGGTCATCGTGTCTTCCATAGTGCTCCTAATGTTTTCAGACAATAGCTATGCTACTTTGACAAATCAAGTGCCTGTGAATCTGCTACACCGTAAGGAGGAATAGGAACAATATTAAAAGCTAAGGAATACCTAGGTTTCTTGCCTATCTGTCTGCCGATTTTATGGTTTAAATAACTTGGAAAAAGAATTAGTTTTTGGTGTTCAGGGGGTATCACCCATTGTTCAGCAAGAGTAATAGGAGAATTGTCCATATCATCTGCTCTTTGAAGCTTATAGCTACTGTGATATTGCAATGGCGTCATAATTTCTAACGGAGCAATTCCTTCTTCGTCGTAATGATCAAAATAAAACACACCACTATAAAAACAATTTCGATGATTATGTACTTGGCCGTCTAATCCTTCCTCTGTTACTGTTATCCAAGAAGTAGAGATAGCCCATTTATTGGTATACCTTAATAGGTCGTAATTAATTCTTTCAAATATTTCCAGTAAAGCTTTTTTAGTTTCTGGAATTTGATCTAGTACCTGAAAGTTTGGTTTGCTTGTATCAATAAGTCCTACTTGCTCTCCAGTATATTGGGCTGCTTTTACAAACCCAGTATCAATTTTCTTGATAGGTTCAACATCTATGTCTGCTTTTAAATAGAAAACATTAGATGCAAATAATGGTAAGTGGCCTACATCCATTAATTAGCTAAACCCCAACTTCCATTGTTCTTTAAGTCTTCATTACGTGTCGTTTTCTCAGGGCTATGTCTTCCTCCCCATAGGACGATAGAATATCTCGTGCCAGAAGTTACACGACAAACTCGATGAGCATAATTAGAAGAAAAAAGAATTAAATCACCTCGATCAAAATAATGTTTTGAAGATGGGTGAGGAAAAAACTTCAACATTCCACCAGTAAAGTCTTCATCAACTTGGGACAATAACATCGTGGCCGATACATCCCTAAAGGCAGAATGATCAATACCTGCATCCATATGCCATTGATAATGGTCTTGTTCTTCATATTTTGTAAATTGAGGCGTTTCTAAATGATCAATAGGAGTTCTAAAAATATCTCGTGATATATCTAAATAAGTTCTCACCATTTTCTTAACTGCAATTGCCACATCTAACATTCCTTCTTTTTCTAGATCCTCAGGAATGACCCAAGCATTTTTGGAACTCCTTGTATTTTTCTTTAATTTTCCACGTCCCATATTATCGGTACCACCCACACGAGATGTCTTGCACTGAGGATCATACTGATCAATCACAGCTTGACATTCTTCTTTAGTTAAAACATTCTTTAATACGTAGTAGTCGCCAAGCATTACCGATTCAAATGGCCATGATTATGAACCAATCTTAACCTTGCATTATCAGTAATCAAGTTAAAACTATAAATCATACGATCCTCACCTGATTCATTTGGAAATGTTGAATGTGGTAACCAAGAAGGAAATAAAACCATCATCCCAGATTTCACGGCAAATTCCATAACAGTAGAAGGACCAGGGAATATCCTGCTACCTTGACCCCAAATATTCATTGTTTTAGCTACCCAAGATGGATCTTTAAATTGAATCATTCCAGATTTCTGTTCTCCTTGAGCTTTTAAATAATACACACCACTTATCTCAAAAACCGAATGAATATGTTCTGGGACATAAGCACCATCTGGGTATAAAGTTAACCAACTATTAGCAATCGTAAAACCATGTAGCAACTTCTGAGGGACAGTATCTCTCAGCATGGTTAACGCCATATTTAGGATATATTCATTAAATTCAGCCCATTCAGGATCAGGAGCCAAATTTCCATTAAAAAAGCTTGTAACTCCTTTTGTGTCTTTTATTTTTTTAGAAGAACTACTTTCACCTTTGAGCCAACCATCAGAAACAGTTCCAGCCGAATCCAATTTATCAAATAGTTGATAACCTTTCTCTAAATATTTTTCAGTAATTGATTGGTGGTCAGGATCTTCTCCTACATATACAGGAGTTGCAAAAATATCTTTCCTATAAGTACCATATTCTGCGGCAACATCAAATTCTCTAGGAGAACCACAATCCTCCATTTTCAGAGTATTTGCATTTACTCCGTATTGGCCTTCTTTTGTTGTCGTCTCTACCTGTTCTGACATTACATAGTATCTATTACAAACAGTGTAACGATAATACTATATAAATCTATGGGTCGATAATGCCTACGTATTCAGTAGCGTACTTCTCTCCATCCTCTGGAGTAGATGCAGCATCAAGAGACGTGTCCCACACTAATGCGCCAAACGTCTTAGCCGCTTCGTCGTAAGAAGCTCCTTCAACGACGCTAGCATCGCATTCGACCCAGCCATCGCCCATCATCTCGCCGCCATTACCACGGATTTCTCTTACCCCTTTAGCGGTTCCTCCCGCTTTGGTTGTTAGATCTCCAATGAGAGCCCAAGGTGCCATGTGTCTGTTTGATTAATTTACTTTTATTCTATTACCATTCGATGAGAACGTAGCCTGGGCCACCCGCACCGGACTGACCATTAGAACTTGGACTGTAATGACCAATTGCTCCACCGCCACCTGCGCCGATTCCACCATTTCCACCCATAGATCCGTGCTGAGAGTTACCACCTCCGCCTCCACCTAGGGCTCCACCATGACCTCCGTTTCCGTTCAGTCTGTAGTGGTTTTGGTCAATCTGGTTGTCATTAACATACCAAGCTAAATCAACAGTACTGAATGTGCAGTAGTTATTCATATTTGAATAATCATTCTGGCCGTTATTAGTTTCAACGCCACATCCACCACCACCTGCACCGGCACCGCCATTTCCAGCAGTATGAGCTTGTCCTCCGAAGTTTGCGGAGCTTCTAGGGCCTCCACATCCTCCTCCTCCGAATAGTCTTCCTAATACACCATTAAATGTCTTGGCGTTTGGATAAGTGGTTCCACCACCACCACCGGAAGAACCACCGAATCCCTGTTCGTATTGGCTGCCTCCGCCTCCGCCGCCTCCTCCGCCGCCGGAGTAAGAACTACCTACACCATCTCCGTAGCGACTTCCAGAACCGTAGTAGTACCAATTCGCATTGTTATAGCCGTTATACATATTCGAACTGTCGTTGTTTCCTTCGACAGATTTCATTCCTTGCCCTGTGTAGCCACCACCACCGTCAGCACTTACCCAAGAAGCACCGGCTCCTCCTTTAGGGTTGTAGCTTGAACCACCACCCGATGGATAGCCATTCGTACCTTGTCCCGCTGATCCGCCACCACCTGCACCCCAGAATTCAACGTTACTAGGGCTGTTATTACCTGAAGTGTTTCCACCTTCTCCTCCTATTCCACCGCCACCGGCTCCACCATATCCGTAACCTCCATTGTCTCCGTTACCTCCTCTATAACCATTACCCTTATAGCTAGCACATGATCCACCACCACCAGATGGGTAGCCTTCTGGACCCCATCCAAAACCAGTTTGAGAACCATATCCACCACGACCACCGGTGTAGGCCATGTTAGTGCCTGAAATCAGGTCAGATCCATTAACAGTTGAAGATCCTGGGGGATCAACGTTTGATGAATGATATCCTCTACCTCCTCCTCCAGCTTGTACGTTGAGATGGCCAGATCCACCATTAGCAGATGAAGCTTGAACAGAAGTTGTCTGCCCTGAACCACCCCAACCAGAGTCTTGATAGCGACCCCATCCACCACGTCCTACAAAAATATCTAAAACTTCACCAGCTGTAACGTTGAATTCTCCACTACCAAAGCCACCTCCTGATCCACCAGAATCACCATAGTAATGAGAGCGATAATGACCAGCACCACCACCACCACCTAGGCAAGTAATTCTTACTTTCGAAACACCAGTAGGAACTTCCCACGTAAAAGTAGAGTTATCTACTGCTCGCCTGTTTTGAGCTCCAGTACCTGTTCCTCCTGAGGTATTACCAGGATCTCTAGTTGACTGAGGAGTTGCAAAGTTGTAGCCGTTACTTTGTCCTCCAGCATAGTAGCCGTACCAATCTTGGAAGTTCTTATATTCGCGATTGTCTGTTCCTGATCCGGAAGCACCACCGGCTCCTATTAATGTTGAAAGTAAAGTAGCCATTAAGCGATCCTCCAGCCTTGTGTTGAGTCTTTGTAAACCATGGTCCAACCCACGTTCTTTAAATCACATTCTAAGTCGTCTTCAGCACCGCAAATCTTTTCACTGTTACGACCAATCGTGACGTTGTTAGTGCCTAAGCTTCCTGCACCATCAGCAAAATCGACGTAATCGTCTGCTTGAGGAGAAGCTGGCAATGTGACAGTAAACGCTCCTCCTGAAGAATCAAGAAGTAAAGCGTCGCCAGAAACTGCGGTGTAGTTAGAAGTTTTAGAAACCCAATCTCTTTTGGCGTCTCCTACTGCTCCTGAGAAAGAAAGTTTACGTCCCATTGTTTACCTCTTATGATTCGAGGCCGTAGGCAACGAAGGAGACGTTTCCGCCACCGCTGCCGACCCACATGCGACTGCTTGCCTCCATTGTGATGCCTGTTCTTTCTATTGCAGTGTTGCCATCAAGTGAATAATCAAACTCAAGGTAGTACCCAGAGTTAATTGTTCCTGATGATGCAGAATCTGAACCAGGGGCAATACAAATACGGATTGTATCGGCTGTATTGTTCTGATTACACGCTGATAAAATCACCGTAGTAGTAGCACTTGCGGTGAATAAAGGCGTTGTTGAATAATCAGGGTTTCCAGCGGATGGTTTATTCTGACCCTTAATTCCTGAAGCCATGTTTACTGTTCAAAGTTTCGGATAGTAGATACCCTGTCATTAACAAGTATAGGGTAGATCAAACAACTAAGGACCAATACCAAAGTCGCCGTTCTTTTCTACACGTATTCGTAGTTTAGCTCGTGCCTTAAGACGACGTTTGCTATTTTGCGTATTTTTTTCGTCAATAAAATTAGCTAAAGCTTCTTGCTTCGCTATTTTCTTCTCCAACCTTTTGAATAAAGGCATTAATTCATCGTTCCGTAGAAGAATGCTTGAAGACTAACGTTGGCAGTTGTTTGCCATTGACCTGAAATTAAGACCATCCAATTACCAATTTCCGTAGCATCCGTGATGTTGGATCCATTGGATAGATGGTCAGCAACGTTGATGTATAGATTCAAGTTAGGAGCAGTTCCTGTCGTAACTAAATCATTCTTAAAATATTCCGTTGCATCGGCATATCCACCTCTGTAGAAGGTACCTGTTGTAAATCTTTCCCACTTGCTATCAGTTACGAAATCAGTTAAGAAGCTGGAACTAGCTGTGTTATCAAGTAAACACTTGTACTGTTGTCCTTGATGTATAACAACTTCATGAACATTGTATGGATCACCTGCAGTCCAAGTACCTTTCCAAAGTAAACCATCAGTGAATAATTCCCATTCAGTTGTACTAGGAGGTTCTTGACCAACATTGGCTACTTTTGCCCTGTATTGACCTCCTCCATGTTTAACTATGTCGTTTAACTTGTAGCTAGTACCTACAGCCCAGTTACCTTTATGAGCGTATCCTTCTGCAAATTGTTCCCAATTCGTAGCATTAGGTGGCTCAGAGTTTGTATTAGCAACCTTACAACGATAATGAACTCCATTAACAGAAACTATATCGTTGAATTTGTAAGCAGTTGTACTATCCCAAGCACCTATATATTTAAAACCTTGAATAAACTCTTCCCAATAAGTCGCATTAGGAGGTTCGTTTCCACTGTTAGCGGCTTTACAACGATATCTGACACCATTAACAGTAACAATATCGTTTAATTTATATGCTGTTCCATTAGCCCAATCTGTTAATGTCTTATAACCTTCATTGAACTGTTCCCAATCAGTAGCATCAGGAGGCTCAGAGTTTGTATTAGCTACCTTGCAACGGTAATGAACACCGTTAACAGAAGCTATGTCGTTAAGCTTGTAAGCTGTAGCAGCATCCCAATCTCCTTTGTATTCGAAACCTGAAGCAAATGCTTCCCAATAGGTTGCATTAGGAGGTTCGTTACCCGTAGAAGCTTGCGTACAACGATAAGTAACACTGCTGTTTAAAACAATATCATTAATTTTGTATGCTGTAGCGTTGTTATAAGCTCCTGTGTAAACGAAACCAATACTAAATTGATCCCAGTAGGTTCCATTAGGTGGTTCTTGTCCAACATTATCTGCCTTACATTTATAAATAATTCCACTAAGACTAACTAGGTCATTAACTTCGTAGTCAGTGCTATTGTTCCACGCACCCCTATCGCTATAACCCATCGCAAACTCGTTCCAGTTTGATCCTGGTGGGTCTTGGTTTACGTGAGCAGTAACACAAATATAATTAACACCATTTTGTATGGCGATATCATTTTTGCGGTACTGAGTTGCTGAGCTCCAGTTGCCAGTGTAATTAAAACCTTGTATAAATTCTTCCCAATACGTGGCATTAGGAGGAACATTATTTGTTGTAGTAGCCTTACATTTGTAATGGATACCATTAAGCTTGGCTATATCACCCGCGACATACTGTGTTGCCGCATCCCAATCTCCTCTAAGGGTGATACCTCTAGTCATTAACGACCAGTGAGAGGTATTGTCTGGATTGGTTCCAGCACCTGCAGTTACATTGATATAGGTGTATGAGTTACCACCGTAGGTGACAACATCATTTAGCTCATAGCTAGTACCGTTGTTATAGTCACCACGAAATAGAAATCGTAGTTTACCGAGATCAATAACAGTGCTCATACGATTTCAACCTGTAAGTGTCCTGTGTAGTTTGTACTTGGTGCAGCCCAACTGAAGTTGAGAAGCTTATCCGACCATATGACTTTCATATAGTCATCATCATTAATTATATTATTAAAATCGTCCTGCATTTTTACGAAGGACCCATCGTCGTGTCTAACGACATCTAAAGAACCAGTGATTCTATTGTAAAGAAATCCATATGCAACCTTACCGGTTGGTTCTTGAAATTCTTCAATACCCGGGGTTTCAACCTCCTTTAGTAGTTGAATGGAATTAGTAGTCATTAAACATCCTCATAAACGGAAACGACAATAGTAAAAGCATCTCCATTAGTAGTTATTCTATGTGCGTCTGCTTTAACAACGTCTCCCGAAGCTAAAACCATCTTGTCTGCTCCCTCTATATGGGAAACGCTACCAGAATCAATATGAGTATCTTTTGCAATCCATAAATCTGTACTACCCTTATCTACCCATACTTGGATAGGTAAGTTAAACCCAGTTTTATTCGTTGCAGCGATACCAGTTATTACACTCTTTTTTGTCGCAGGGACAGTGTAAACAGACACTGGGGCAGGACTAGAAGGATCACTTCCAATTACTGCACTTTGAGCTTGAACAAATGACGCCATTAACTAAATGCCAAAATATCCGAGATTGAGCCTCCACCACCACTTCCGCCACTGCTAACAGTAACCCAAGCATTGATAGAACCGGCTATATACATACTAAAGGTTCCCGCTGTTGACTCATACCACCAATCACCTTGTATCATTCCAGACGATGGAGCAGTTGCAGACGTAAACGTTTTTGTGCCGATTTCAACCCATGCACTGCCTGTATAAATTTTTAATCTTAAATTCGTAGTATCCCACCAAAATTCTCCTGCTAAAGGAGAACTAGGAGTTGTCCCAGAAATATAGGTTTGAGATTCAGCTAATTCCCAACTACTAGAAGAAGTAACATATATCTTCAGTTGATTCGTTGTTGTGTCAAACCATAGCAATCCATTAGTAGGAGAGCTAGGAGCCGCAGCTGCTACAACAGCTGTGGAGAGGTCTTCAGTTGGCTCAGTCCAAGCAGAACCGTCATAGATTTTTAATAAATTACCATTAGTATCAAACCAAATATCCCCTGACTCAGGACTGGAAGGAGCACTAGAAGCAACTGTAGCCTTAGTAGTCTTACTCCAACTAGAACCGTTATAAATTGATAATTGCTTAGTTGTTGAATTCAGCCATGTGTCTCCAGTGGCAGGATTCGAAGGAGCGCTAGCGGCAACAAATGACCTAGTTGTCTTAGTCCAACTACTACCGTCCCAAATAGATAATTCATTGGTCGTAGAATTTAACCAAAAATCTCCTGTTTCTGGACTAGTAGGTGCAGTAGCTGCAACTGTGGTTTTACCTAGGCCACTTAATCTGTCGCTAGAAGCTAGTTCCTGTGGATAACCAGCTACATAGACAATGGGTTTACGATCTGCCATTAGCTTAGAAGTACAGGAACATCAATATTGATTGCAAAAGTATTAGCGTCTAAAGCTTCTCCCACTAATGTGACAAATTCTCCTGAGCCAGTTGGTGGAGCAGTTGAAAGTAATCCGTCACCGTTTAAGAAATAACGATCTCCTGGGGTAAGTGATCCAGAACCCCATCCAGAAGTGTCAACTTTGCCTGAGAATACAAGTATTCCTAATGCTGTAGCTGCAACATTTTCTTTTACTAGTCCTGCAACAGTTGCTATATCTCGTGTGGAGTTATGAATTGCTTTTGCAAGTTGTCCTCCACTGTTGATATATACAGCATCTCCGACTGATAAGTTTTCTGCTGCTTGTAATTCGATTTCAACAGCGGAGCCTCCGCCCATCCCAGCAATAGCTGCTTGCAGAGCTATCAAAGCTTGGATAATTCCACCAGTATTGTTGTTATAACTGGTCACTGTACCTCCCGCTGCAAGTATGCAGGCATTGATAGCGGCGATAATGCCACCAGTATTTTCTGGGTAAGACGCCATAGTTTGATTTTACTTGATAATGATTGGAGCATTGGCTGAACCACCTTTCACAGATTCAATCATTGGGAATTCGATTCCTCCTTGTGTAACAGTCGATTCGAATTGTTGAGTAGCACTATTAAAAATTCTCATTTGCTGAGAGCCTCTTTTTAGCCACCAATCATTTTGTCGACACCAACTAATTTCAGGTTCAGTAGGATCATTCCATAGCATAGGCAATGATGAAGGTCGAATGTTATTTCGAACATCTCCACCTGGGAATAGATTAATGCCTACAACTTCTGCTAAGGAAAGAATATATCGGTCGTAATTAATACGATGTCGTGCATTGTATTCAGAGTAAACATCATCTCCAAAATCACGTTCTATTCTGTTCGTAAAAGTACTAAATTCATCTTCTGTATTCCCTGTGAAAGGATAATCATTAGGCTCATACCAAGGGATACCACACTCCCATCTCATTGCATGCATATGCTTGCATTCTCTCCTCTCGTCAATACGTTGAGGTAGGCTTCTCCATTGTCTGTAATAACCTGCACCTTCTTTTTCCCATTTAGAAAAAACAGTACGACTAGCGTTTGGTAGAGGAAAGCTGTCCATACCAGCCGAGTCCTTTGGAAACTCTAAGTTTGCTAACGCACCTCCTAAATGATCAGGACAGCAACAAAATAATTTATGAGAAGAACATAGATGTTTACCACCATCCCCTCCACTTGTATCCCATATAGGAGGTGATGCGGGATCGTAATCTATTTTTTTCCAATACAACGTATTATTTTTCCGAGCACGAGTAAAAGCCTTAGAAAGATCAAACGTTAAAGTTAATGCACCTGCATTAGCTTCTAAAAGAGTTAATGCAATACTTCCTTCCGGCTTTTCAATAACATCATCAGGGTAGTTAGGACCTATAGCTGTATCTTCAAATTGATCTCCTATGAAAACATTAAAGATACCAACTTGAGTTGCAGTTAATACTCCACTAACGTCATAAACTAATCGATGGTTTGCAGGGTCAGGATCAGAAGTGAATGCTGTAAGTGCAGCAGCATTTAAAGGTTGAGGCAATATGATGCTTCCCCTTGTTCTACAACCGACATACCATGTTCTCTCAGGGCTGGTTTTACTAGGGAACATGGCAACAATATCTTTAGACACACCACTAACGGCTCCTGTAGAGAAACGAGTATTGCTATAAAGATAAACATCATCCCATGATCGACCTACACCGTAGTAATACGCTTGACCTAATTGCCAACGCTTGTAGTCTGTCGTGCGATTGTAGTTCTCTAAAACAGTAGGGAAAAGGATCGTTCCATATTCCCCTGCCCCTGTAGTTTTAGTAGGATATAAACCTTTTGCCTTGGATCTTAAACCACGAGTAATAGGTTGAAGACCAAAGCCACCACCCAAGGAAGCCGCCCCCAATCCTTTACCCATTACTAGAACCTCTCAGCCATAGCAAAGTAGGAGCTATTGATCGGATTACCTTTTCTTACACCTCTTGGAGCATAGGGTCTGTCATCTTTGTACTTAGGTCCACTCGTTATCAACCCTGCATCACTAGATTTTTTACCATAACTAGGAGAGCCACTCTTCAAGTTGCTAGGTCTTTGACTTGCTTGATTGCCTCCAATCGTGATACCACTTCTTAATCTCGAAGTTTCATCATCTCTTTGTGCATCAATGTAACCCTGTAATTCTCTCTGAAGTTGCTTGTAATTCTCACCCTCTAAGTTTGCTTTATCTTGCAAGGTATGAGCATATAATTGCGCATATTCTGCTTTCTTATTGTCGTATGACTGAGTAGGATTCTTATTGGAATAAGCTCCTGAAGGATCATCTCCAGCATCAGCATCTTCGTTAGGACCCATCCAAGAACCATCAGGTCTTGTCGTTACAGGATTATTAGTGTCGGTATTGTCACCACCAGGATCTGTATCGATGTCGACACAAACACCCGCACTATTACGAGCTTTTCCGGCAGGACAATCAGTGTTTGGATTCGTTGTCGTGCATTGTCCAGCAGCGTTTCTAGTCTGACCAGCAGGACACTCTGTAGGATTAGTATTCTCAGGAACACATTGTCCAGCAGCATTTCTAGTCTGACCAGCAGGACACTCTGTAGGATCAGTATTCTCAGGAACACAGTCTCCAGCAGCGTTTCTAGTCTGACCAGTAGGACACTCTGTCGTGTCAGGGACACAGCCTGTCCCTGCTGCGTTTAATTTTTGACCAGTGCCACAAACAATAGGAGTATCAATGCAATTACCGTTAGCATCTTTTGTCTGACCAGTAGGACATGTGACCTCGTCTACTTCACAGACACCTGCTGCATTACGAGTTTGACCTGTAGGACAAGGCGTTTGCTCTGGAACACAGGCACCAGAAGAATTTCTGACCTGTCCTGTAGGACAAGGTGTTTGATTTGGTTGACAATTACCTGAGGAGTCTCGTGTTTGGCCTTCAGGACAAGGAGTTGGCTGAGTTCCACAAGTTCTACTTGCACCATCCCAAGCTCCTCCAGAGCTCTTACATTGGTATTCTGCGGAACGTTTAATGTTAGCTAGGACTTCCTCTCTTGTAGCTCCTCCTTTTAAATCATCTCCCCAGTAGGTTCTTCCTTCTGCTCCTGCGCTACGGTCTAAATGTTCTTTATACATTGACTCTATCCAACCTTCGTCCGTATTGGCAATCATATTCCTGACGTCTTCACGGCTATCTCCACTTCTCAAGTGGTTTAGCCAATAATCCATTCCGCTAATTTCTCCTGCCTCGTCATCCATCCTATGGTCGCCATCTCCCGAGTCATTGACTTCGCCTTTATAACCGTATTCACGTCCAAGAACATCACTGTAGGTGCCTTTAATCCATTCAGTAGCAGCATCTTCAAACTCATTGGAATGACGAACTGCTCTCGCTACATCATCTTGACTAGAGCCTGTAGCTAATTCTTTCATCCAATATTCTTTTCCACCAGTATCTAAGACACTATCAGTGACATCTGCATCAGGAGATTCGGTTCTATCTAGATCGGTCTTATAAAGGTTTTCTAAGAAATTTAAATTATCTGAAACTTTTTTAGCTTCTGCACTAGCAGCTATATGACCTCGCACTTGGTCAATCGTTTGCCTGCCTGATTCGATTTCTTTGGTCCAATAATCACTTCCACCTTCATCGGATCCTCGATGTAAGATTTCTTTGTATAAACCTTCTACCTGTTCTCTTGTGCTTGGAGTGGAAGAACCACCACCACCAGAGGAAGATCCACCTCCACCGGAAGAGGATCCACCTCCACTAGAAGATCCACCTCCACTAGAAGAACCACCTCCACCGCTTGAATTGTTAGCGGTGATTGTTACATTTCCACCGCCACCACCACCAGAACTTGTACTACCTCCGCCAGAATTTGCACTACTAGTATTCGCCGTAGTAGTAACTGTCGCAGCAGGTGTTGAAGAAGCTGCAGGTGTTGAAGAAGCTGTTTTAGCTGCAACTGCTGCTGCTGCTTTTTGAAAACTAGAAGTATCTTTTACCCCAGGCGCAATATTCTTAGCTGCTCGATCTTTCGCTTCTTGGGAAGCATCAAAACTTTTAGCTACTTGCTCAGTAGTTATCTTTCCTGAATTTAGTTGCTTTGCCCAATAAGCCTTACCGCCAGCATCCGGTGCTCGACCAAATTTTGATTGATAGAGATTGTCTAAGAAAGCAGAAGTACTAGCGGCTGATGGCATTAGAAGAATCCTCCCTGAGCTAAAACGTGAACAACAGTTGCAGCACTAGGAACAGTTAGCACAGCATCTAAGCCGACATATAACAACGCTCCTGACGGAACATATAACCCAGTATTTTTCTTATCTGTTTCGCTAGCACCAGTCGTTCCTCCGAGGTTAGGAACTGGTACTGTCAAAGGAGGCAAGGAAATATTGGTTCGATCCCCCATAGCGGTAGATCCAATAGTACCCGTCGCAACGGCAACAGTGTTCGCTGTTGTGATATTTGCTGCTGTCGTAGCTGTACTTAAAAATGCGATGACATTGGAAGTTGTCGTCGTCGCTTCATTGCAAATAATTGATAAGCTATCAATCACGGCTCCGTCATTAGCGGAACAGTCGACTAATAAGACACATCCCGCCGGAGCAGGTGTGTTCAAGTTGGTTGCTGTTGTTAAGGCCGCCGTCGCACCAATGGTTGCGAACGAATGCAATGGTCTGTCGACCAAAAGCGGCATCTTGTT
>CERB01026086.1_pt1 | contig 14017 bp, 16 predicted proteins | sample 356271 | NCBI WGS metagenome assembly CERB01 (sample SAMEA2621155, study PRJEB7988) | marine metagenome | isolation source: saline water (ENVO:00002010), including
TTAAGTGAAAAAAAAGAAAAATGGTGGACTTGTAAAGAGTTTTATTTCGAATGCGACAATTTGAGAGAAAAATATTCTAATGAAAATGATGAAGAGAAATTGAAGTTTCTCGATCAACTTAATAATTTTGTAATGTCAATTGAAAAAAAATATGAAAATTTTTAATGTGGATAAAAAAATTAATATTTACTAGTTGATTTAATAATAATTATTTATATATAGACTGTATGGCTACAGTAAAAGTAACTGACGAGAATTTTGACAAAGAAGTACTTCAATCCTCAAAACCGATCGTTGTAGATTTTTGGGCAGAATGGTGTGGACCATGTATCCAAATTGGACCATCCCTAGAAGAAATTTCAAACGAAATGTCCGATCAAGTAACTATTGCTAAACACAATATCGATAACGAACCCAATACCCCAACAAAATATGGAATAAGGGGCATACCTACAATGTTGTTATTTAAAGATGGAGCATTAAAAGCAACTAAAGTTGGAGCTACGACTAAATCAAATATTGTATCCTGGATAAAAGAAAATATTTAATTTAAATTTAGAACTTCTGAAGCAAGATATAAAGAACCTGTAACAATTATTATATCGTTTTCTTTTAACTTTATAGATTTAATTGCTTGTTCAATACTTTCTTTATATTTAACGTTTGGAATACTTTTAAATTTTTCTTTTAATTCTTTTCCACTAATAGCATTTTTTTGATTTGGAATATCAATAGTTGTTAATGAAGAAATATCTTTAAAATAGGAAATATATTTTTTATGCTCCTTATTAGCCATCATACCAATAATAATATGTTTATTACATTTCAGGCTTTCTAAGTACTGATTTAATACTCTTGCACCATCTTCATTATGACTTCCATCAACAATAAAACTATTATTTTTTACTAAATTTTTTAAATTTCCAGATTTAATTTCTTCTAATCTAGCAATGTTATAAATTTTTGTTACTCCTTTTTGAATATGAATATCTTTAATATTTAAATCTTTTAGAATTCTTAGAGTTGCTATTGCTGTTGAAACATTTTCTAATTGAAATTGACCATTAATGTTTGGTTTTGGAATTTTTAGACCACCAAACTGATCCTCATAATAAAAAAAATTATTTTCTTTCATGACAAAATTATAATCTTCATTAGGAAATATTTTATTAGCGGTGTTATTTTGAATTGTTTTTCTTATTGATTCTGTAATTTTTTGTGAGCTTTGTTTTGCAATAATAATGTTCGAATTTAATAAAAAAGATGTTTTTTCAAAAATAATTCTCTCGATAGTTCTATCTTTTCTAGGAAGCCAATCTAAGTGATCAATTCCAATCGAAGTGACAATATTTGCCAAGTTTTTCTTAAGAATATTGCAAGCATCTAGTCTACCAAAGAGCCCAAATTCCATAATTGACAAATTTTGATTATATTTTTTGCAACCAAGGAAAAAGGCTGCAGTTAAAGCTTCAAAAAAAGTCAGATCATCACCATTATTAACATCCTCAACTTCTTGTAATATTCTTGCAAGCAAATCATCACTAATAATTTCATCATTAAAAACAAATCTTTCATTAATTTTTTTTATATGAGGGCTTGTATAAATATTACATTTATAATTAGCTTCTTTAAGGATTGCTCTTAGTGCTTGAATAGTGCCAAATTTTCCATTTGTTCCACAAACCTGAATACAATTAATATCATTTTGTGGATTTCCTAATTTTTTACAGAGATTTTTTATTCGATCTAAGCTTAAATCTATTTCTTTAGGATGCAGCTTTTGTAGCTGTTTCAATATTTTCTGAAGTTTCATTTGATAAATTTGAATGTACCTCAGAATTTTTCTTAAGCAATATTGATAATAATTTACTTATTTGTTCTCCTAATTCTTTTCTATGGACTACTTTATCCACAAAACCATGCTTTTCTACAAACTCTGCCGTTTGGAAATCTGGACTTAGTTCTTCTTTAACTGTTGCTTGTATAACTCTTTTTCCAGCAAAAGCTATTAAACTACCTGGTTCAGCTAAATGTATATCTCCTAACATAGCAAAAGAAGCTGTTATACCTCCTGCACAAGGATCAACAAAACAAACTATATAGGGTAAATTATTTTTTTTTAATTCATTTATTGCTAAAGTTGTTCTGGTCATATTTGCTAAGGCTATAGGACTTTCAAACATTCTTTGTCCACCGCCACAAGCAAAAAATATGTATGGTGTTTGATTATCAATAGCGTGTTGCACACCATATATTATTGCTTCCCCTTCTGCAGAGGCAACAGAACCTCCTATAAAATCAAAGTTTATCGCACCAGCTGTAATGTTAATTCCATTTAAATTTCCTTTTGCAATCATAACCGCACAATTTTGATTAGTTTTTTTCTTAGCCTCTTTTAATCTCTCTTTATAAGTTTTGGTATCTACCCAATTTAAAGGATCTTCTGCAGGCAACGGAGTTTCAATAATTTCATACTTATTTTTTCCAAAAAATATATCAAATCTTTGTCTGCAGCTTATTCTATGATGTTTTCCACATAAACCACATACCCACAAATTTTCCTCTAAGTCTTTTTTCAAAATAGGACCCTTGCAACAACTAGTCCAATCAGAATTTTCTATTTCCTCTTTAGTGGCTCTTTTTTTAAATATTTTTCTTATTTTCTCACCAAATCTAATAGTTTTTTTTAACCAGTTCATAAAATTTTATTTTTTAATCTTTTAATCATTTTCCCTACATTTGTGACAGGATTTTGTCTTTTTTTCAAACTTTTACTTATTTCTTTGCATATTGCACTTCCAACCACCAATCCATCAGCGGATTTAAGTTTAGATATAGTATTTTCAGTAATTCCAAACCCAATCACACAATTTTTATTAGGATTAATTTTTTTAATTTTAAAGTAATTTTTAAGAATTTGTTTTGGCGAAACTTTCAATTTTCCACCTGTGGTAGATAGCATGCTAATATAATAAACCATTTCATGAGAATCTTTTATAATCTTTTTTAGCCTCATATTAGAAGTAGTTGGAGATAATAATTGAATAAAGTTAATTAATTTTTTTTTGCATTTTTTTGCAAATGGCTTGTTCTCAGGCCATGGAAGATCAACAACAATTAAACCATCTACACCAGATTTTTTACATTGGTTCAAAAATTTATTTTCACCAAATTGATATATCACATTATAATAACCCATTAATATTATTGGCTTAGAGTTTTTTGAACTTTTGAATTTTTTAACTATTTGAAAAACATCTTTTATTTTAATTCCATTTTTGATTGCACGGTATGAACTATTTTGAATTTGTCCACCATCAGCGATTGGAGTATTATGAGGAAAACCTAATTCACAAATATCTACATTTTTTGATAATGAATTTAAAATATCTAACGATTTTTTTTTTGTATTATCGCCAGCCACCGTATAAGTAATTAGAGCAGGTCTATTTTCTTTTTTTGCTTTATTAAATGCTAAACTGATTAATGAACTCATTTTTTACCTAATCTTTTTTTTAGAATATCTTTATCTTTTTTTGCATCACCACATGAATTTACAATAATAATTGTTTTTTTATCTAATTTAGGAGCAATCTTTATTGCTTCTGCAAAAGCATGACTTGGTTCAAGGCTTGGATTAATTTTTTCATATTTTGTAACAATTTTGTATGCGTTTAAAGCTTCCTCATCCGTTGCAAAAGTATATCTGGCTCTCTTGCTATCTTTTAAAAAACAATGAATTGGACTCACACCTGGATAATCAAGACCTGCACTTATAGATTCTGTTTTGTTTATTTGACCTTCATTGTTTTGACACACATATGAAGCTGCACCATGTAATATTCCTAACTTTGCACCTTTACTTAAGGGAGCAGCATGTAATTTAGAATTTTTGGGTCCACCAGCTTCCACACCTACAAATTCAATTTGATTTTTAGGAAAGTCTATAAATTCACTCCAGAAACCGTATGCAGAACTTCCTCCGCCAACACAATTAATTAATTTAATTTTTTTCGGTATTTTATTAAATTGATTTTTAATCTGCATTTTTAATTCTTTCGATATATGAGAAGTGCTCCATCCACAAATTTTTACGAATATATTTGGTCCCACAGTTGATCCTACACACATATGTGTTGTGTCACAATTTGATACCCAGTATCTCATACATTCGCTAACAGCATCTACCAGTGTTTGGCTACCTGAATAAACTGGTATTATTTCTGCACCATTTTTTCTTATGGCATCACAGTTGGGCTTTTGTCTTTTAATATCTTTAGCTCCCATAAATATTTTACATTTCAAACCAAATTTTTTAGCTGCCATACTTAGCATTTTTCCTGCATATCCAGCTCCAGTATCACCAATAATGTATTTTTTTCCCATACTTTTACAGATTAAAGCATGAACAGTGGCATTATAAATTTTATGAGCACCTCCGTTCGCTTCCGAAACAACCTTAGACCAAATTTCTGCCCCACCCAATTGTCTAGATAAATTTTCAAGTTTTATGAAAGGCGTTGGTGACCCTATATAATTTTTGAAATAGTAATCCTTTTTTTTTAAAAACTTTTTGTCTTTTCTTATTTCCTCAAATTTTTTTGTTAAATCATTAATAGGTTTTTTTAGAGTTTCAGGAATATAATTACCTCCAAATTTTCCACCCCAAAAACCGTGTTTATCATGTTGATCAATTAAAGGAATTCTTTTCTTAATTTTCATTATTTATTTTCTTTAAATTGTTTAAAAAAAAATCAATTTTTGAAATATCTTTTTTACCTGACGTTTCTAAGCTTCCAGATATATCAATAATATCTGCTATTTTTTTAAATTTATCAAGCTTCTCATAGTATTGGATGTTTCCAGCAACCATTTTAGTTATAGAATTTGGAATTTTACCTAACAAACTATGATCAAATGCTACAGATTTTTCATATCCCTTGCTGTCAAATAAAATAATATCTGAAATCTCAATATATGATTTATATTTTTTAACATCAATTTTATTTTCAACAGAAATTGCAGTAATTATTTTTTTATTGTACTTATACTTAATTTTTTTAGTTATTTTTGGACTTACGTCATATAACTGGTAATAATCAAAGTTAAGTTCTTTTATTTTCTCTAAAATATTATTTTTTGGACTTACTAGTACAGCAACAAAATTTATATTTTTTTTATCAACATTTAATAACTTTTTTAAATTGTTGAATTTTACATATCTTTTTGATTTTTTGTAGTTACAAATAAAACCTATATATTTTGGAGAATTTTTATGATTAATAATAAAATTTAGAGTTTTAGAGTCTTTTATTCCACATATTTTAGCTTCCATTATTTATAAAGTTGGAGAATTAAATTTTTGAGATTTTTTTTTATATTACCTTTAGTTATAGATCTTCCAATTACCAGCCAGTTACTACCTTTTTCAAAAGCCTTTTTGGGGGACATGACTCTTTTTTGATCATTAGAGTTTGAATTAAATTTAATACCTGGCGTAATAATTTCTTTTTTAAATATTTTCTTAACAGATTTAACTTCCTGTGCGCTACAAACTAAAGCATCTAGCTTAGCTTTTTTTGCAATTTTTGCTTGATGTAAAACTAAATTTTTAACACTCTTTGTATATCCAATTTCTTTTAAATTTTTATTGTCCAAAGATGTTAATGTAGAAACTCCAACTAATTTAATTTTTCCAGATATTTTTTTTGCAGCTTTTAAAGCTTGCATACCTGAGCTTATATGAATAGTTAAATAATTAATATTTAGGTCTTTAATTGCTTTTATTGCTGAGACACATGTATTTGGAATGTCATTTAATTTTAAATCCACAAAAATTATTTTTTTCTTAATTTTAGAAACAAAAGATCGACCATTTTTTGAGTTTAAAAATTCTAAACCAAATTTGTAACCAATAATTAACCTATTTGATTTGGTATGCTTTATAATTTTTTTAACTTGGGCAATTTTATTAGTGTCACAAGCAATGAAAATTTTAAATTTTTTACTATTTTTCATTTATTTTACCAAATATTTCCTTAGCCATTTTAAAACGTATTATTTTTTTTTGTGGCACTTTTATTTTTTCTCCAGTTTTAGGGTTTCTTGCTATCTTATCCATATGAATTTTAACACTAAATCTTCCAAATGATCTAATTTCAACAGATTCACCTCTTCTTAGAGACTCTTTAATCTCATTTAAAAATATATCGAATATTTTATTTAAGTGTTTTTTTTGAAAATTAGGGAAATTATCTCTGAATTGTTTTAATAAATTTGATTTTACTATTCCCAACTTAAATTATTTTTTTTTATCTTTTTTTTTATCTAACTTATCAGAAAGAGATGAAAATGGTAGATTTTTCCCTGAAAGTGGCGAACTAAATTTATTTACCGCTTCTTTATTTTGCATTTCTTCTAACAACTTAATACTTAATGAAACTTTTCTTTTTTCAATATCAATTTCTGAAATTGCTACGTCAATTCTTTCTCCACCAACCCATCTGGATGGTCTTTGATCTTCTTGACTAATAGCTATTTGTGATTTTTTAATATTAAATTCAATCTCATTTCCTTCGGGTTTAACATAAATTCCTTTGTTATCTGACCTAACAACTTTTACTGTAATAATATCTTTCGCTTTTTTTTCCTTGAACCATTCAAATGGATCTTTTTGTGTTTGACGTAATCCAACTCTAACTTTTTGTTGATCTTTTTTAATTTCTAAAATTTTTACTTTTAGTTTATCGCCTTTTTTATATTTTTTTAATTCATCCTCAGGTTTTCCAAAATATGATAAATCATTACAATGTAAAAAAGTATCAATGTCGAATCCATTTAAATTTACATATAAAGCATAATCATTCATGTTGCTGACCACTCCCTCGACTTCATTTCCAACAGAAGGAAGTTTATCGTATGGATTTTCTAATGTTTTTTTATGAGAAATTAATATTCTTCTTTTTTCTTTGTCAATTTCAGTTATGACACAATTTACTTCATCTCCAATTTTAAACATTTTTTTTATAGATGGATTTTTTTTAGTCCAGCTTAACTCACTAGAATGTAGTAATGAGATTAATCCAGGTTCTAATTCACAGAATGCTCCGTAGTCTACTATTTTCTGAATCTTAAATTTATAAGGTTTATTTAATTCATAATTAGAAATATGTTCAAACGGATCCTGAGATAATTGTTTAATTGAGCATCCAACTTGTAGTTTTTCTTTATCTACTGAAATTACTAGCAAATCATGCTTGTCACCGATTGTGAATATTTCTTCTGGATGGTTAACTCTTGAGTAACTAATTTCTTGAAGGTGTACCAATACATCAAGTTCAGAATTAACATCAAAAAAACACCCAAAGGAACTATATCCTTTCACGATTGCATTTTTTATTACATCTCCAACTTTATATTTTTCTACAATTTTTGCTTTATCTTCTTTTTTGACTGAAGATATTATTTGCCTTCTTGACACGCAGGCATTGCCTCTAATTTTGTCTAACTTAATTAGTGCAAATTTTTGTGGCTCATTTAGCAAATGATCTATATTTTTTAGAGGCTTATCAGAAATCTGCGAACCTGGACAAAACATCAATGAACCGGTATCGATATGTTCTACAATTACACCTCCTTTACATTTTGATGTAATTTTACCCATTATTGGTTCATTTTTTTCATATGCTTTAACTAAAATATCCCATCCTTTTATTTTTTGTGCTTTTGAAGCAGATACTATTACTTCTCCATTTTTATCTTCAATTTTTTCTAATAATACAGGTATAGTTGATCCTTCCTTTATTTTGTCTTGAAGATTAATGCTTTTTATTTCATTAATATCAAGAATTGGTTCAGATTTAAGCCCTTCTATAAACAAAAATACAAATTTATCGCTTATTTTAGATACTACTCCATTAATAATTTTTCCTTCTTCTATTTTTGTTTTTGATAATTTGCTGTTTAATAAATTTTGAAATTCTTTGGACTCTGGTGAGGATAGATCTTTATATATTTCCATACTTTTTTTTTTTAATTTTTTTACTCACTAACTTATTTAATTTAGCCTCCATTTGTTTAATATTTAAATTAGTGGTGTCAACTAATACAGCACCTTTAACAAAAAGCAAAGGGCTTTCTTTTCTATTTTTGTCCATAAAATCTCTTAGTTTTAAAGCCTTTTTAACATCGTTAATTGAATAATTTGAATTAATTTTTTTATATTCTTTAAGTCTTCTTTTTGCCTTTTCGTTTAGAGAGCAAGTAAAAAATATTTTAAGGTCCGCATCGGGTAAAATTTTAGATGCAATATCTCTACCTTCTATAATTAACATTCTATTTTTTTTTATAAAATCTGTTTGGTAATTTTTTAAAAATTTTCTTATGTATTTTTTTTTAGCAATTACTGAGGATAGTTTTGTTACATCTGAACTGTAAATTTTACTATTATTTAGTTTTTTTAACGTTATTTTTTTTGATATTTTTTTTACGAAGTTAATATTATATTTTTTTTTATTTTTTATGATTCTAAGAGCCAAATATCGATATAGTTTCCCCGAAGATAAAAATTTTAATTTAAATTTCTTTGATAGATATTTACTACCAGTTGATTTGCCAGAAGCACTACTTCCATCAACAGCTATTTTAAAAGTAAAAGAATTATTTTTCATTAATTAATTTTGCCACCTACTTTTTTTATTATATCTATAAATTTTGGAAAAGAAGTATTTATCGAGTCCGTATCATTGATTTTCCACTTGCCACCAAGAGTAAGTGCTGCAATAAAAGAAAGCATACAAACTCTGTGATCCTTTTCGAAATTTTTTATTTCATAATTGCCATTTAACGACAAATTTGGATTTCCATAAATTTTTAAACTATTTTTTGTTTCAATTGATTTTATACCTATCATTTTTAAAAATTTTGAAGCAAATTTCAATCTATCACATTCTTTATGTCTTAGTTCTTCAATATTTTTGAAATAAGACATACCTTTTGCTTTTGCACATACTAGGAAAATTAAAAGGAATTCATCTATAGATCTGCTATTTAAAGATTTGGGGCAATTAATTGGTTTTAATTTATTGCAGGATTTCACGTATATATCTGCTACTTCTTCTGATTGATAAATTCTTTTATTTTTAAATTTTATTTTTGCATTCATTTTATTTAATATATCTATAATTCCTGTTCTAGATTTATTAATATTAACATTTTTAATCAAAATTTTTGAATTTTTGGATAATAAAGTTAAAACTATAAAAAAAGCTCCTGAACTTATATCGCCAGGAATTCTATAATTGAACGATTTAAATTGTTTTTGTCCTTTAATTTCAATGATATCAAATTTTCCTTTTTTTAATTTTTTAATAGGAATATTAATATACTTAAAAAATCTTTCTGTGTGGTCTCTAGACGGAATACATTTAATTCTAGTTATTCCAGGGGTATTTAAAGCTGCAAACATAATACAACTTTTTACTTGTGCACTGCCTTTATGTTCTTCATAATAAATTGGTTTTAAAAATTTATTACCTCGCATTTGAATTGGAAGCCTGTTGTTCTTCGAATTTAATTTTACACCAAAAAAATTTAAAGGCTTTATTACTCTAGAAAAATCTCTTTTAGATAAACTTTTATCACCTTTTAAAGTGAACGAATTTTCTGATTTGGCTAAAATTCCCAATATTAATCTTGCAAGAGTTCCAGAATTTCCAGCATCAATAACTGTATTATTTTTATAGTAAAAACTGTTTAAACCAGTTCCTATAATCTCGTGGTAATTTTTTTTATTTTTTACCTTAACTCCAAGTTTTTTTAAAATTTTAAGAGTATTTTTTACATCTTCAGAATCTAACAAATTATAAGCTCTAGAAACACCAAGTGCTTGAGATGCAATTAGTGCCCATCTTATAGATAAAGATTTATCACCTTGAACAGTGATTTTTTTATTAAATGAGAAAATTTTTTCTTTAATTATGACAGTTCTATTCATTGAAAAAATTAATAACTAAATTTGTCTCCAAAATAAGCAGTTTTGGCATCAGCATCTTTAATTAGATCATTAGGAGATCCTTTAGCAACTATTTTACAATTTGAAAGAACAATTGCCACATCAACACAAGATAATAAATCTCGTGCCTGGTGATCACAGAGCACGATAGCAATGTTATTTTCAGTTTGAAGATCAACAATTATTTGTTGAAGTGTTTTTATAGTTAATATATCTAAAGCTGCAAAGGGTTCATCTAGTAGTAGTAATTTTGGATTTCCAAGAAGTGCAAGCGCTATAATTAATTTTTTTCTTTGCCCTCCAGATAAAAATCTAGCTTTTACATTAGTCAAACTTTCTAATTCAAATCTTGAAATCAAATCACTTACTTTACTATCTCTTAAATTTTTTTCTTTTACTAGTATTTCACCTATTGCATTTAAGTTTTCTAATAATGTTAAATCGTGAAAATAACCTCCATGTTGAGGAACATATCCAATCTTAAATTTCTCTGTTCTTGAATAAATAGGAAAATTAGTGGCGTCTACTTTATCAAATATAATTTTACCATAATCGGGTTTAATTAATCCTGTAATTAAATTAAAAATTGTTGATTTGCCCGCACCATTGGGTCCTAAAAGCCCCAGTATCTCTCCTTGGTTGATATTAAAACTTATATCATCTAAAATTTGTCTTTTTCCATAGGATAGAGATATTTTTTGAATTTTTACAACAGGTTGTATTTTTTTAAACGATTTAATTCTAAATTTTTTTATTATCGCCATAATTAATTTTTGTTAACAATAGATATTTTTTGCTCAGTATCAAACATTATTATTTTTGAATTTTTTGTAATTAAATCAATTTCCAATTTATCAGCTTTCATTTTCATTTTTTCACTTTCATATACTAAGCTTTCATAAAAAGTAGCTAAATTTTTATCAAATGATATATCTAATTTTTCACAGGTAATTTTATGCAAAAAATAGTTTACAACGATATTTTCTCTAAAAAGAGTGTTATAATTTAAATTGTTATAAGTAGCATATTTTGCAACTATCTCAATTTTATCATCTTGATTAACAAAAATGTAAGCTCTTACATTTTTCATTAAAGTAATGTCTGGTTCATCAGGATCAACTTTTCCTTCCTCAGCATATATTTCATATATATTTCCTGAAGTATCCTTGGAAACATATTTAATATTTTTTAATATATTAATTTCACTTCCGATTTCATCATTTTTAAATTCCTTATCGGTTATTTTATTATTTACAACATTCAGATCAGCACTTTTTTTTTTGTATTCATTATAAAAGAAAAAACCAGAAAAAATTAAAACTAAAATCAATACTAATTGAACTATAGTTTTTTTATACATTAAAATTAAGATAAATTAGCTTCTAAAATATTGTGAATATGTATTAATCCAATTGTTTTTTTTTTGTTAATTTTCTTGTGAACACACAAGCAAGTTATTTTGTTCGAGTTCATAATAGATAATGCTTTAACCGCAAGCATGTTTTTTTCTATACTAACAGGATTTTGTTTCATGATTTTTTTAGCAACAAGATTTTTTAAATTTTCATTTTTTTCAGAAACTCTTTTTAAATCTCCATCGCTTATAATACCAACTGTAGACCCTTTTAAATTTTTAACAATTAAAACACCTAAGTTTTTTTTTGTCATTATTTTTAAGGCATTTTTCATTAGTTCATTTTCTTTAATAAATGGAATTTTATTACCGGTTATCATTAAATCTTCAACAGTTTTTAATTTTGCTCCTAAAGCCCCACTTGGATGATATTTTTTAAATTCATGTTTTCCAAAATTTCTATATTTCATTGTAGCTATAGCCAGAGCATCTCCTATACTCAATTGGGTAATTGTGGATGAAGTAGGAACAATATTACCAGGTCCTGCCTCAGTAACATTTGGAATTAATAATTTTATATTGGAAGATCTATATAAAACTGAATTTTTTTTTGACATTATGCCTATTAAAGTAATTTTTTTATTTCTATTTGCATACTGAATTATATTTTTTAATTCACTAGTTTCACCACTAAAGCTTATAAGTATTAAAACATCATTAGAACTTATTTGACCTAAGTCACCATGAGAGCATGAGCTTGCATCTACAAAAAAAGATGGAATACCGACTGAAGCTAAAGTAGATGAAATTTTTTTTCCTATAATTCCAGATTTTCCAACACCAGAAACAACTACTTTTCCATTTTTACAATTTAATAAGGTTTGCACAGCTTTTGAAAAAGAATTATTTATACTTGATTTTAATTTTGACAAAGATTTGATTTCTAAACCAATTACTTCTTTTGCAATTTTTTGAAAATTTATTTTTTTCATTAATGGGACCAAATATCATCTTTAAATGAGGCAATATCTAGGTTGACCCTTGTTTGAATAAATTTAATCGCCTCTTCATATAATCTCATTCTATTTTCTCTTATTAAAATTTGATTTAAATTATCATTTATTTTATGAAGATATATAACGTCATTTGCACAGTATTTTAATTGTGCAGGAGTTAGTTCTCCACCAAAATCAGATGACTGATACTGTTTACTAATTTCGACTCCTGTAAATTCTTTAATTAAATCTTTTAAACTGTGACGATCTGTATAGGTTCTAGATAATTTTGATTTAATTTTTGTACAATCGATATTTTCTACATTAATATTTAAATATTGATTAATAAATCCCAGGTCAGCTCTAGCAAAATGAAATATTTTTTTAACTTCCTTATTTTTTAATACATTAATAAGGTTTGGTGCTTTGTAGGTTCTTCTATCAAGTTGAATTATATGAGCATCTAAATTACCAGTTGAAATTTGCACAATAAAAAGTGGATCTCTTTTAAAATTAAGTCCTCCCATTTCACAATCTACGGCAATTATGTTGCCTAGTTTTAATTGATCTGGTAAGTCGTGCTTGTGCAATTTAATATCTAAATTCATTTAAAATATATATATATGAAAGGAAAAAATATTCTAGTATTCGGTGGATCTGGCCAAATTGGTAGAAATTTAATCAGAAAGCTTACTAAAAATAATCACAGAGTTACAGTTGTAACCCGAAATCTACATAAAAAAGGCTATATTTTAAAAACGCAAGGTAACCCAGGGTATATAGAAGTTGTTGAAAGTAATATATTTGATGAACAAAATTTAAGTAATCTTGTACAAAATAAAGATATATGTATTAACTTAGTTGGAATATTATTTGAAAAAAAAAACAATACGTTTCGAAATATTCACATAAATTTTCCCTCTGTTCTATCAAAAGTTTGTGAAAAAAATAGTATAGAACAATTAATCCATGTTTCTGCTTTAGGCATAGATAATGCAAAAGATAGTAATTATGCAAATAGTAAATTAGAAGGTGAGCAAGAAATAAAAAGAAACTTTAAAAATGTAACTATTCTTAGACCATCAATTGTTTATTCAGTAGATGATAATTTTACAACACAGCTAATGACTTTAATTAGTTATCTTCCAGTTTTTCCAATTTATTATAACGGTAAAACAAAATTTAGACCTATACATTGTTCAGATTTGACTGAAATAATTTTAAAAATTATAAACGAAAAAATTTATTTAAATACAATTGAATGTGTTGGTCCAGAAGAAATGAGCTTTAAAAAAATATTATTAACACTTATGAAACTGATTAATAAAAAAAGAATACTTCTTCCTTTTCCAACTAATATTGCAAAAGTAACAGCTGCTTTTTTTGAACTATTTCCACATCCTTTATTAACTATTGATCAATTAAATACATTAAAATATGATAATGTATTATCAGGAAATTTGAAGTCGAATATTGATATTGATTATAATTGTAATTTAAAGTTTGAAAAAGAAGTAGAAAAATATTGTTATATGTGGAAAGAACATGGAGAGTACTCAAGAAAAAAAAATAATAAAATTTAATATTTAAAAAAATGACTATTTATTTTGTTTATTTCTTAGTTTTCTTAATATTTATTTTTCTTTTATATACTTC
>CERB01073728.1_pt1 | contig 13932 bp, 10 predicted proteins | sample 356271 | NCBI WGS metagenome assembly CERB01 (sample SAMEA2621155, study PRJEB7988) | marine metagenome | isolation source: saline water (ENVO:00002010), including
TTGTATTCAAATGGAATATTAAGATGATCCAAGTAGCTAATGACAAAGTTAAAATGATCTTTTGATTGCTGACTTAAGGCTTCTCTCATGTCGGGTAAACCCGATAAATAAGTCTGTAGCGTCTCATCTTTGCTATCTAGCATTTTTAAAGGGTTATGTTTAAATTTTTCTTGTAAGTTTTCAGATAATTGACTTAGGTTTGATGCTAAAAATTGTTTAATACGTGCTTCAATAACAGGTCTGCAGGTATCAGAGCCTACAGAATTAATATAAATTTTAATGTTTTTTAAGCCTAAAGATGAGAATAACCGATAACTCATGGTAATAACTTCGGCATCGGAAAAAGGATGATCTGATCCAATCGATTCAACACCAATCTGATGAAATTGGCGGTATCGACCAGCTTGAGGCCGTTCATAGCGAAACATGGGGCCTTGGTAAAATAGTTTTGAATGTTGAGGAGATCGATTAAGGTTGTTAGTAATAAAAGCACGTGCAACAGGAGCAGTACCTTCAGGTCGTAATGCTAAATCACGATTTCCTTTATCTGTGAATGTATACATTTCTTTTTTAACAATGTCAGATTCGCTAATAACACGATTAAAGAGTTGAGATGATTCAAAAATAGGTGTCCGAATTTCATTAAAATTATATAAATCAAATATTTTTTTTGCTGTTTTTTCAACAAAATTCCAGTAATCGACTTCATCAGGTAAGATATCCTGAGTTCCACGAGGTAATGAATAATCCATAGATAGTATATAATAGGGGAAAAAAGAAAAAAAATAAATTCTCTTATGTATTTCTTAATTAGTATAAAAACTTTATACTATTAATAATTATCAAGAAAAGAGTTATAAATTATGAAATATTCACAATTATTTATCCAAACATTTAAAGAGACACCCGCAGATGCGCAGATAATATCTCATCAGTTATTACATCGAGCGGGATTTATTCAAAAGTCTGGTGCTGGATTATATAATTACTCACCATTAATGATGATGGTGATTCAAAACGCAACAAGTATTATTAGAGAGGAACTTAGTAAAGTAGGTGGACTTGAAATAAGTTTATCTATGGCAACCCCTTCTGAATTATGGAAAGAATCAAATCGCTGGGATGAGTTAGGTGAATTAATGATTCAGTTTAAAGATCGTTCTAATAGAGATTTATGTTTAAGTCCAACCAACGAAGAAGCTGTTGTTGATTATTTTAGAAAAATAGCAAAAAGCTATAAACAGTTACCCGTCTGTTTGTTTCAAATTAATACTAAATTTAGAGATGAAATTAGACCACGGTTTGGATTGATGAGAGCAAGAGAATTCTCAATGAAAGATGCTTATAGTTTTCATATAGATAGAGACTGTTTAGATAAGACATATGAGTTACTTTATCAGGCCTATTCACGGATCTTTGAGAGGATGGGGCTTGCATGTATGGCTGTAGAGGCTGATGGCGGTGCTATGGCTGATAGTGGTGCTAAGACACATGAGTTTCACGTTTTAGCTGATACGGGAGAAGATGAGTTAGTCGTTTGTAAGCAAGAAGGATGGGCCGCCAATTGCGAGATGGCTCAAACAAAACGAGTTGATATAGTATATAGCAAATCAAAGGATACCATGGAATTAATAGAAACGGGTCAGAATCATACTATTCAAGATATTAGTAAATTATTGAATGTAAAAGAAAGTAATTGTTTAAAAACGGTGTTATTAAAAGGAAAAAAAGAAAATGAAACGTCATATCTAATGGCATGTTGTATTGGGGATGATGAGATTAATATAACCAAATGTATGAAACATAGTGGGATAAGCCAGTTAGAATTTGCGGATGAGACCGATTTAAAAGAGCTAGGCTTTGTAAGGGGGGTGTTAGGTCCAGTTGGTGTTGATAGTGATCAGATAAACATTCTAGTAGATTTACATGTTGATAATGAATCAAGTTTTGTGGTTGGCGCTAATAAGGAAGGGTTTCATGTTAAAAATATGATTCTTAACAGAGATATCCCTGTCTATACTCAAGCTGATATCAGAGTAAGTAGAGCAACCGATATTAGTATGAATGATAATGATATTGAATTGCGTAGAGGTATTGAGGTGGGCCATATTTTTCAGTTGGGTGATAAGTATACAAAAGCATTAAAAGCAAGTGTGTTAGATAGAAATGGTAAAGCTATATTTCCTTTAATGGGATGTTATGGGATTGGTGTAGGAAGGGCTGTTTCAGCAGTTGTAGAGCAGTTAGCGGATGAGAATGGAATTGTTTGGCCGGAATCATTATCACCTTTTGAGGTTGTAATATTGCCTTTAAAAAGTAAAGATGCTGATATTGCAAAAGTAGGGCAATCGCTTTATGAAGAATGTCAAAAAAATGGTATTAGCGTTATTATTGATGATAGAATGGTATCGGCTGGTTTTAAATTTAAAGATGCTGATTTAATGGGATTTCCACATCAGATAATTATTGGAGAAACATTTAAAAATAAAGAAGAAGTAGAGTATCGGTCTAGACAATCAGGAAAAAAAGAGAGTTTAACATTAGCTGAATGGATCCCTTTTTTGAAAGAGGCTCTGAAAGATAAATAAATGAGTTTAAGTATTATTCCTGCTATCTTTTTTGTAACACTTATGGTGTTATCCAGTTTTGATAAGGTGTCAGAAGAACCTAAAAAGCCATTGTGGAGTACAAAGAAAATCATGAAAAAGCCAGTGGGGATGGTTGAACGAAAAGAGTCAGATCAAGATACTATTTTTAGTTATATAACATCCAAATATAAAAAAGTGTCAGTAGAAGATGCCAAAAAAATTGCTAAGAATTTAGTGGATTATGGAAAAAAGTATAATTTAGATCCTAAGTTTGCAGCTGCTGTGATAGCAAGAGAGTCTGGATTTAAAAAAGATGCTGTTAGTGTTACTGGCGCAAAAGGATTAGGTCAAATCAAAGATTTTAACTATAAAGATTTAAAAATAAAGGATCCTTTTAATATTAATCAAAATGTTGATGGAACAATACAATATTTAAAAAAGATGATAAAAAAATGGAATGAAAATGAAGATAGTATCGTTGTAGAAAAAGCGGGGCAGAGCAAAGAAGTAGAAAAAAAACCGGTAGCAAAAGAGGATCATTTAAAATTAGCGTTAGCTTCGTATTACAAAGGATTTACGGCGGTAAAAAAGACAGGGGTTGATCCAAAAACAAAAAAATATGTAGAAGATATTTTAAGTTATTATAACGATATTATTCACTCGGAAAAAAATTAAATTTTATTTTTTTTAGAAAAACTTTTTTTTTAAAAAGAAATTTAGTATAATAGTGTGGTTTAATTTTTTTAGATTTGACGTATTGTATTTTAAAGGAGGTTCATAATCATGAACGAAGGAACAAGTATAGGGGAAATTGAAAATATAGAAAATTTTGATTTTAAAAGCGATCAAAATACAACCGATGATTATGGCCTGAAAGCGACAAAGATTGGAGAGCGATCAGAATTTGAAAAAGAGTTTATACCAGAAGAAATAAAAGAAGATAAAAAACCAGCAAAAAGTAAGCCAAGCAATGACGATGTAGCTAGTTTGAAAACAGAGTTAGAGAAATTTTTAGATGAAGAAACAGCTCAGGTGTTTGATTATGAAGATGGTGATGTTATAGAAGGAACGGTTCGTTCTGTAGAAAAAGCAGGTGTTTTAGTAGATTTTAATTTTAAATCAGATGGATATGTATCAAATTCAGAGTTAGGCTATGATGAAGCTGGAAAGACAGAAGTATTAGAAGCTGGCCAAAAAGTACCTTTTTTTATTGATAAATTAGAAACAAAAGAAGGGTATTCGTTATTATCAAGAAAAAAAGCACAGATAGAAGAGTCGTGGGACTTTTTAACTAATGCAGTTAAAGATAGAGATCCTGTTGATGTCTATGTTATTTCCAAGGTTGATGGCGGGTTAGTAGCATCTTACCAGTCTATTAGAGGCTTTATTCCTGCGTCTCAGATATTAAAAGAGAATGATTTGGGGTTAGATCAGTTTATTGATTCAATGATGTCAGTAACGGTATTACAGGCAGATAGACGGAGACGGAAAGTAATTTTTTCTAGTAAAGCAACAAAATTATCAAACAAGCAACATTCTGGAAAATTATTAGAGGAATTAGAAGTAGGTCAAATACGAAAAGGAAAAGTTACAAGTATTAAAAAGTTTGGAGTATTTGTTGATTTAGGTGGTATTGAAGGATTGGTTCATATATCAGAATTATCGTGGTCTAGAGTAAACAATCCTTCCGATATTGTAGCTTTAGATGATGAGATTGATGTGTTTGTCTTGGGTGTTGATCAAGAAACAAAGCGTATTTCGTTAGGGATCAAACAATTAAGTACGGATCCTTGGGTTCAAGCTGGATCGTTGTTTAGTATTGGTGATGTAGTTGAAGGTGTTATAACGCGAATTGTTCCCTTTGGAGCCTTTATTCAAATTAATGAAAATATTGAAGGGTTAATACATATTTCAGAAATATCATATGATCATATAGAAAAAGTAGAAAATATTTTAAAAGTTGGAGAAACCGTTAACGCCAAGATAATTAAATTAATTATTGATGAGCAAAAAATTGGCTTAACATTAAAATATGATACGAATAATCAAGAAAATAGTGACACGAATACGACTGAAGTCAATGAAACGTCTGAAATAGTAAGTAAAGAAACGCCTAGTAAGAAAGAAACTATAGAAACAGCACAAGCTAATGAGGATACATCAAGTCAAGAGTCAGAAACCAATGAAACAACCGATAAAGAAGTTGTAGATGACAGTGCCTCAGAGCCTGTAGCGACAGCTGCTGATGAAGCAATTGAAGATAATCAAGTAGAGAATCAAAAAGTAGATGATAATCTAAGCAGCAATGAAGGTAAATCAGACGATATAGAAAGTAGTTAAGATAGAAATGTCGTGAAGCTAAATTTTTTTAAACGAAAAAAAAAGCAAGTTGGGTTATTTTTAAGTGGGGGAGCTGTTCGAGGAATAGCCCATATAGGGGTGTTAAGAGCATTTGAGGAATTTAATTATCCTATAGATAGGATTTATGGAACAAGTTCGGGTGCTATTATCGGAAGTTTATATTGTAGTGGAATAACGAGTAATGAGTTATATAAAATAGTTCAAAACGTATCGATTCGTGATTTTATTAAATTCAAGTTATCACGCCAGGCTTTTTTTTCGTCAGAAGCAATACAGGTTTTTATTGAAAAGCATACTGGAAAAATTACATTTAAAGACTTAAAGATTCCTTTAGGTGTATTTGCGACCAATATCCAAACAGCAAAATCAGAATTAATAATGGATCCAGATTATGATGTAGCTACGGCAGTAAGAGCTAGTTCGAGTATACCAGGAATTTTTACGCCGACGATTATGAATAATAATACCTATGTTGATGGAGCTTTATCCTATGATCATGAACAAAGTAGGCTTTATGATTGTGATGTTAAAATTGCCTGTAATGCTATTTCACAAAAAGAATTAGCTAGAACACCTAATTCAATTCATGAAATAATGGATAGGGCGGTAGAGTGTATGATGATTTCAAAAGCTAAATTTCAATCGGATGATTATCATTTACAGCTTGATGTAATTGATCAATCCATGTCATCCATTGATTTTAAAAATCGAGAAAGCTTAGTAGAATATGGATTTAAGTGTATAGAAAATAATAGAAAACAGATTGAGGCAATACTTTAATGAAAAACCCTAATAAAGATGGATTTTTTGGTAATTATGGAGGTATGTTTGTACCAGATACCTTGATGCCAGCCTTAGACGCATTAACACAATGTTATGAAGGTATCCAAAACGATTCTGATTTTATAGCAGAATTAGAATATTATTTACATCATTTTGTGGGACGACCTACACCCTTATATTATGCAAAAAATTTATCTAAACAGTGTAATCAAAAGATTTATTTAAAACGTGAAGATCTTAACCATACGGGGGCGCACAAGATTAACAACACGTTAGGTCAAATTTTACTTGCAAAGAAAATGGGGAAAACAAGAATTATTGCAGAAACAGGTGCTGGACAGCACGGTGTTGCAACAGCAACGGTATGTGCCTTAATGGGGATGCAGTGCGATATTTATATGGGAGCTAGCGATATTGAAAGGCAGGCTTTAAATGTAAAGCGAATGAAATTGATGGGAGCCTCCATTCATAGTGTAACGAGTGGATCAAAGACTTTAAAAGATGCAACAACAGAAGCTATCCGTGATTGGATGAAACATGTTGAGCATACCCATTACATTATCGGATCAGCTTTAGGTCCTCATCCCTATCCGTTAATGGTACGTAATTTTCAAAGTATTATTAGTAAGGAAGCCAAGGCACAGATAATCGATCAATCAGGAAGTTTACCCGATATAGTAATGGCTTGTATCGGCGGCGGATCCAATGCGTTGGGTATGTTTTATCATTTTCTTGATGATAAAACGGTGCGATTACTAGGTGTTGAAGCGGCTGGCGAAGGACTTTCTAGTAACCAACATGCTGCATCATTATCGAAAGGAAAGCCAGGAATCTTGCATGGATCATTAAATTCTGTGTTGCAAGATGAGAATGGTCAGATACAATTAGCGCATTCTATTTCAGCCGGTTTAGATTACCCTGGTGTTGGCCCAGAATTATGTCATTTAAAAGAAACAGGACGCATAGAGGCATATGCCGTTACAGATAAACAAGCCTTGCAAGGATGTAAACAGTTAGCTGAGTTAGAAGGTATTATTGCTGCATTAGAAACATCACATGCATTAGCATTATTATCAGATGATGCTATCTTGAAGAAAAATCAAACAATTATTCTTTGTTTATCAGGAAGGGGCGATAAAGATATGGAGACAATTGCAAGTCATGTCTAACGTCTTAGAAAAAGCTTTTAAAGAAAAAGCTTTAATTGCCTATGTTACATTAGGAGATCCGTCCTTAGAAGATACCGTTCAGTATTGTAAAGCCTTGATTGATGCAGGGATTAATATGATTGAAATAGGCTTGCCGTTTTCTGATCCTATTGCAGATGGGCCTATCATACAAGCATCCCATCAAACGGCACTTGAAACAGGCGAGGATGTATCGGTAAAGAGTGGATTAACATTAATTAAAACATTAAATGATTATGCACCAGAGATACCTGTACTGGTTATGGCAGCCACAAATTTAATCATGCAATTTGGCTATGAAGCATTTTTTAAGCAAGCAGAAGCGGTGGGTTGTAGTGGTTTAATTATGCCAGACTGTTCCATTGAAATGATTCATAGTATAAATCAAGATGAAGCTTCAGCAAGTGTTCCGTTAATTAATTTAGTCTCACCTCTATGCAATAAAGAGCGATTAAGAAAAATTGTAACACAATCGCAAGGCTTTATTTATTTATTGTCATCGACCGGTATTACGGGAGAAAGAGAGGCCTTTTCAGCTGAGTTAAGCCAATTTGTTAATGACATTAAGCAAATAAAGGATATTCCTGTTGCGATTGGATTTGGGATTAGTCAGGAATCACATTGTAAAGAATTATCTAAGTTTGCAGATGGATTAATTGTTGGAAGTCATTTTGTAAAATTAATGCAAGATACACCGACTGTGAAAGAGGGAATTAAGGCTGTATGTAATCGTGTAAAACAATTTAAAGCTGTTTTATGAGCAAGATTAATTTAATTATCCCAGCTGCAGGAACATCAAATCGATTTCAATCAACAATACCAAAGCAGTTTCATGTTCTTAATGGAAAAACAATTTTGGAACATACGTTAAGTGCCTTTAAGGATATTCAGCTGGAAGATTGTCTAATAGCTGTAAATAAAAATACAGAAGAAAAAGTACACGATATTTTGGAAAAAATTTCTTTTTCAGCTCGAACGGTTAGAGGGGGAGATACGAGGGCGGAATCCGTAAGAGAGGCCTTTTATGAGGCAAAAGAATCTGATATTACATTAATACATGATGCAGCTAGAATGTGTCTTACAAGACCCTTGATAGAAAGAGTAATAGAAGCAGCCTTTCGTTATGATGCTGTCATTCCTGCAATCCCCGTCACAGATACTATAAAAAAAGTACAAAAAGATCGTGTTATTAAAACGTTAACAAGAGACGATCTCGTAGCGGTGCAAACGCCTCAGGCATTTAAAACAGCAAGTTTAAGAAGAGCTTATGAAGATTTTTATGATAAATCCATTACAGATGAGGCTAGTTTACTAGAGAATGCTGGGAATGCAGTGCATATTATTAAAGGTGAAAGTGATAATATAAAAGTAACCTATCCGCTTGATTTAGAATATGTAAGAAACTACATAAAAAAAAATAATAACAACAATTAGGTAGAGCGCCCTTTAAAATAACTAGAAACAAGACCAAGCTGATGTCGATACTTTGTAACAGTACGCCGTGCTATTTTGATACCCTTTTCTTTTAATAGAAGGCATATTTTTTGGTCTGATAAATGAGGGTGTTTCTTTAAATAATGAGCAATAAATAAGGTGAATTGATCTTTTGTTTTACCAAAATAATTACGAGGGCATAATATATTAAGCGGTATGGTACCAAAATCAGTTTGACAAAATTTAGAGGACAAAATTCTAGAAACAGTAGAGGGACTTAAGGATAGATCCGCTGCAACATCTTTTTGAAGAAGCGGTACAAGATAATCAGGGCCTTTTTCAAAATATAAAATTTGTTTTTTTGCAATATATGACATTAATGATTCTAGCATATCACGGCGTTGATTAATAAACTGAATCATATCCTTTGCTTTCTGGTACTTTTCAGTAAGAAATTGTTTTGTTTCTTTATCAATATCTTTGTTTTTAAGTGTTTCTAAGTAATTTTCAGATAATGAAATAGAAATTCCCTTATCAATTTCTAAGTTCTGGATAATAACGTTTCCTTGTTTATAAGACAGTTGAAAGGAAGGCGTAATATACTGAGTTGTATTAGAAGTAAACATAGAACCAGGATTTGGGTTTAAATTTGTTTTAATAAAATCTGCTAATGGATCAACCCCTTCTAAGGGAATACCACAGGATTTAGCAATAACCTTAAAATTTTTATTAGCTAAATCATCAAGATGTAATTGAGTCACTTTAGTTAATAAAGATGTTAAGTGATCATTATCTAAATCAAGATGCTTGATTTGAATGTTAAGACACTCACTTAAAGAGCGTGCTCCAATACCATCGGGTTCAAATTCTTGTAATAGTATCAAGCACTTATTGATAGTAGGAGTGGAAACTGACAGTGATGATTGGATATGTTTTGATACCTCATTCCAGTTTAGTATAAATCCTTTATCATCAAGTGAATCAATTAATAAGGTAATAACTTTTTTTTGCAAAGACGTGGCAGGACAATAATTGATTTGAGAAAGAGCAAATTCACGAATAGATTGATAACCAGCCGTAGGAATAGAATCTGAAAAATGGCTTTCAGAGTTAGTTTCAGAAGATGATTGAGATACTGTTTTTGTCATTAAGCTATCAGGTTGGGAAACATCAATAAACACATTATCATCTTGCTCATGTTTAATATGCTCCACTAAATCAGCATACGATAAATGAAAAATATTAAACATTTGAATTAGTTTTGGATTAAGACCTAATTTAAGAGATTGATTTTGAGTGAGTCGAGGTTTAATGTGCATATGAAAACGTTGATTGTACCAGTATATCTTCTGTTGGAATCTGATCGATATTACCTAAATGGGTTGCTGCCAATCCAATCATAGCTGCATTATCAGTACATAAGTTAGGTTGGATATGAATTAAGTTAATAGATGTATCTGTAATACGATCTTTAAAAGCAGTTAACAGTGTTTGGTTACTAGCAACCCCTCCTCCAATGATAAGATCCTGAATGTTAAAATGCTCACAAGCAGCTAATGTTTTGAGTATCAAGGTGTCAATTACTGTTTGCTGAAAACTAGCGCAGATATCAGCTAGATGATCCTGAGGGTTATCTAAAGATTTAATGCAATCAAGCGTAGCTGTTTTTAAACCAGAAAAACTAAATTCAAAAGGAGAATCTTTCATAGCAATAGGAAGTTTAAAAGCAGAGGGATTCCCATCTTTAGCCATTTTTTCAATAATAGGACCTCCTGGATACCCAAGGGATAAAGAGCGTGCAATTTTATCAAAGACTTCTCCAACAGCATCGTCTCGTGTTTTACCACAGCATTTAAAAGAACCTTCTTTTTCTATTAAGATAAGATCGGTATGACCTCCAGAGACGATAAGAGCTAGAGCCGGATAATGTAAGTGTGGTTGATAATTAGAGAACGCATAAATATGACCGTGAATATGATTGACGGGTATTAACGGGATATCTAAGGCATAAGAAAGGCTTTTAGCGACAGAAATACCTACGAGTAAACTTCCTTCTAATCCAGGCCCAATCGTAACGGCTACTTGAGAAAGATCATTAAGTGAAATTTTTGCTTCTTTTAAACTTAAGTCCATGAGGTAGTGAATCGTTTCAGCATGTAAACGAGAAGCCACTTCCGGAACTACGCCTCCGTATTGCTGATGTGTTTTTTGTTGTGATGAAACAAGGTTTGATATAATCGTAGTTTTATCTTTAATAATGGCAATAGAGGTATCATCACAGGATGTTTCAATCGCTAACGTATAAGTCATAGACTTAGGATTATAAGTAGGGCTGAGTAATTAATCAAGAAAACTAAATAGCAAGGTTATCAATAAGTCTAGTTTGATTTAAGGTACCTGCAAACAAAACACGATTTCCTTTTTTGATTGTTTGAGAAGGTAATAAGGTATCAGCATCAACATAAGCAATATAATCAATAGCAATAGAATCAGACAGATTATTTTTGATTAAACGATTTAAAGAAACGGAATCATGAATACCATTTGATACAGCTTCTTTTACTAAACAAAGGCTTTGGTAAATCGAACTTGCTTCATTTTTTTCAGTATCAGATAAATAGTTGTTACGAGAACTAAGTGCAAGGCCATTAGGATCTCGAATAGTCGGCACACTATATACTGTAATAGGTAAAAATAGATTTTGAACACATGTTTTAATAATAACAAATTGTTGATAGTCTTTTTCACCAAAAACTGAATAGTGAGGTTGAATAATATTAAATAAACGAATAACGACATTGGTAACACCTTGAAAGAAGTTAGGCCGAGATTGACCACAATATAATGTCGATAAGGTAGGAACTGTAACCTGAGTGAGTAAAGAATTGGATGGATAAATAGTGGCTTCTGACGGTAAAAATAAAGCGCTTACATCAAGATTTTTACAGAGGTGTTTATCGTCATGGAGAGGACGAGGGTAGCGCTGAAGATCTTCATTTGGAGCAAATTGGATAGGATTAAGAAAAATGCTAACAATAACCTCATCAGCTAATGTTTGAGCATACTCAATAAGAGAAGCATGCCCTTTATGAAGGGCCCCCATAGTAGGAACAAAGGCAATAGTTCTATCTGTTTGTTTTAAGTTAAATAAATACTCTCTAAGAGGATCTATAGCATCAAATACATGCATTACTGATGAGCAAAGTAGAATAACATAAGCGTGATGATAAGAGAGATTAACTTGATTTTCCAATTATATAAAAAAATCCGACGGAATCGTTTATAGGCCATTATTTTTTAGATTTTTTTTGATTTTTGATAATATCAATACACTCATCAACTGTTAATTTAGCGGCGTCTTTATCTTTTGGAATTTTATAATTTTTCTTATTACATTTAATGTAAGGACCATAACGACCATTTAAGACTTCAATAGGAGGGTCAGCCTTTGTAAACGAATTAATAATACGTTTGGCGTCTTGTTTACGTTTGTCGTGAATTAATGTAATAGCCTCATCGATAGTAATGGATTCAAGTGATATGGTATCCGGGATAGAAATAAATGATTTTTCAAATTTAACATAGGGCCCATATTTACCACGATTAACAATAACATCATTATTTTCAAAAGTTCCAATTGTTTTCGGATATGCTAATAAGGATAACGCTTGAGCAAAGGTAATCGTTTTAATATCATAATCATCACCTATTCCAGCAAATACAGGTTTATCATCATCATCAGCTAATCCTAATTGAACCATAGGTCCATAACGACCAATTTTAACTAAAACATCTTTTCCCGTTTTAGGATCTTTGCCAAGGTTACGTTCACCCAGTGATACTTTTTCCATATCTTTGTTAGCAATTCCCATCATATCATCTAGCGGTTTATAGTATTTGGATACAACATCATTCCATTGATGTTTTCCATCTTGAATATCATCTAATTGAGTTTCCATTTTAGCAGTAAATTTTAAATCTAAAATAGTATTAAAAAAGGATTCAAGATGATCATTGGTAGTCATCCCAAGTTCTGATGGGATTAATTTTTTTTGATCTTTAGTAACATAACCTCGGTCTTGAATGGTTGAAAGTGTAGGCGCATATGTAGAGGGTCGACCAATACCAAGTTCTTCTAATTCTTTAACTAACGAAGCTTCTGTATAGCGAGGTGGTGGTTGCGTAAACTTTTGTTCAGTATCTACTTTTTCTAAATTTAAAGAATCTTCTTTGTGTAATAAGGGTAACGTTTTGTCTTGGTTATCATCTTTTTTCTCGTCAGAACTTTCTGAATAGACACGTGTAAATCCATCAAAAAATAAGACAGATCCGGTTGCTCTTAATAAATAACGTTCCTTTCCTGAGGCACAGATAACAATCTGGGTACGATCATATTCAGCTGGTTTCATTTGAGATGCAATAAAACGATCCCATATTAATTTATATAATTTAAAGTGATCGGTCGTTAAAGCATTTTTAATTTTTTCAGGAGGATATTCTGTTGAAACAGGTCGGATAGCTTCATGAGCATCTTGGACATTACTTTTTTTCTTACTTGTTTTAATAGGAGATCCAACATACTTATCAGAATAAATATTTTTAATATAGTCTCTTGCCGCTAATTTTGAAGAATCAGATAAGCGCGTTGAATCAGTTCTCATATAGGTAATAAGACCTACTGCTTCACCATTAATATCCATACCTTCATATAGCTTTTGTGCCATCATCATTGTTTTTTTAGCAGACCAATTTAATTTGCGAGAGGCCTCTTGTTGTAATGTGGAGGTAATAAAAGGAATAGGAGGATTACGCTTAATTCGTTTTTTAACAATATCATCAATGCTGTAAGTGCTAGATTCTAAATGATCTTTAACTTTTTTGGCATCAGCTTCATTGGAAACTTCAAACTTTTCTTTAATAGAATCTTTTGCAACAAGTTTTGCTGTAAAAATTTCTTGTTTAACTGTTTTTAAATCAGTTTCGATAACCCAATATTCTTTTGGTATAAAATCTTGTATTTCTTTTTCTCGTTTACAAATAATTTTTACAGCCACAGATTGAACTCGTCCTGCACTAAGACCTCGCTGAATTTTTTTTGATAATAAAGGACTTAATGTATAGCCAATCAGTCTGTCTAGTACACGGCGAGCTTGCTGAGCATAGACAAGATTAATATCAATATTGCGTGAACTAGTAATAGCTTGTTTGATAGCAGATTCAGTAATTTCATTAAAAACAATGCGTTTAATTTTATCAGCAGGTAGCTTGGTTGCTTCAGCGATATGCCATGCAATAGCCTCACCTTCTCTATCCGGGTCTGTTGCTAGATAGACAAGTTCACTATTTTTAGCAGCATTCTTAATTTCTTTCAGAACTTTGGTTTTGTCTTTCATCGTGACATAGCTAGGTTCAAAATCTTTTTCAATATCAATACCCATTGATTTTCCAGGTAGATCGCGGACATGGCCAAAGGAAGCCATTAATTGATAATCTTTTCCTAGAAACTTGTTAATAGTCTTGCATTTTGCAGGCGACTCAACAATGACAAGGTATTTTTTCATGAATGAATTATGGAAATC
>CERB01040799.1_pt1 | contig 13709 bp, 10 predicted proteins | sample 356271 | NCBI WGS metagenome assembly CERB01 (sample SAMEA2621155, study PRJEB7988) | marine metagenome | isolation source: saline water (ENVO:00002010), including
GTTAAAGGCGCTGATATATCTTTATCTAATTGCCTTGCCCCTACAGCGGTCAGAGTAAAATCAACCGAGTCAATTAAACTACCTTTTTTATTTCCTGACAGTGTCTGGTTTATTTCTAAACTTTTTCTTGTAGAATTATCAATCTGCATTGTTGATTCATTTTTTATAGATTTAGGAAACCTTATAGGAGGAATATTTCCTTTTTGTGTAAGAGAAACATAGTCTAGCAAGGACCAGCAAGACATAATCTCATTTTCTGTAAAGCTTCCAAATGAGTCTAGAGATTTAACTCCATAATTTAGGCATATTAATTTTTCTGCTTTTTTACTATTCGTAATATTTTGAGCAACAGGAGTAATTATGCAATCAAATGTATTCTTTAACACTTCTATATAATTGTTCTCTTCTATCAGTTTATTATCTATAGCTAAAATTTCTTTAGGTCTAACTCTAGAAATAGATGTTAAAAAATTTTGTTTGGAACATAATTCTGTGTAAATTTCACCTGTCGAAATATCTATCCATGACAAGCCAATGTTATTTTTTGAATAAGATATACAAAGTAAAAAGTTGTTCTTATCCGCTTCTAATAATACTTCTTCTGTTAAAGTTCCTGGCGTCACAATTCTTACGACTTCTCTTTGAACTATTGCTTTATAGCCTCCTCTTATTTTTGCGTCTTTAGGGCTCTCTACTTGCTCACAGATAGCAATTTTATAGTTCTTTTTTGTTAATTTTTCTAAATATGGCATGTAAGAATGATAAGGTACTCCACACATTGGGACCGGCTTTCCATCATATTGCCCTCTGCTTGTTAGAGCGATATCTAATTCATTAGAAGCAATTACAGCATCTTCAAAAAATAATTCATAAAAATCTCCCATCCTGAAAAAAAGCAAGCAATCATCATGTTCAGCTTTAACTTTCATAAATTGTTGAAACATTGGAGTAGTTTTTAATATTGCTTCACCGGTAGCTTTTGATAATAAAGGTAAAGACTGTTGTTCTAAATTGTTCTCACTAGGCATAATATTACTCTAATATAATTTTTTTAGTGTATGAATAATACTATATCATATTGTATAGATTATCTCATGATAAATATATTCTATAGAATACAGTATATATTTAATTATAATTCTGTATTAAATAGATAGACCTTATTTAGTAATAAATGTAATCTATAAACATGGTAAATCATACGGATAATATATATGCCTAAGTCAATACACCCTAAAGATGCCCTTAACTTTCATAGTAAAGGCAAGCCTGGAAAATTAGAAATATCTCCTACGAAACCATTAGCAACAGCAAGAGATTTATCTTTGGCTTATTCTCCAGGAGTCGCAATACCATGCCTTGAAATTGAGAAAGATTCATCAACTGCTTATGACTATACCTCAAAAGGAAATACGGTTGCTGTCATATCTAATGGAACTGCGGTTTTAGGTTTAGGAAATATAGGAGCATTGGCTTCAAAGCCTGTCATGGAAGGTAAAGCTGTATTATTTAAAAAATTTGCAGATATTGATGGGATAGATTTAGAAGTTAATACGGAAGATGCCGATGAATTTGTTAATAGTATAAAGGTTCTAAGTAAAACTTGGGGGGGCATAAATTTAGAAGATATAAAAGCTCCTGAATGCTTTATTATTGAAGAAAAATTATCTGAGCTTTTGGATATTCCGGTATTTCACGATGATCAACATGGTACGGCTATTATAGCAGCAGCAGGATTAATTAACGCTCTAGATATAACAAACAGAACCATTGATAATTTTACAATGGTTATTAATGGTGCAGGTGCAGCTGGTATAGCTTGTGCCGAATTATTAAATGCAATGGGAATGCCTAAAAAGAATATTATTATGTGTGACACAAAAGGTGTAATACATAGAGAAAGAACAGACCTAAATCAATGGAAATCTGCACATGCTGTCTCTACTAAAAAGAGATCTTTATCTGACGCTTTAAAAGGAGCAGATGTTGCTTTTGGTCTATCTGTAAAAGGGGCGTTTACAAAAGAAATGATGAAAATTATGGCTCCTAATCCAATAGTTTTTGCCATGGCTAATCCAGACCCAGAAATCACTCCAGAGGATTTAAAAAAAATTCGTCCTGATGCAATAATTGCAACAGGAAGATCCGATTATCCAAATCAAGTTAATAATGTCTTGGGATTTCCTTTTATCTTTAGAGGAGCTTTGGATGCAAGAGCATCAAGAATAAATATGGAAATGAAGATTGCGGCAACGAATGCACTAGCACAACTTGCAAGACAAGATGTTCCTGATGAAGTTTCTGCTGCGTATAGTGGAGTGGAATTACATTATGGTCCAGAATATATTATTCCTACTCCGTTTGACCCTAGACTTATAACAACAGTTCCACCTGCCGTTGCTAAAGCAGCAGCTGATTCAGGGGTGGCACAAAAACCTGTTAAAGACGATGTTTCTTATCGTAGAGAACTAGCAATGAGACTAGACCAAACAGCTTCTATGATTCAAATGTTATCTGCTAGAGTTAAAGACAACCCTAAAAAAATGGTATTCGCAGAAGGTGAGGAAGAAAGAATAATACGTGCCGCATATCAATGGTCTAAAGATGGTTATGGAAGCTCTATATTAATAGGAAGAAAAAGTAGGGTACTAAATGCAATTGAAAGCTTAGGGTTAGACCCTAACCTTGAGGGAATAGAAATATTAAATGCAAAAATTAGTAAACGTAATACACATTATACTGATTTTTTATATTCAAGGCTTCAAAGATCAGGCTTTCTAAGAAGGGATTGTGTAAGACTAATTAATCAAGATAGAAATAGTTTTGCTGCCTGTGTAGTTGCTACCGGAGATGCGGATGCGATGGTAACGGGAACAACTAGAAATTATTATGCAAGCTTAAAAGATATTAAACGCGTAGTTGCAATAGAGAAAAACAAACTTCTATTTGGTTTATCAATTATGGTTACAAGAAGTAGAACACTTTTTATTGCAGATAGTACTGTAATACATACTCCAACTTCAGAAGAACTGGCAGATATTGCAATTCAAGCGGCTAATGAAGCTAGAGCGCTTGGACACACTCCAAGAGTTGCATTGCTATCATTTGCTAATTTTGGAAATCCGACAATGAAAGGAACCGAACGTATTCATGAAGCCATAGAGATATTAAATAAAAGAAAAGTAGATTTTGAATATGATGGTGAAATGAGTGCAGATGTCGCCTTAAATAAAGAATTATTAGAACTATACCCTTTTAGTGGATTATCAGAGCCAGCTAATATTTTAATAATGCCCGGCCTTCATTCTGCAAATATTGCAGCAAAATTATTAGGACAAGTTGGTGGAGGTGAGGTTATTGGTCCATTATTAACTGGTTTCTCCAAACCTATTCAAATAATGCCAATAGGTGCAAACGTAAGTGAAATATTAAACTATGCTATGTTTGCTGCACACGAAGTAAATAATGATAAAAAAAATTATAAAATTAAAGCAATTTAATGTTCAAATAGTCTAATTTCCTCTGGTCTATTTTTACTTAATTCTTGCCCTCTACCAGATAAACTAGGATTCTTAATAAAATAATCATGAGCAGATATTTTTGATTTATCATATTTAAGTCTAATATAATTTCCTTCGCTATCCATCTCCCAACTCTGATTAACGTCATTTAAACTAACTACCATAATTTGTTTTAAAATTTGAGCATGTACAGTATAATTTTGAATTGGTATAAGTAATTCAACTCTTCTATCAAAGTTTCTTGGCATCAAATCGGCACTAGAAATAAAAACCTTATTTTTAGAAGACGGCATTTTACTTCCTGAAGCAAAACAGTATATTCTACCATGCTCTAAAAAGCGGCCAATTATACTTTTTACTCTAATATTTTCAGATAGATTAGGCACCCCTGCCTTCAAACAGCAAACACCTCTTACTATAAGGTCTACCTTTACTCCGTTTGCACTAGCTTTATATAATGCTTTTATTATTTCAGAATCTACTATTGAATTACATTTAAACCATATCCCTGAAGGCTTTCCTAACTTAGCATTCTGAATTTCTTCATCAATAAGAGTTAATAATTTTTTTCTTAGCCCTTTTGGAGCAGCTTCTAACAACCCCCAATCCTCTGTATCATTATGTCCCGTAACCATATTAAAGAAGCGAGACGCATCCTGAGCATATTCTTGATTACAAGTGAAAAGAGACAAGTCAGTATAAATTTTTGCTGTAGTGGGATGATAATTGCCTGTTCCAAAATGAACATAAGTATTTAATTTTTTATTTTCTCTTCTCACTACAAGGGATGCCTTTGCATGTGTCTTTAAATCTACAACACCATAAACTACATGAACTCCTGCCTTTTCTAAATCTTGTGACAATTTGATATTTGCCTCTTCGGAAAAACGAGCTTTTAATTCCACAATAGCTGTAACGGACTTGCCTGATTCTGCAGCTTCAATTAATGCTTCTACTATTGATGAATGGTCTCTTTTAGTACGGTATAAAGTTTGTTTTATTGCTACAACTTTTGGATCTTTTGCTGCTTGTTGTAAAAAATCCACAACTACATCAAAACTTTCATAAGGATGATGTACAACTAAATCCTTATTTCTGATAGCTCTAAAAATATTATCTCCTGCATCTTTAATTCTTTCTGGAAAACGGGCTTCAAAATTTTTAAAACAAAGTCTCTTTGGGCCAGCATTATATATTTCTATTAAACTAGATACGCCTAGAATACCATCAACCTCAACTATGTCTTCCGGATTTACTTCAAGCGAATCTATAATCATTTTCTTTATAACTTTTGGACAATTTTTATCTATTTTTAATCTAACCACTTTTCCTCTTCTTCTTGTCCTAAGTTGTTTCTGAAAAGCAAGAACTAGGTCTTCTGCTTCTTCCTGAAATTCAACATCACTATCTCTAATAACTCTAAATAATCCTCCTCCTAAAAAATCATATCCATCAAATATCTTATTACTAAACAACATCAACATTTCTTCTAGAGGAATCATTTTAAGAGAATCTTTTATGCACTCAATTTTTATAAACCTTGGCAATATTGTGGGTAACGGCAAAAGAGCATTTCTTTTTTTATTATTATTTTTATGTTTTAATTGTATGCTTAATACTAAGCCTAAATTGCCTACAAATGGAAATGGATGAGCAGGATCTATTGCTAAAGGAGTTAATACTGGCAAGACATGATTATCAAAATATTCTGAACACCATTTTTTTTCTTCATTATTTAGGGAATTTTTTGTTAATATATTTATATTTTTTTTCCTCATTTTTTCTTTAAGAGTTTTCCAAGTTTTTTGTTGATTTGCCATTAATAAGTTAGCTTTTTTATTTACTTCCTCTAATTGTTCTTGGGGTGTCATCCCGTCAGCACTTTTTATAGTGATTCCCTCATCTACTTGTGCATGCAAACCAGCCACTCTAACCATATAAAATTCATCAAGGTTACTACCTGAAATTGAGAGAAATTTTAGATTTTCTAAAATTGGATGATTAATATTATTAGCCTCGTCTAAAACCCTTTGATTAAAAGCTATCCAAGACAACTCTCTATTTATATATGATTCACTTAAGTCATAGAGACTTTTATGCTTTAATATAGAACTGACTACTTTCTCATTCTTCATAATTAACTTCTCTTAATTTATAATAAACGATATGAACGCTATCTAATTTTATAGATTTTTTAATTTTTTATAATTATTATATGCGCATTCAGATAAAGTATTTTATAACAGAAAAAAGCTGAAAAATCCAGATTTCAGCTTTATTTATGTAATAACATTCTAATTAAAAATATAATGAATACTCAAAACTATAATCACACTAACCGCTAGACCTGTCATCATCTTGAGAAAATCTCGCCCTACTATTGGAAGAACGGATTTAAATTTATAGTTATTTGCCGAAATACTTGCTATGGCAAACTCTCTTCCACATAATAAACCTACAAAAACCCAGGTTGTAGACATGGGGATATCGTTATATTGTTTAAAATATAATAAAACAAAAGCATAACATAGATCAATAATAGTAGCAGACCGAACATATGTAGTTGTACTTTTTTCTAAAACTATTTTTTGAATACGGCCTCCTCTCTCATAAAAAATCCATGCAAGAAAACTAGTAAAAATAATTGAAACAGCAATCATCCAACTTATTGGAAGAGACCTAGGAAGATATACCGCTATATTTGCTAAGTCATGACTTAACCAAGTATACCAGAGAAATCCGGTAGTGCACCACTGAGCAACTCGCCAATAGCTTTCATGTCCCTTTTTGATAGGCGATCTTTTTTCATCTAAAAGCCTTGCTATAACTGACCACATTATATAAGCAACTACTGCCGCAAGAGCATAGCCTAATATGCTCTTAATTAACATTTTTTCAAAAACTATACTTGATGCAAATGCACTAAGTACTAAAAAAGTTGTAGATACAGGAATACCAAAACGCGTTAAAAGAAGAAGTATTGCAGGTGCAGCCGCATGATACCATTGGATTTCAACATACGGAATTTTATTTAATCTTCCGTATGAAATATCTCCTCCATTCATAGACCAACCATACCATAAGGTAAAAAGTAAAACTGAAGATGCCGCTATCCACAAATAGTACCATTTAAATCTTTGTGAATTTGAAGCTATAAAAGTACCTAATGTCTGGACTGAGTCATTAGCTACTACAGAATAAGCAGCTAGTAGGAAACCAATAATAGAGTATAATAAAGTTATTTCCATAAAAACTTCTCCGTTAATTATTATTTATAATAGATTAAAATTTAAACTCTTGTTCAAAAAATATAACACCGTCATCATCTGCGTTCCAATCATTCAGGTTTCTGCCTGTTTGTTTGTCCCATCCAAATTTAATAGTATTTCCATTTTTCTGTTTATATTTTCCAAATATTCTTAATTTACTTTTTTCATCTTCGTCTAAATCTAAATAATATCTATAACCACCTGACCAACCAGGAAGAGTACTAAAACCTTTCTTCTTTTTTTCTTGAGCTAAAGCCTGTAATGAAAATAAAAATACTATTAAAATTAAAAAATACTTCATATTGCAGTTTCCTTCATATCGTTTACTATTAGTTATATTAAATACTTTAATTCTATATTTCTATAATTATAGAATAATAGAATTAATTATTATTTAAAAAAATTTTGTTTTAATGTCAAACTAATTTATTAGAAAAAATATGAAAACATCTACTATTGTAAAATCATTCGTAGCGCTTGGTCACGATACAAGACTAACGATATTTAATCTTCTAGCAACTAAAGGAGATACAGGGATACCGGCTGGCGAAGTAGGAAGCGAATTGAACATCCCTGGAGCCACTTTATCCTTTCACCTTGCAAATTTATCAGATGCAAAAATAATTGGATCGCGCCGCGAGGGGAGAACTATTTATTATTTTGTAAAACATAAAAGAATCAAAAAACTTATTAAATATTTAAAAGATCCCACAGCCTTAAATTCCTCCGAAGAGGAAACCATAAATAACCCTTAATATCTATTACAACATAAAGATTTGAAAGAATATGCTTAAAAATAATAAAAAAGAATCTTGGGAATGGAGATGTTTTTACAAAGATACAAAAATTAAAAATAACATTCTTTGTTTAATAGATTTTACTTTACCGAAACCAAAAACTATTCATTGTACGGACCAATATATTATTATGCCAAAGTTATCTCACAATATTAAATTGAGGAAAATAAAAGAAGATAAACAAGAAGAGCTACATATTAAATCAATAATTGAAACACAAAATAATATATTTAAATTTTCTAAAAAAACTAAGTTCTCTCTTCCTATTATTCACAAAGACCTTTTAAAGCTTATGAAATTTAAAATATTACATGAATCAGATAAAGTTGAAGCTATAAATTCAGCGGAAGACATACTTAAAATTAACAAAAATGAATATTTATTAAGCTTAGTTAAAAAAAAAATTGTTAGGTATAATATTAAAAAAAATATTTCAAAACTAAAAAAAGACATAAGATTAGAAATTGCAGAAATTTATATAAATAATAATTTACATAAAACCATATCTTTAAAATGCACTTCGATAAATATAATTACTGAATTTTTAAATAAAATAGATATGCTTGGGTTTGAGAGAACAAACTATGTTAATTACATAAAGAATTTAGAAAGTAAATAAAGTGGCTTCATTATGGATATTAATAAAAGGCTTTAGCATTATAGGAGTAACTGCCTTTGGCGGAGGCGCTACTATGATAAAGTTAATACAAGAAGTTTTTGTAGAAAAATATAATATTATAAATGCAACTGAATTTGCTAATATATTAGGGGTTACTTTCTTATTTCCTGGACTAACAGGAGTAAAACTAGCAGCAATTATCGGATATAAGTCTGGAGGTATTTTAGGAGCAATTTCAGCAATTATTGCTCTCAATACACCAGGTATATTATTAGCTCTAATAGGATACGCTTTTATTTTAACAAATAAAAATTCATCACTAGTCTCTAAAGGAATAATGGCTATGGGATTTGCTGCTATAGCAATGTTAGCCTCCGCACTTGTAGATTTAATTAGGCCGTATATTTCAAGTAGTATTTCATGGACAGCTATAATATTAACACTAACTTTATTTATATTAGTTTCTTTTTTTAATATCCCCGCAATATTCGCTTTAATTATATTCTTAATTAGCTTTATAGTTTTTATTTAAAAGTCTTTCGTACTTTTACGAATTAATAATAAACCCGGAATAGCTAAAACTGTTGTCAGCGTGAAAAATAATATCCATTTAATATTATTATCAGGTGCAGCTCCTAAATTTAGATTAACAAAATTATTTATAAAAATTATAAGGCCATCCCAGTTAATTCCTTCCACCATCCATCCTGCTGGAGCTGATAGCTGAGTTCTAGATAAAGCCATAAAAGAAGTTAATAGAGCAAACTGTGTAGCTATATATCTAGAATCCACAAGCTTTGATAAATATGCAAGAAAAGCTGCGGTCCCAATACCTCCTGCTAAATTTTCTATCGAAATTGTTAGCATTAAAACATTTGTATTTACTCCTACTACTCCCTGAATAGCAAAAAATAAATTAGAAAACATTTGGAGAAAGCCCCCAATAAATAGTACAGAAACAATATTATATTTTGCTACTAACATCCCTCCTATAAACAGTCCTATTAGAGTTGCAGCAAGGCCTATAACTTTAACTATATTAGCGATTTGAATTTTTGAAAAACCTATATCTAATAAAAATGGCGTGGTCATATTCCCAGCTAAAGCATCCCCTAATTTATATATTGCTATAAAGATTAATATCCATATCCAAGATTGTCTTTTTGAAAATTCAATAAACGGTTCTAAAACTGCCGTTCTGGTCCACTGAATAAAGCTCCCAAAATACCCAATATTTTTATCTTGGCTTTCCGTAATTTTATTATTAGAGGGTAAAAATATTAAAATTAATGGGCCTAATAAGAAGCATAAAGACATAATAATAAAGGCGGCATTCCATGACATAAATTCTGCTAAATAAAGAGCTCCTGCTCCAGCTACAATAAGAGCGATTCTATATCCTAATACATATGTAGCGATACCCGCTGCTAATTCTTTTTCGGAATGTAATTCTATTCTATAAGCATCCAAAGCTATATCCTGTGTTGCAGAAATAAAAGCTGCGCTACAAACAAGAACAGCTAATAGATATAAGTCTTCTAATGGATTGATAGTAGCAATTATAAAAAATATTAAAAAAAGAATAATTTGCGTTATTAATAACCAACTTCTTCTTTTTCCCAATAAATTATTTAAAAAAGGAATTTTTATAGTGTCTATTAAAGGAGACCATAAAAATTTAAGAGCATAAGGTGTTCCTGCCAAAGCAAATAATCCTATAGAAGTTAAACTTAACCCCGAATCCATCAGCCTTGCAGACATGGTTGCTCCAATTAGAGGCAAAGGCAACCCTGCACAAAAACCTAATGGAATAAATGCTAAAATATTATATTTGTTATATGGTCCTAATTTAGATAGAACTAATTTATATATACGGTTCATTAAATATACTTTATATAAATCGAATTTAATTAAAAGTATTATAAAGATTTAAAAATGCTATTGGAGGCAAAGTTTATGAAAAAATTATTATACATGATGATAGTAATACCTTTCTTATTACTATTAGGCTGTGGTCAATCAGAGCAAAGCTCCGAAGGAACAACATCCGAGAAAAAAGTTAGATGGAAAATGGCGAGTACCTTTCCAGGTTCATTAGCACAAATAGGAACTTTAGGAGTGCGTTTGCAAGATGAAGTTAATAAAGTTTCTGGAGGAAATATTAATATTAAATATTTTGAGCCAAGCGCTTTAGTGCCTCCATTAGAAATATTTGATGCCGTCTCTACAGGTGGAATTGATGCAGGATGGTCCACTCCTGGTTATTGGGCCGGTAAAGTTCCAGCTCTGCAATTATTTTCATCAGTGCCATTTGGCCCGCCTGCTAGTGAGTATATGTCATGGATATATTTTGGAGGAGGTAAAGACTTCTATGAAGAATTATATGCACGACACAATATAAAAGGTATTTTATGTGGAATAATTCCTCCTGAAGCCTCCGGATGGTTCAGAGAAGAAATAAAAGGCCCAGAGGATTTAAAAGGTTTAAAAATGCGTTTCTTTGGTCTCGGCGCAAAAGTAATGGAGAAAGTAGGTGTTTCCACACAACTACTAGCAGGTGGAGATATATACCCAGCACTTGAATTAGGCACTATAGATTCTACTGAATTTTCAATGCCAGCGATTGATTTAGAATTAGGCTTTTATCAAATTGCGAAACATTATTATTTTCCAGGATGGCATCAACAATCCACATTTATGGAACTTATGATTAATCTTGAAAAATGGAATTCATTATCAGAAACACAGCAAGCTCAAATTGAAGCAGTTTGTGGTGATAATATTCGTCATGCTATTTCAGAAGGAGAAGCCATTCAAGGTCCTGCACTTAAAACACTCCAAGAAAAAGGCGTAACTCTTCATACCTGGTCTCCTGAAATGCTGTCTATTTTTGAGAAAGGCTGGAATGAAGTTGTAACAGAACTTGTAGAATCAGATGAGGATTTTGCGAAAGTATGGGCTTCACTTAGTGAATTCAGAACTAATTATAAAGTTTGGAAAGAACTAGGTTATATAAAATAAACCATGGGCTTATAATTAAGGCTGGGCTTAAACTTCTAACCCAGCCTTATTTTTTACAAATGACTTTAATTCATTTTCAGGCCTGCCTCCATAATGTGAGATAATTTCCGATGAGCAGGCAGCTCCAAGCATTCCTGCTTTTACCAAATCAAAGTTTTTTGAAACTCCTGCTAAAAAACCAGCAGCAAAAAAATCACCAGCCCCAGTTGTATCAACCACATTTGTAGGAAACGCTTCTATTTCATGTGCGATACTTTTTTCTACTATAATAGCTCCATGTTCTCCCTTAGTAACTATTCCTATTTCTACCTCACTCTTAAGCGTATTAATTGCATCATCTAATGAATTAGTTTCATATAAAGCTTTTACTTCACCTTCATTACAAAATAATATGTCTACATTGTTTTGTACAAATGCTCTCATTTTAGATTTATGCCTTTCGACACAAAAAGCATCAGATAAGGTAAAAGAAACTTTAGTATTATGTTTCTTTGCAAATTCTGCTGCTGTAATAAAAGCTTCTTGAGCTTCTGGAGGATCAAATAAATAACCCTCTAAATAAATTATTTTTGCAGCTTCTATCTCATCTTCATTAATATCTTCAACTTTTAATTTGCTTGAAGACCCTAAAAATGTAGCCATAGTTCTTTCAGCATCAGAAGTAACCAGAATTAAACATCTAGCGGAAGACTCCCCTGTATCTAAAGGGGAAGTGTTAAAAATAATTTCAGATTTCGTTAAATCTGAATAAAAAATATTGCCAAGTTCATCATTTGAGCGTTTTCCTATAAACGCACTTCTACAACCTAATTGTGCCAATCCATAAATTGTGTTAGCAGCAGATCCTCCTGACATTTGAATTTTATTTTTCATAGAAGAATAAATATTACTGGATGATTCTTCATCTACAAGAGTCATAGACCCTTTATTAAGGTTATGCTGCAATAAAAAAGCATCATCTGCATCCGCCAAAACGTCAATTATTGCATTTCCTATACCTAAAACATCAATAGTTTTTTCTAAGGCCATTATATTCCTTTTTAATTTAATTATTAATAAATATATTTATAGTTATATAGAAGATAGAATATTTGTAAAAAATAAAGGAGTAAAAAATGGCATTATCAGAAGAAAATTTATGGAAAAAAAGTGCGACAGAAGTTGTATCTATGTTAAAGAGAAAAGAAATATCTCCTGATGAAGCCCTCGATGCAAATCTAAAGAGAATAAAAGAGACTCACAGCAGCATAAATGCAGTAGTTACGCTATGTGAGAAAAGAGCTCGCCATCAAATAAAAAACCTTGATACTTCAAGAAAAGATCAACCTGGCTATCTCTATGGATTACCAATAGTAATTAAAGATTTAACTGAAGTTAAAGACGTAAAAACAACCTATGGCTCTAAAGTCTTTGAAGACTATATTCCTAGCGCTTCAGATTTTCTTGTTGAAAGAATAGAAAAAATGGGGGGAGTTATAATAGGCAAAACAAACACTCCTGAATTTGGCGCAGGGTCGCAAACATTTAATGAAGTATTTGGATATACAAAAAATCCGTGGAACATAAAATATACATGTGGTGGCTCTTCTGGCGGCACGGCTGCAGCGTTGGCTGCAGGAGCCGCTTGGCTAGGAACAGGTTCAGATTTAGGAGGGTCTTTAAGAAACCCTGCTAGTTTTTGTGGTGTTGTAGGCTTTAGAACTACTCCCGGAACAATTGCACGTGGACCTCAAAATTTGCCTTTTAATGACCTTTCTGTGGATGGTCCTATGGCAAGAACGGTTAAAGATATTGCGTTATTTTTAGATACAATTACTGAAGTGGATTATAGAGATCCTCTATCCAGTGTACCTTTAGGTAAGCCCTATCAAAATTTTATAAATGAAGAAAAACATAAATATAATATTGGTATTTCAGATGACTTCGGAGTTCTAGCATGTGCACCTGAGGTAAGAGAGGCTGTAAACCATGCAGAAAAAATATTATTAGATATGGGCCATAACGTTGAACGTGTTTCTCCTGATTTATCCAAATCAGAAAGCACATTTCAAGTATTACGCGCGCATCTACTTGCCACAGATAAAAGAGAATTATATGAAAAACATAAAAATATTCTGAAAGAAGATCTAAAGCTAAATATTGAAAAAGGTTTTAAATTAACAGAAGAACAAATTAGTAAAGCCAACATGGCAAGAGGGCAAATTATAAAAAGCACTAATTTATTTTTTGATAAATATGACTTTCTAGTAGCACCTTCTTCAATGGTACCTCCTTTTAGCATCAATGAACACTGGCCTAAAACGGTAGAAAATGAAACTTTTGATAATTACGTTAGTTGGCTAATGACTGCGGCGGCAATATCTTTAACAGCTTGTCCCTCTTTAGCTGTGCCTTGTTCTACTACAAAAAATAATCTTCCAATAGGAATACAAATTGTAGGGAAAAGAAGACATGAAGGTATGGTTTTAAATTTAGGCCATAA
>CERB01033398.1_pt1 | contig 13654 bp, 7 predicted proteins | sample 356271 | NCBI WGS metagenome assembly CERB01 (sample SAMEA2621155, study PRJEB7988) | marine metagenome | isolation source: saline water (ENVO:00002010), including
ATAATAATTCATTATTAAATTTGATGTTTGTACTATTAATTTATCCTTTAAAATTTGGACTTCAAAAAAGTAGGCAAACTATTTCACAACAACTTTCAACTACACCCCCGACAGATCATCATTACTGGTTTAGTTTTATAATCTTCCAACTTTATTTTCAATACTTTCAAGGTGTCCCAATTAAATCAATCAAACAAACCTATGAACTTTATATCTTTTTATTTAAGAATAATTGCCATATTTCTCCTTCATCCACAATTGCAGAACATATTAATTTATATAATTCCATCTTAGATCTATTTTTACAAAATTCTACATTTGATGCACACTCATTTTTATCAGGTTATAATGATCTCTTTAAAAAATCTCACTATTCAACTGAAAAAATATTAAAGTTAGTTGCTATTTTTCTTTGTTTTTATAAACATGATTTTAAAATGTGCATATCTATTTGCAGAGAAATAGAAGGCACGATAAATGATTATCTAATTGGGATTTTTTATCCCTTGTTTTGCTTTTATTATTCGGTTTCATTATTTTTTGAATATGTATATTCAGACATTAAATCCGAAGATATCATTCAATTACTTGACACCCATGTAAATGTAATTCGTAACTTGTATAATCAAAATCTTAACCACTTTAAATCTTACTTATTAATTTTAGAATCTTTAAAACTTTATTTATATAATGATACAGCAGGTCATAAACTAATATTAGAAGTTATTGATCTGACTAAAACCCATAAACAGCCTCTCCTAACATTAATTGCTTATGAAATTGCAGCTATTTATTATAAAAAAATTGATGATAAAGAAAATATACAAAAATATATTAATCAATGTATTACAGAATATAAACATCTTAATTATGACTATAAAGCATTTTGCCTTTCTAGACATTATTGTTCTTATTTATTTACAAATGATAATAAGAAAATATCATTCACAGAATCTGATAATATATTTCATATGCTAAAAACAGACCCAAAGCTCAATCAATCTCCAGATGTTGTACTTGCTAAAATGTTTGATTTAATCTTTCGCTATATTGATTTTGATCATGGCTATATTTTGAAAATTGTTAACAATAAATTAGTTTCATCTAATAAGATTTCTTCAAATCAAGTAGTATCTTTAATTTCTTATAAGTCATTTAAAGAATTACCTCAATTTATTCAAATTCAATGTAATAAAATTGCTTACCAAAAAGAATTATTATATTTGCCATCTGCCCAATCAATGGAATCTTTCTTAAATGAACCATACCTTATTAAAAATAATATTTTTTCTACTTTAGGCATTCCCCTTTTAAATAAAGATAAAAGTATGTTTGGAATTTTTTACTTTGAAAAAAAAGATACTAAAACGGATTTATCTAAAATCCAACTAAAAACTATTCATAACTACAACTACCTTTTCGATCTTATTGTTCAAACACAGTTTTCAAAACAAACTATTCCATCTAATCAATAGCTATTATTACAAGTAATACAAAATATAATGCCTACTACCCCCCCCAAAAGCAATTAAGCACTACTATTCAAAAAATTTTCTAAAAATCTTAAATTTTTAATTTTTTTTGTAAGAAAGTTGACAAACCTAGATTGCAAGATGTATAATTCTGTCCAGAAAATTTCTATTACTAAGTTTTGTTAAGAACTTTTATCATTCTTTATTGTTAATAATTGAAGTAGGAGCAAATTTTAAATATGGCATTCAGCATAGTTTCTAGTGGTGATGTAATACGTCCAGCAGTACCCATCTCTGCTCCGAAATCCATAGATTCATACAGGTTTGATGATGAATATAGTTCTTCACAACATTTAGAAAAAGTTAAATCTTTTCTTAAAAAGTTAGATATTGAGCAAAGTGATTTTGAAAGCTATTTAATAAAATCGATCAATCGCTTTAATCGATCATCTTTCAGCACTTCAGCTCCAGACTCTGTCTTAGGCACTTCTCCAGACTCTGTCTTAAATTTTCCAGATTCACCCTTATCACTTTTTTGCATACCTCCTAGTCTGAGTGCACAACAAAAGTCTTTTATTGAACAGGTAGCTAGCTATTTATTAGATAGAGTTACTGATCCTTTTCTAAACTTTATAGATCCTGAAAACAAATTACCTTCTAAATTTGCATATAATTCTTTTAAACAAGATTTGGATACATTGAAAAAAAATGGAACGTTATTAGAGACTACATTAGCAGACATCAATCATAATAAAGATTATACAAGATTAATCGAAGAACTTAATAAATTAGATGAGTTATATCTAACCATTCTAAAAAAACACCACTTCGTCATGGATAGCTGCAAGTCACTAATAGATGCAAGAACACATATTATTAGCAAATATAATATCACAGGTTTTAGTTCACTTGCTAAACATCCAACCATGTTACCTTCGGATTCTAAATCTTCTGATATTACTCGGATTTCTAGCAATTTTTAAGGTATATGCCATCTTGCTCTTCTAGGTCTTCTATAAATAGAATTAATTCTGCAGTATTGTTTCCACGACCAAACACTCCCTCCACCGATACTACCCCTAATTCCCAACCACCTACCCCCGGAACTCCCAGACCTTTTTCCCCATTAGCTTTAATCAGAGAGAATACTTTTCCATCTAACCTACCTTTCGATCCCTCTTCACATAATATTCCGGAACATCTAGCAGTAGAGATATTAAATTTATTAAATCAACCAGAAATAAAAGCCCCATTGTTAAGGCTTATAGATCATTCCAAAGATTTTTTAAAAGACCTTAGGGATAAACAAAATACTACTAACAAAGAATTTTCTAAAACTCTCAATGATGTCTTTACTGCTAATAAATTTCTAAATTCGTTTTTTCGACTCCCAACATATCTAGATCCTAAAGAATTTGAAGATCTTTATCGTTCTCTTTATCATTTTCTTCAAACAGGTCTCACTCGTGACCAGGCTAGTGATTTTTTTTTACGTATTCATACCCATAAAACTGAGTTAACATCAGCTTCTGCAGATAAGAAACCTTCTTTAATTTTAAAAATTGAATCGTATTTTAAAATATTAGCTGCTTATATCAAAGATGGCTCAGTTAAGCATAATGAAACTGGTATAGTAAAATATTATTGTAAAGTTTGCGCATTAAAAACACACTCAATAGATTCATTGTTAGATTACTATGAAAGAAATAATGATATTAATCTAAATGCTTTATCAGTAAAAAAACAGGATAATGTTACAGACAAAAATGTTACAACCAAAATTGCTAATCAAATAAAAGACTCACCTTTTTTTGATGTTTCACAAAACAAGGTTATTGGTGTAAAGCATTTATTTTATTTTGTTCTTGTTAGTTATTATTCAAACTTCTTGCATTCTCTTCAAATTAACAAAGAATTTCTAGAAAGATATCTCAATTCACATACAACAGATCCCAAATTATTTGAAGATATATCTAAACACCTTCAGCGACCACATAGCACTAAAGAAGTTTCAGAGTTAGAATTAAAAGACGTTTTATTGCGTAGTTTAACAGACTTTGCAAAACAGAATCCGTTAGAAACGTCTTTACAATTGATTGGGAAAATCCCTTTAGAAGATTTCCTTAAATGTTTAAATAATTATACTCATCCAGACACTATATTTTGTAACGTAATTACGATTATAAAGGAGTCTATTCACGCTAAAAAAAAAACTACAGGACAAAAAAATACCTCATTTGGTTCTCTTAATAACATTCAAGCAATAACAACAAAGTGTTTAAGAGATTTACATCAGCGTTCAGAGGAGGCACTTCAAGGAAATGACACTATTATGAAAATCTATGACGTCCTTAATCAGGAGGTAGGTCAAGGAAATGACACTATTATGAAAACCTATGACGTCCTTAATCAGGATCTAAAAACTATTTTAGATTTTATTGAGAATCTTAATAACCTCCCGAAAAGTCTCTTGAAAGGAGACTTAGATATTGTAAGCGCATTTTTTGGTAAGGTGATAGCTTCTGATACTGACAAATATCCTCAGTATCAACATCTGCATACTTGTTTAACAGCGATTCTTGAACAATATAGATTTGATAATGTTCCCATTCCAAAAAGTTCAAATCCTTTTTTAGATATAAAGAATGCTAGATTAAATATTATACCTGGGGAAACATTTGAAGAAAGCCTTCCTACTCCACTGGCTAATAGAGTACTAGGTAACTTATCCTCAATTTGGTTTGTATATTTATTATGTATTGAGTTATTCAATTCTAGCGGCTATTTTACATTATTCAAACTTTTACTAGCAGGCTTCATAACTCTTGGATGTCGACTAGAGCCTCAAAAACCAGAAGGAGTTGATTATAAAACAAAGTATTGCGCACTATTTTTTTTGAATGATTTAAATAAGAGAGTTATTCTCGAAAAACGTTTATTTGAAACAATGTTTAAAGAATCTAATCAATATCCAGAAAAGTATTTTTCAACTAACGCCTCTTTAGAACCATTAAGAGATAACCCTTTTTCATACTGGTTTCAACAATGTGCTACTGAACTACTTGTATTAAAAGGCACTAATTCTTTGAATAACTATGGTGATTTAAGAAGATTATTAAAAACCCTATTCATTAAGGCATGGTTTGGATATCCACTAGAATCTCCATCTATAATTGATAGTAGTCCAGATCTTTCAGAAAAAGAAAAAAAAATAGCAAAAATGGTATGGATTGCAGGTCCTAAATTTGAAGAACTTTCTGTTACATTTCTCATGAACGATATCCGTCTTAATTTTTCTGCTTTAAATCTTTATCCAATCAAACCATCAAACAAAGAAATAACTTCAGCCTTATGTAAAATGCAAATAATGCTATATCTACTTTTTTGTCATCAAAAACATATAGATGATACTACAATTTTAGAAGGTTACGAAGATAAATCAACCTACTTGCAATTGACGGAACTTTTAAAGGAATATCCAGAAATATCTGATCTATTAGATTTAAATCTTTTGTCACTAAGTACTACATATGAACTCATGACCAAGATTAATATTCAAATTCAAAATGATTGTATACAAACATTAAATTTTCAACTCTTTTTTGATGAACTTAAAGATATTTTTGTGACTGGAGTTACGAAGGTACAGCTTGAACATTATGATACGCATATTCACACACGTAATGCAAAATTTATTTATTTTCATAAAGACTCCTTAGCTGAAATCTTTAAAGATTTGCTTAGATTATTACAGGAACATATAATTCCGCTTACTGTTTGGTCTAGTACCCTTACAGTCTCACAAATAGTTGCTGCTCATTTAAATCATCCCAACCCTCATCCTGCTAATTTTAAAGAATGGGAGATAGCGTTAATAGAGAGAGTCTATAATTTTTCACTATCTCAAAGATTTCAAAAATGTTTAGATCCAAATCATGAATTACAATGGAAAGAAAATGTCATTAGTGGTTTATGTAATTTTGAATCCTATAAGAATTCTAAAGAAGAATTAGAACAATTTGATCCTGTGAGACTACAAAAAATAGCAATAGAAAAAATTATAGAATCTTATATTAAGAACCTCTCTGAAGATCAATTTAAACAGTTGTCTAAAAAATATAATAAAACCGACTTATCACCATCCGAGTTTCTAAAACAATGTAAGGATAGTAGTCTTTCACATCAAGTATTTTTTCATATTTTTCAAATAATTAATCCTTATGAAGGTGTAGAACCTAGATTTTCAGAATTAGGTATGGGCCCTCATGCTATTCGTACTCAAAGCGGGCATTGGGGTTCTCGAGAAGTTGCTCTTGAAGCTCACCGTAGTAAACATAGTGCTTTTATGTCAAAAGATCCGAAAAGAAAATGCCCATATGCTGTTGCAGCAAGAAGCAATATAAAAATGTTGTTAAAAGAGTTTGGTAGCTATTTTGTGGTAGAAAAAGACCCTAGTTCCTTCTTAGGATCATTATCAGAAATGTTGAGAACAGAGTTTGATCCTTTTAGACCAAATCCTTTACGTCTAGTATCTAGAGCAGATTTTCCAGATATGGTAACTAGACTAAAGCCCCAATCTTTTAGACCTCGTGTTGATCATTTTGTTCATAAATACATTTCGTCAACAAAGGCTGGAAGCTTGATGTATGGTGTTACTACTATTAATAGGACAGATCCTAGAAGATCAAGAACAAATCTTGCTCAAGTAATTACATTCCACAAATGAATGTGATAAATTTTCATATAATAATGTGATAAAGGGAGCTATTATCATATTTATGATACTACTTTTATTTATTTATGACTTATTCAGAACATGTAACACCCTATTTTTTTGTCATTTTTATCTTACAAATAAACATGATTGCAAAATTTATTTTTCTTTTTTTTTATCAATCTATTTGTAGTAAAATACTTGATAAAAATTTTATTTTATATTAATCTTTTTTTACTTTTTAGTTGCTTTTAACTCACTAAATTTTAAAAAAAAATTATTTTTGTTTTTTAAGGAGTTTTTCATATGTTGATTACACCATCATTATCTAGACCCTCACCCTTTCTTGTTATGAGTATCCCTCAAGACACTTCCCACGGTAGCCTTAAAGACACTCCCTACGATTGCACACATCAATTATCAAATGAGTCTAATTTTTCTTTTATTAGAGCCTTTAAATACTTTTTTAGTTCTCAAAACAATCATACGACGCTTCATATAGGAGATGATGTAGAAGAACTTGCAGCAACAAAAACTCCTAACATGACTATGTGGTTAGAGAGCGCATCAGAAAGTCAACTTGAAGGTTTCTTGCGTTATCAAAGTGTTAATAACAATCATAGTGTTGATAAGAATTAATAACTATCAAAATAATTTTGTTGTAATTGCAACAAGAATTAATCAATATAATTTTACTAAAACTTATTTATTTAAGTTTAATTTCAATTATTTATCTTTGTTCAATCATGCATAACACGTTAACGCCACTTGCTAGGTATTTTTCCTTTTTTTTTCCTAAACCTAAAACACCTCCTTCTATATCAACAGCCCATCCCCCTACGCCACAGGACAGAATCTCTGCTCCTAACCTAGTAACTCCTAATTTAGCAAACCCTCCTGGTACCGCACCAATCACCATGATTATGACAGTAGTTTTCACTACTTTGTACCTACAAAATTGTACAGAACAAGGTGTAGAATTAAATGATGATGAAGTTAACAAATTTTGGGATGAATCGAAAACCATTTTACTTAAACCATTAACTCAACCAAACGCCCTACCTTTCTCTAACCTTCCTTTTATTCAAAATTTTTTTCAACACCCTAAAATCAAACAGTGTCTTCAAGATAAGAAATTATTAAGCACCATATTGGATAAGTTAACTGAAGATAAAAAAGACTTCCCTAAACGTTTAGCTCAAAATGTATTAGAAACACTTGTTAGGTTTGATTTTACTACTGGTGATTTCGATGACAACAAGATTTATAATGTTTTAAAAGTTGCTTTATCTCTATCCAGCATATATGTCAATGATTCTGTTGATTTAAAACTAAGTAATTCCAAGTATATAAAACCTTATGTTTATTCTTTAGTTACTTTTTCTTTTTTTGCTCTAAGAACATTACAAAACTATCCATATTTAACTACTCAGAATGATTATATTAAAACGTTGATTTCTCTAACTTTATTCCCATCTCTAGCATACTACTTTTTAAGCAGAAACCAACCTCAAAATATTGCTCAACAAAAACCACAAATACTCAAAGATACTAAGTCATTAGCTACAAATTTTATAGGATCACCTACCAAGGCAGACCCTAGAATTGTTGCCATTGCGAACTTCCCACATGAAGAGAATAAGGGCCCAGTGATATCCAAGCGAAGGATAGGTAAAAAAGGTAAGGGAGGCACATATGAATATATATTACAATTTTCACCTCTTTTCTTACCGGAACATATAACGGAAGGTCCTCACAGTCAATTATGGCATCTATCAACAATGATAAATTGTGTATGGGATGATGTAGCTGAACGCGACATAAAGGACCCTGATGATGCTCATTTAATCTTACAATTTCAGACAATAGATTCTATGTATTATTTATTTTTGCATGCACTTACCCAGCTTGAACCACAATTTTTTAGTAGTATGAAAACAATAATTACAGACTCACCATCATCGGACGCTTTAGGATCAAACAGTTTTATAAAAACTCTAATTGATAGATATTTAGAAAAAAAACCTGAGTATGACAATTTTTTAAACCACCCCTTTTTTAGAATTAGAATTCAACCTTATTTAGATAGGGTTTTACAAACCTGTAAAAATGATTCTGAAAAACTAATTAAATTACAAAACTTTTGTAATGTATACAAGGAATTTCTTAACAAGATAACCTTGCTCCCTTGTAAGTTTAATGAACTTGATGAATCTAATCTTTCTGAAAATATTGATACGATAGTTACAACGTTCTTAAACGGAGTAGATGATACATATAAAATAATGGCACCCGATTATGAACGTTTTAATCGTTATCGTATTATTTCATTTTTACTCACTTCACTAACCCTTTCTTCATTAGAGCCAAAAAACTTTGATCTAATGTCTTTTCATCTAACAAATTTATCATTATCACAATCGGTTGATTGTCAAGAAATTCGAAATGGTTTGATATCTTCTCAAAATACATTTCCAATGACACATGCTCACTATTTGGCATTGTATTTTAATAAAGAATTAGAGCCTTTTTTTTCAAAATTAACTTCTTTACCCAGTTATGATGCTATGGAGAGCCCTAAAAACCCCTTATCGTGTGCTATAAAAGGTTTTTTAAACGATCTTTTTACGTATTTTAACAATGCAAAAGATAAGTATCATAAAACCAGAACATCTTTGATAGGTGAACCAGATTTACTTAAAAATTTTTCAGATTTTCAATTATATGATGAACTACATCATCTCATGGCAACTAACTTTAGAACATTACTCGCTTCTTTTACCAAAGATAATAAAAAAGCGTTTAATAAAGATATCGAAAGATATACTAATATTCTAATTAAAGATCCAAAAATGTTAAAAACGTTTTTTCAAATTTTCTTATACTTAAAAGAAATGCGTAATATAGAACTATTAGAAAAATGGTTTAATGATCTAGATCTTTTAGAAGAAATTAGTGGTCCAGCAAAAACAATTGTTCCTGTAACGTTTTTTTTACTTGGGCTTAGATCTAACACAAAATTATTAATTCACATATTGGAACTACTTGGTATTACTAATCAGGATATAAATCAAAATGAAAAAATAAAATTAAAGGAACAATTGAACATAATTAGTTTTCCCCATGGTCAAAATGAAGAGGATAAAAGCGCATTAGAGGAATATTTTACAAGAGATGAAATACGTGATAGGCAAGCATCCTTCGACAATTTTCTTGCTACTGATCTCGAGGGTGCTAGTCAACATACCTTTCCATTGCTTCATCAAGTTAATGAAAAGTTAAAACGTTTAGTAGAATCAGAAAAGTTAAGATTAATTGAAAAAAATTTAGGTGCGGTAAATTGTGTTTTTGAAAAAGCTATTGAGCTATATAAAACAAAACTTACAGTAACTTATGTTGATACTTATAAAGATTTATTTGAAACTAATGGTGTTGAATCTATACTTAATAATATATTTTCTAAATTAGAGCAAGTAAAAGCAATGTACATTAGTTTTGTAAAGAAAAAAATAGAAAGCCAACTTAAAGTTAAATAAATAACCATCATTAAATTTGATGCATTAAAATACAGATAAAAACGTTAATCTTATGATTTTTTTGTTATATTGTTACACAATTTCCTATAAGATTTGTGATATTTTTGTTATAAATACAATATGTTTAAACAACTTTTGGATACTTTATTTAATTTTGGGGTTCCTAAGAACTTTATCCCAAATAAAAAACGAATTATTGTTCTAACAAACCAAATTACTATTTTCTATATTTTAAGTTGTATACCCTATTTTTTTGTTTTTTATTTTTTAAACTTAGATCAAGCTTTTTTTTACACAACATTTGTTCCCTTATCATATTTACCCGTATTTTATCTTCATAAATTAAAGTTTTTTTTATTTTCTCGCTTTTATTTAATTGCTATTAACTCATTTATTTTTTCTTTTTATGCCTGTTTATTAGGGAAGGCATCAGGGGCTCATTTACTGTTATTTCCATTATTTTGTTTTTCTTTTATTTTGTTTCGAAAAACAAGATTATCTATCACTGTTTTAGTATCTTTAATCCCTTTATTAACTCATTATAGTCTTGAAATTAGTTACTATCAGCTCTTTGCAAGCGCTCCTCTTGCTTTTGAAATTCAAAAAATATTAAATTATTTTGCAATTTTTACTAGCTACACGATGCTAGCGTTTACTATTTATTCTTTTTCTATTGATAATTTAACAGCTGAAAAAAAATTAAATGAAGCCATTAATAATGCAAAAAAAAGAAAGCTTATGTTAGAAAAAGCATCTCAACAAGTGGCTTATGCAACATTAACTCGAGGCATTGCTCATGAGATTGGAAATCCTATGGCTATGATTTTATCAAGTATCGAATTATTAGAAGATAATCTTAATGATCAAGAAAAAGCACAAGACTATATTGAAACAACAAAATCAAGTATTTTACGGCTCAAATCTATCACATCCACCATGTTGCAATACGGAAAGCCAACAAGTCATATAAAAGAGTTTACTGATATCAATGTTTTAATTAATGATGCAGATACATTATGTCGAGCAGAATGTAAAAAAAGACAAATTTTACTTATAAAAAAACTAGACCCAAACTTACCAAAAATAAATATCGATATGAATAGCATGAGCCAAGTATTTCTAAATCTAATCTTAAATAGTATTGAAGCAATTAAAGAATCTGGCTCTATTACCATTTCTACATCCTTTGAAGAACATGACTCCCAACTAAAAATTTCTTTTTTAGATAATGGTAGTGGTGTTTCTAAACATTCTCTTACAAAAATTTTTGACCCCTTTTATACCACAAAACCATCTAAGACTGGGTTGGGTCTTCCCATGGTTTTAAAAACTATTGATGATCATGGAGGAAGTATTTCTATTCAATCTGCTGTTGATCAATATACATTAATAAATTTGAACTTACCTATACCTAGTCATACGTAAATGACGATACAAACCGTTTAATACTTTCTTTTGATATAATTGGAGGGAGTTTTGTTTTTTCATATATATTTTTGTTAATGAGCTCTGGAAATACTTGATATAAATCTTCCATTAAAAATGGTTTATTACATTTATTTTTATAATGAAACAGCCCTTCTAATAAACAATATTTTTGCTCAGAATCTAAATGCTTGCAAAAAAACTCATCAATAGCTCTTTGTTTTATAAAATTATTTTTATAAACATTTAGGGCTTTGTTAATTGCTGCTAATAGATCTTGTTTTGTAATAGGTTTTTGTAAATAATCAGATACTCCCATCTTTAACACGTTTGATGCAACATCAACTAAATCAAATGCTGTAACTACAATAATTTGAAGAAGAGGATTTTCAACTTTTAATTTACGAATCAACTCAACACCATCACTATCATTTAAAAACAAATCAATAATAGCAACTCCAAACGGACTACTTTTTAATAATTCAAATCCTTTTAAGCCTTCCGCAACATCTGTAACCTTAGAAAATGATTGCGAAACCATATCAACCAATAATTTTCTAAAAACGTCTTCGTCTTCAATAATAAGTATCGGTAAGTCATTTAAATTACTTAGTGATTTTTTAAACCATGTATCATAGATTTTAATAATCTCATCAAGCTCCTTGCATAAAGAATTAATTCTCATAGATTCAATCATTTCAAATATTGTAAATTTATTTTGGTATATAGCGGTTATTGATTTTTGAGAAGCTGTTCCTTGCTTTGATTGCTTAATCATTGAATTAATCGCTAAGGTAACTTTACTGTAAATATCATCCCCAACAATAAAGTCATAAACTCCTTTTTCTAAACACAAATTAATGTCATCAATCATTGAATATGTAGAAAAAACAATTATCTTAATTTCTTTAGAAATAGCAACAATATGATCAATAACATCTTCATACGCTATATCAGCAATCTTGGTTGATAATAAAATTAATACATCATTCGTGTGATCCTCAATAGTATCAAGAGCATCCTTGGCATTATCATAAAAACTTATAGACATAGTAGACTCTAGTTGGTCATTAAATACATCATGATCATTTTTGTAAGGCGATATTAAAATTACTTTCACTACGTTATCTTTCCTTTGTGAGCTCAAATCTCTTGACTTGCTGATGATTGGCTTATAAAATCAACAAGCTTAAACTGAATTACTGTTCAGAATAGTCACTATTTTATTATAAGAGAGGCAAACGTGGAAGAAGATATTAAAGAAGTTGTAACAATGCGACAATTACTTGAGTGTGGTGTTCATTTTGGTCATCAAACAAAACGATGGAACCCTAAAATGAAAAAATATATCTTTACATCTCGTAATGGTATTCACGTAATTGATTTACAACAGTCTATGCAACTTATTAACCTGGCATACGAATTTGTCAAAGAAGTTGTTAAAAATGATGGAACGATCTTATTTGTCGGAACAAAAAAACAAGCTCAAGATGCTGTAAAAGAAGAATCTGAAAGAAGTGAAATGCCTTTCGTAAACTTTCGTTGGTTAGGAGGAACACTAACTAATATCTCCACTATCAGAAAAAGTATCAATAAGTTAAAGGATTTTGAAAAATTAAAGGAATCAGGTGATTTTGATCTTTTATCAAAAAAAGAACAGTCCAAAAAAACTAAACTATATAACAAACTTACAAATATGTTTTTTGGAATTAAATCAATGATCAAACTTCCTTCTGCTCTATTTGTAATTGATACCCAGAAAGAACAACTTGCAATTAAAGAAGCTAAAAAACTAAATATTCCTGTTATTGGAGTCGTTGATACGAATGCAGATCCTCAGTTAATTGACTATCCTATTCCTGCAAACGATGACGCTATTAGAGCAGTTAAATTAATTTGCTCAATCATTGCTGATGCAGCTGTTGCAGGTCAAGCAGAAAGCCTCTTAAAACAAGAGATTTCTGATGAAAAGACAGAAAAAAAAGATTCTCAGAAAGAAGAAAGATCAAAAGAAGAAAACAAGAAAAAAACCAACGTAGCTAAAAAGGAAGTTCCTCAAAAGAAAACAGAAAAAGAAACGGTTAAATCAACTGCAAAAAAAGATAAAGAAACAACTAAGAAGATAACAACTGCAAAAAAAACGGTTGCTAGCTCAGAAAAAAAAGAAGCTAAAAAAGAAAGTGAAGTAAAAGCAACAAAAGCCAATGATACAAAAGAAAAAGTTGCGAAAAGCACAACAAAAACAGCTTCAGAAAAATCAAAATCTGCTACTGCTAAAAACCCTACTACGTCCAAAAAGTCTGAGTCTACTAAAAAAGGGGAATAATAATGTCAATTACAGCAAGTCAAGTAAATGAGTTACGCACCAAAACAGGTGTAGGCCTAATGGACTGCAAGAAAGTATTATTAGAAACAAATGGCGATATTGAAAGTGCTGTTAAAAAACTTCGAGAGAAGGGACTTGCTAAAGCTGCAAAAAAATCTGACCGATCAACTACTGAAGGAAA
>CERB01042675.1_pt1 | contig 13569 bp, 13 predicted proteins | sample 356271 | NCBI WGS metagenome assembly CERB01 (sample SAMEA2621155, study PRJEB7988) | marine metagenome | isolation source: saline water (ENVO:00002010), including
ATTGAAGAACAGTATAAAAAAAATAAAAAAAATAAAAATGATGTTCCCATAATCGAATTTCGTAAAGAATGTAGAGATTTTGCTAGCAAATGGATAAATGTTCATAGAGATCAATTTAAAAGATTAGGAGTTATTGGAGATTGGGAAAATTATTATTCAACAATGAGCTATCAAGCCGAAGCTCAAATTGTAAGGGAGCTTGGAAAGTTTCTTAAAGAAGGTAGTTTATATAAAGGTTATAAACCTGTTTTATGGTCGACAGTAGAAAAAACTGCATTATCAGATGCTGAAGTTGAATACATGGATCATGTATCCGATACAATTTACGCTGCATTTACTGTAAAAAAATCTTCTATAAAAGAAATAATTGGATCTGACATATTAATATGGACAACTACACCTTGGACAATACCAGCAAATAAAGCATTAGCATATAACGAAAGTTTAAATTATGTTTTATGTGAACTAAATGATGATAAAAAATTTAAAAATAAAAAAATTGTAATTGCTAGCGATTTATTAGATTCTTTCTCAAAAGATATTGGAGTCAATAAAATAAACATTCTTAAAAAATTTTCTGGTAAAGAGTTTAAAGGTACAATTTGCAACCATCCATTTTTAAAACTTGGGTATGATTATGACATACCAATGCTTGAAGCAAGATTTGTTACAACAGATCAAGGAACTGGAATTGTTCATTGTGCACCTAGCCATGGACCAGATGATTTTAATTTATGTATTAACAATGGAATCAAAGCTGTTGAAACAGTTGATGATGACGGAAGGTATACAAAACATATTCCAATTTTTGAAGGGACACATATTTTTAAAGCAAATCAAATAATTATTGATAGTTTAAATGATCAAAAAAAACTTATAGCAAATGGTAAACTGAATCATTCATATCCACATTCATGGAGATCTAAAGCTCCTTTGGTACACCGCGCAACACTTCAATGGTTTATTTCGATGGAAAGCCACAACTTGAGAACAAAAGCTCTTAAAGCAATTGAAGATACAACATTTTATCCCAGCAAAGGTAAAGAAAGAATAAAAGCAATGATAGAAACAAGACCAGATTGGTGTATTTCAAGACAAAGAGTTTGGGGAGTGCCTTTACCTATATTTATATCAAAAAAAAATGGAGAGATTTTGGTAGACGATGAAGTTTTTGAAAACATTGCTAAGATATATGAAAAAGAAGGCTCAGACTGTTGGTTTTTGGAGGATTATCAGAAATTTTTAGGAAAGAAGTATGATGCTAAAGATTACGAAAAAATAAGTGATATTGTTGAGGTTTGGTTTGATAGTGGATCAACTCACTCATTTGTATTAGAAAAAAGAAAGGATTTAAAGTGGCCTGCTTCGATGTATTTAGAAGGATCTGATCAACATAGAGGTTGGTTCCACTCATCCTTGCTTGAGTCATGTGGAACAAGAGGCAGAGCTCCTTTTGAAAATATTTTATCACATGGATTTGTAGTCGACGGTAAAGGACATAAAATGTCAAAATCATTAGGAAATAATATTGCTCCAGAAGATATATTAAAAAAATATGGAGCTGATATTTTAAGAATATGGGTAGCCGCATCAAATTATGCTGAAGATATAAGCGTAGATTATTCAATCCTAGATCAGCATGCTGAGTCTTATAGAAAAATAAGAAACACATTTAGATATTTGTTAGGAAATATTCGAGACGATTGTAATGAAGATATAATTAATGACTTGGAAATTGAAAAATTACCAGATCTCGAAAAATATATTCTACATAGAGTTTATGTAATTAATAAAAATTTTCATAGATATTTTAAAACTTATAATTTTCATAATTTATATAAAGAATTATTAAATTTTTGTACGGTAGAATTATCAGCTTTTTATTTTGATATTCGAAAAGATATTTTATACTGCGATCCAATAAAATCAAAAAAAAGATCTCATTGTATAATCGTTTTAAATATTTTACTTCAGTGTTTAATAAAGTGGTTTGCTCCGATACTGTCATTTACAACTGAAGAAATTTTTGGGTTAATAAATAAAAAACAAGAAAATAATAGTATTCATTTAAAAGACTTTGTTCAAATACCAGAAAATTGGAAAAATGAAGATTTAAATTCAAAATGGTTAAAAATTAAAAAAATTAGAGACGAAGCAAACATAAGCATAGAGAGTCAGAGAGCAAATAAAATTATAGGTTCAAGTTTAGAAGCAAATATTCAAATCAAACTTAAAAAAGAACTTTTTAATATCGCAAAAGAAGAAAATTTTTCAGAAATTTGTATAACTTCTTTAGCTTCTATTGTGCATGATGATAATATAGAAAATGAGATTGAAGTTATTACGAAACAAGCTAAGGGTAGCAAGTGTCCAGTTTGTTGGAAAATAAGTGAAAGTAGTTGTGAAAGACATGGTCATTTAAAACTACAATGAATTTTGAAAAAATAAAAAAACTAATAACTGGTTTTCTATTTCTATCTGTTTTGTTTGCGATAGATAGAATAACAAAAATAATAATTCTTAATATTGCTGAAAAAAAGGGAGAAGTTGATATTTATGTAAATTCATATTTAAATTTATTTTTAGTATGGAATCAAGGTATTGGATTTGGCCTTTTGTCATTTGACGAAAAATATATTTATCATTTAGTAACTTTGCTAATTTTTATTATAAATTTAATAATTATTTACATTATATTTAGGGAAAAAGGATACAAGGTTTACCTTTTTCTTATGATTTTGGGTGGATCTCTTGGTAATTTATTTGATAGAATTTATTATAATGCAGTTCCTGATTTTATTGATTTAAATTATAAGGGCTTTCATTGGTTTATTTTTAATGCAGCAGATATATTTATTACTTTTGGAATTGTATGTCTTATAATTACTGAATTTTTAAAATATAAAAAAATTAAATGATAAAAAAAATTAATGTTTATATTCTAACTATAGTTTGTATTTTTTTGTATTCTTGCCAAACAACAAAGGACGCACTACAAGGAAAAAAAAGATCTGAACAGAGTGATGAATTTTTAGTTGAAAAAAAAAATCCATTGGCATTACCGCCAGACTATGACAAGCTTCCTACTCCTGGCAATCAAGAAAATTTAAATAAAAAAAATGCCAATGAAGATTTAGATTTAAAAAAAATTATTATTAATAACGATGATGATCAGGTAAGCCAGGCTAAAAATGAAAAAATCAATAATGAAAATACTAATATTGAAAATAGCGTTCTTAAGAGAATTTTAATCAATGCTAACAGAAAATATTAAATTTAAAAATTTTAAAATAAATAAAAATATAAAAATAAATAAAATTTTAGAAAAATTTATTAAAAACAAAGAATTACTTAAAACTTTTCCCTTACTCAGCTCATTAACGGGCCAATATAAATATAGTTTTAACAAGAAGAATTTAAAAAAATATTTTAAATATTCCTCATTCAATATAATTGGCATGGGGGGTTCTGTGCTTGGATCAGAAGCAATTTATGAATTTTTAAATCATAAGATAAAAAAAAAATTTAATTTTATAAATAATTTGAAAAGTAACATTAATTTAAAATCAAAATATAAAAATATAAACATAGTAATCTCCAAGTCAGGAAATACTCTCGAAACAATTTCAAATTTAAATTTTGTATTACAAAAACAAAAAAAAAATAAAAATATATTTATTACTGAAAAAAAAAATAATCATTTAAGAATAATTGCCAATAAATTAAAAGCTGAAATTTTCGAGCACAAAAATTTTATTGGGGGAAGATATTCAGTTTTATCAGAGGTAGGAATGTTGCCAGCAGAATTAATGGGATTAAATGAAAAAAAATTTAAGAGATTTAATCAGTTGATAAAAAATAAATTATTTACAAACAGTTTAGTAAAAAATGTAAGTTTCATTAAAAAATGTATAGATGAAGGTAAAAAAAATTCTGTAATTTTAAATTATGACGAAAGATCTGAAAATTTGTTTAAGTGGTATCAACAATTAGTAGCAGAAAGTTTGGGAAAAAAATCTAAAGGGATATTCCCAATCATTTCATCTATGCCAAAAGATAATCATAGTTTACTTCAATTATATTTAGATGGACCCAAAAATAATTTTTTTACTTTTTTTTCGGTAAATGAAAATAAATCTCCTAAAATTAATAATAATAATTTATTTAATCGATTTTCAAATCTTAAAAATAAAAGTTTACAAGAAATTTTATATTCACAAAAAAAAGCAACAGAAAAGGTTTTTAAATATAAGAAAATACCTTTTAGAAGTTTTGAAATAGTGAGACGAAATGAAGAGGTTTTAGGAGAGTTATTCTGTTTTTTTATTTTGGAAACTATAATGTTAGGAAGATTAATGAAATTAAACCCATTTGACCAGCCAGCTGTTGAACTAGTTAAAAATGAAACAAAAAATTTTTTAAGTTAAACTAATTTTCCAAAAATAATTTTTGATGATCCATAAATTTTTATTCTTGATATAATTAGATCTTGATTAATAAATTCTCTAAATTTTTTATTTCTGTGAATAATAATTAACGTATTTTTGTGAGTAATTTTTGAATTTTTAATTTTTTTTAATATTAGATTTAAATTTTTATCTTTAAATGGAGGGTCAATAAATATTAAATCGTAACTTCCTTTAAGCATGTTTATTTTGTCAATTTCATAAGCACTTCTCTCAATAATTTTTGATTTACTATTTAAATCTAAATTAAAAATATTTTTTTTTAATATTTCCAAAGATTTTGAATAATTTTCAAAAAAAACTACTTCTTTTGATCCTCTTGAAATACATTCAATTCCAAATGATCCCGTTCCCGAAAATAGATCTAGTACTTTTGATTTATTAATTTTTAAAAACTCATTATTTGAATGTTCTAGAATATTAAATATAGACTCTCTGACCATATCTTTAAGTGGGCGAGTAGATTTGTTTACTGGTAAAACTATTTTTTTTCCTTTTAATTTTCCGCCTATAATTCTCATTTATTAATAATTTTATATCCTATATCACTTCTATGAAAACCATATTTCCAATTTAGTTTTTTTATATTTTTAGTTGCCTGAATTTTGGAATTTTTAAAATTTTTTGAAATAGAGACAAAATTTAAAACTCTTCCTCCTATTGCAAAAAATTTATTTTTATAAATTTTAGTACCAGCATGAAATATAAAATTATTATTATTCATTATTAATTTATTTAAATTGAGAATTTGAATATTTTTTTTGTATTTCTTTGGATATCCTTTGGAGCATAAAACTATACACATGCTTTTCTTTTTATGCCATTTAATTTTATGCTTGTTGAGTTTTTGTTTACAGCAAGAATAAAACAATTCCAATAAATCTGATTTTAACAAAGGCAGTATAGTTTGACATTCTGGATCTCCCATTCTGACATTATACTCAATTAAAAAAGGTTCATTGTTTTTAATCATAAGACCTGCATATAAAAATCCTTTATATTTCTCGCCCATGTCTTTGATAGCTTTTAACGTCGGCTTAATAATTTTATTTAATATTTTATTTTCTAATTCACTATTAATAAGACCAGAAGGAGAATAAGCTCCCATTCCTCCCGTATTTAAGCCGGTGTCTCCTTCGCCAACTCTTTTATGGTCTTGTGCTGTATTAAAAGTTTTAAATGTTTTACCATCAGATATTATAAAATAACTCATCTCTTCACCTTCTATAAATTCTTCTATAAGTACCTGTTTAGCTTTACCGAATTTTCCATTAAATATTTCCTCCACAGCCTTTATTGAACATTTTAAATCTTCACAAATATAAACACCTTTTCCAGCAGCAAGACCATCAGCTTTAACCACTATAGGCATTTCAACTTTTTTTAAAAATTTATTAGCTTTTTTTTTATTTTTAAAAATTCCAAAACCAGCAGTTGGAATATTATATTTTTTACAAATTTTTTTCGTAAAAATTTTAGATCCTTCTAGTTGTGCTGTTTTTTTTGTAGGTCCAAAAACTTTAATTTTTTTTTTACTTAGATAGTCAACTATTCCATTTACTAATGGTTTTTCTGGACCAACAATAACTAAATCAACTTTAGAGCTTTTAATAAATCCAGCAATTTTAGCAAAGTTATTAATATCTAGTTTGACATTTTCGCATATTAAACCAGTTCCAGCATTTCCAGGTATACAATATAATTTTTTGATTTTCGTAGACTTATTTAATTGAACGGCGATAGCATGTTCTCTTCCTCCGCTTCCTAAAATTGCAATTTTCATAATATTTAAATATATATATTAAAATGAAAAATAAGTTAGCTAAATTAAAGTATTTTCCAAATAAATTTGAAATCTTAGAACAAGGAGATCATGTTATTTGTTCAATATCTGGAAAAAAAATTCCTATAGAAAATTTAAATTATTGGAGCGTAGAAGATCAAGAACCATATTTTTCATATTTAGAAGCAACTATAAAAAAGGATAAATTATAATAATATTAATATTATTCTTTCCATCTATCATGAGTCCAAATCCATTGATCAGGATTTTTTAAAATCATTTTTTCCAATAATCTATTTAGATATAAGCATATTTCTTCAACTGATTTTTTATCATCTACTATTATGGGCTCAGAAACATGCAATTTAAAAAAATAATTATTATATCTTTCAATATAAATTGGAACTAATTCACATTTATATTTTTTTATTAATTGAGCAGGTATAGTTGTTGTTGTAGCCAAACTTCCAAAAAAATTTATTTTTAATCCCTCTCTTACTCTTTGGTCAATCATTAAAGCTATGGAAGTGCCATTTTTAAGGTTTTCTAAAAGCTCTCTTGTTCCAGCTCTACCTTTTTTTATTTGTTTTTTGCATATATGTTTTATTCTAATTTTTTCCATCACTTTATTTAAAAAAATATTATTTAAAGGTCTATAAATAGCCGCCAAATCTATTCCCATTTTTTCTATTTGCATTGCCATAAGCTCAAAGTTGTTAAAATGACCAGAGATAAATACCACTCTTTTCTGCTCTTTTTTAATTTTATTCAAATGTTCTAGACCATCAATTGTAATAAAATTATTAAGCTTATTATTTCTAAAATTTCTTAAATGTGGATATTCTGCAAATATTCTCCCATAGTTTCCAAGAACATTTTTTGGAATTTTAAATTTATTTTCATGTAATAAAATTTTTGATTTTTCTAGATTCTTTAATATTAAATTTTCGGATCTGAAAATTGGGCCTAGGTATTTTCCTAATATAAAACCAATGTTTGAAGAAAATTTATATCCAATCAACTTAAATAAAGTGAATAGTAAGTAAATTATTAAAAATTCAAAAAAATAAATTAATTTCTTCATAATCTTTCTTGTAAAAATTTTATAAACCTTTTTTTATTTATTACTCTTAAATCTACTTTTAAAAATTTTATGTTTTTTTTATTTTTTTTGCTTAGCCTAAAATAGTCCTTTTCAGTTGTCAGTATCTCTAATTTTTTGTTTTTTGCAACATTTTTTAATTTTTTTATTTCACTATTTGAAAAATTATAATGATCGGGAAAAATAATTTTTTCCTTTATTTTAAATTTATATTTTTTTAAAGTATTTTCAAATTCTTGTGGATTTCCTAATCCTGAAAAAATTAAAAAATTTTTGTTTCTATTAATTTTTTTTAAGTTTGTAGCTTCATACTTTGCTTCAAAAATTTCGATATTCGAATTTATTTTTTTAATAGAATAATTAAGTTTTATATTTTTTTTTTCACCATTAATAAAAACCGCATCATAACTTTTAAGCGCCGAAATATTTTCTCTTAACGGGCCAGCGGGTAATAAAAAACCATTACCTATTCCTGCTGAGGAATTAAAACACGTAATTGATAAATCATAATTTATGTTTTTTTGTTGTAATCCATCGTCTAATATTGCCACTTCATAATTAAGATCTTGTGCAGTTTTAAGAGCATATTCTCTTTTTTCATCTGATATTAGATTACCATTAGATTTTAATTGGTTTTGCTCATCTATTTGGTCTTTGTAAAATTTTTTTACAAAAACAGTTTTATATTTTTTCTTTAAAATTTTATTTATCATTATCGATAAACTCGTTTTGCCTGTCCCACCTAGATAAATATTTCCAACACAGATTGTTTTTAATAAAAATTTTTTTTTGTTAGAAAATTTTTTAATTTGATTAATTATTAAAGTTAAAAAAGATATGGGATATAAGAAATAAGATAAAATATTTTTTTCATTCCAAAATTTAGGTTTTTTAATTTTCATTTAGATATATTTTTTAATCTCATTTAAATTTTTCTTAAGTACTTTTTCTCCAATTGAAAACAATTTTTTATTTATTAAAATAGGCTGTTTAAAATTAATTTTATTAATTACCATTTTTTCCATTTGAGGAACGCTCTTGATCTTACTAGATATCCTAAGATTTTTTAATATTGAGTAAACCTCTAAAAAATTATCAATATTTGGCCCATGTAGAATATAATTTCCTTTTCTGGCGGGTTCCAAGGGATTTTGACCACCGCGTGGTATTAAAGAGCCTCCCAAAAAAGTAAGATTTGATAATTCAAAAAAATTTGATGTTTCTCCATAAGTATCAACAAGATAAATATCGGTTTCTGCGCTTATTTTCTTATTAGATGAATGTATAACTGTATTTAATCCTATTTTATTTAATTCATTAATTATATTTTCTACACGATTAATATGTCTAGGTATTATTATTGTTAATAAGTTTTTTTCTTTAATTTTAAGCCGACTATGAACCTTACCAATAAATAATTCTTCATCTTGATGTGTACTTGCGGCACACCATATTTTTTTATTTTTAAATTTATTTTTTAAATTTTTATTTTGCTTTTTATTTTGTTTTTCACCATAGTATTTTAAATTTCCATTTAACTTTAATTTTTTTACACCAAGTATTTTTAAAAAATTAAATGTTTCAATATTTTGAGGCATAGCTAAAGAGATTTTAGAAAAAATTAATTTAGAAAAATTTGGAAAATTTTTCCATCTATAAAAACTTTTTTTAGTCAATCTAGCATTTAACAGCAAAATAGGAATTTTTTTAAAATATAAATTTTTAAACATATTTGGCCACACTTCAGACTCTATAAATATAGCTAGTTTTGGATTCCAAAAGTTTATAAATTTATTTGTGAAATAATTTGTATCTATTGGAAAATATTTATGAATAGTTTTTTTAAAATTGTATTTTGAAAGAATTAAGGATGAACTTCTTGTTAATGATGTAATTAATATTTTTTTAATTTTTTTATTTTTTTCAAAATATTTTATAATTGGAATTGCACTTAGAATTTCTCCAACACTAGCACCATGTATCCAAATTGTTAATTTACTTTTATTTTTTTTTGAATAAAAACAATATTTTTCTAAAAATCTTTTTGGATCTTCTTTTCCTCTAATAATTCTATAAAGAATAATAAATGGTGAAAAAGCAATTACTACTAATCCTAAAGCCTCATATATAAAATACATTAATTATTTTTTATTTGTCTATAATAAAAATTTTTGTAAATCTCTGAAACATTTAATAAGTCTTCGTGTTTTCCTGAGTCAACAACATTTCCTTTATCAACTACATATATTTTATTTGAATTCAATATAGTTGATAACCTATGAGCAATAACTACTGTAGTTTTATTAGTAGTTAAAAGATTCAGAGCTTTCTGTATTTTTTCTTCAGTATCAGAATCCAATGATGAAGTTGCTTCATCCAAAAGAATTATTTTACTATTTTTTAAAAATGCTCGAGCAATTGAAAGTCTTTGCTTTTCACCTCCGGAAAGTTTCACACCATTTTCTCCAATTAAAGTATCAAATTTATTTTCTAAATTATCGATAAATTCTGTACACATGGAAAGCTCAGCTGCTTTATGAATTTCCTCTTTTGTAGCGTCTGGCTTTGCATATTTAATGTTATTGTATACGCTATCATCGAATAAAGTTGTATTTTGATCAACTATTGAAATTTCTTTCCTTAAAGAGGACAAATTAATTTTTTTGATATCTTGATTATCAATTGAAATTTGTCCAGATAGTGGATCATAAATTCTTGGAATTAAGCTTAATAAGGTAGATTTACCAGATCCACTTTGACCAACAATTGCAGTCATTTTCCCTCCAGCTATATTTAAATTTACATCTTTAAGCACTTCATTGCCTAAATTTGACAAATAGTTAAAGTTTACATTTTTAAAACTAATTTCTCCTTCCATAATTTCTAAATTTTTACTTTCTGTATTTAATTCGATTTTGTTTTTTGTATCTATGATCGGAAGAATTCTTTTTCCAGCAGACAAGCCTTGGCCAATTCCTACATTTATAGTTGCTAAAGATTTTACCGGTTGGTAGGCCAGCATCATTGCAGCTAAAAAAGAGAAAAAATTATTTATACTTAGTTGATCGGTCATAATTAATTTCCCTGAATAAAATATTAGTATTGCAATCATTATTCCTGTCAAAATTTCCATTATAGGTGTTGCCCTAATAAAAACAGTGGCAATTTTTATTGATTTTTCTTTAAGATCATTTACGAACTTTTCTGATCTTAAATTTTCAAAATCTTCTCTTTGAAAAATTTTTATAATTTTATGGTTTTTAAATAGATCTATTAAATATTTATTTAAATCTCCCGATCTTTCCTGAGCTTCCGTTGTAACTTTACTCATTCTTTTACCTAGTTTTTTTGCAGTTACAGAAGCTATTGGTATCATAATAATAGCAATTAAAGATAATTTCCAATTTTGAAAAAACATAACGGTTAATAAACCAATTAAAGTTAATCCATCTTTAAAAAAATTTAGAAAAGAATTACTTAACATTCCTGTAATTTGATTAACATCAAAATTTAAATTTGAAATATATTTTCCAGAATGTTTATTTTCTATAAGTTCAGTATCAGATTTTATGAACGAAGAAAGCATATCTGTTTGAATCTTTTTTTTTACCTCTTCCGCAACGTTAATCATTAATACTTTTGCCATATAGAGAGAAATACCTTTTGTTGAGAAGGCGATTATAATTAATAAAGGTATAAAAATAATTAAAGTTTGATCTTTATTTATAAATATTTTTTCAATGGCAGGATCTAATAGCCAGGCTGTTGCAGATGTGCTTCCAGCAACCAAAATAGAGAAAAATACTGCTAAAAAAATTTTATTCAAATATTTTTTGGTGTAATCCCTATAAAGTCTTTTTAAAATATCAATATTTTTCATCTTAAATAATTTTACCAATTAAAATATTTATAAAGATTATTAACCCTAAAAAGTTGTTGCTTTTAAATTTATTAAAACAATCATTTGGATTATTAATATTTAATTTTTTTATTTGAAAATAAAATATTTGTACAATTGGTATGATTAAAAATAAATAATAAAAAATTTTAAATTTCATTAAAATACCTAATAAGATTAAAGAACTTATAAAAATCAAATAACTTAGTAAAATGAATTTCTTTGGATTACTTTTAAATTTAATCGAAGTAGATTTAACTCCTATAATTTCATCATCTTTAATATCTTGATATCCATATATAGTGTCGTAGCCCAGTGTCCAAAATATGGCTCCAATATAAAATAATATTGGAATTAAAGAGATTTCATTTTTTATAGAAATCCAAGCTAAAATAAGTCCATAATTAAATGTAATACCTAAAAATAGCTGTGGCCAGTATGTAAATCTTTTCATTAAAGGATATGTAAAAGCAAAAGGCATAGATAATAATGCCATAAAAATTGTAAATTTATTAAAATTAATTAAAACTAAAAAAGCTAAAAAACATAATATAAAAGTATAAATAATTGCTGTTCTTACAGACACTTTTCCTGATGCTATTGGCCTATTTTTTGTCCTTTCAACTTTCTTATCAAAATTTCTATCAACTATATCGTTTACGATACACCCTGCGGATCTCATTAATAAAGCTCCCAACAAAAAAAGAATTCCATAAATAAAGAAAACTTTTAAACTCGAGTTTAAGTCACAAGCAATAGTTAATCCCCAAATACATGGCCAAAATAGAAGCAAAAAACCTATAGGCTTGTCTAGCCTTGTAAGCTGAATAAATAATTTGATATTTTCCATTATAATTTACTTGTAAATAACAAAGGCTAGTTTCATAATCAAACTGATTCGTATGATAGTTGATTACACAGTAACTGCTTTAATGTTTCCAGCGATTCCTTTAACTATGACTATTTACAGCAATAGATTTCATACTCTTAGCGGATTAATCAGAAAAATTCATGATGAGCATGTATTTGAAAAGCACACTCCACCCGAATGGAAAAAACAACTTATAAATTTAAATGAAAGAATAAATGTTTTAAAATATACTATCATGTTTGCCTCATTTGGTTTTTTATTTAATATGCTAACTGTTTTTGCATTATTTTTAGATGAGGTTTTTATAGCTAGATTAATCTTCGGAACTTGCTGTTTATCTATGATAATTTCAATATTGTTCTTTTTAAGAGAGATTCAAATATCTACTAAAGCGCTTAAATTACATATGTCGGACATGGATGTAAAATTTAAGGAATAATTACTGCTGGACCCAAAATCTTTCTTGCTTCTAAATCTTCGTGAGCCTTTTTAACTTCATCTAATTTATATTTTTTATAAATTTCAATCTTAATTTTACCTGAACCAATTTTTTCAAATAACATATTAGCTGCTTCATTTAATTCTTCTCTATTTCTTAAATATTGTTGCATCGAAGGTCTTACAAAATATAAACCTTTTGGCTGTAATATTTTTGGAACATTTATAGGCTCAAGCGCTCCAGAAGCATTTCCAAAAGAAATCATGGTTCCTCTTACATGTAAACATTCGCAAGATTTTTCAAATGTAGATTTTCCTACGCCATCATAAACTACCGGTATACCTTTACCATCTGTTAGCTCCATTACTTTCTTTGCAAAGTCTTCTTTTGAATAATTTATTACTTCATCACAACCATTTTTTTTTGCTAAATCTATTTTTTCATCATTTCCAACAGTGCCTATCACTTTAACACCCAAACTTTTTGCCCACTGGCAGAATATTTGACCCACTCCTCCTGCTGCAGCATGAAATAATATAGTTTCGCCAGCTTTAACAGGATAAGTTTTGTATAATAGATAAAACGCAGTTAATCCTTTTGTCATTAGAGATCCAACAATATTTAAATCTATATTTTCAGGAACTTTAACTATGTTTTTTGATGAATAAATCCTGTGTGTTGAATATCCCCCTAATGGTATTCCAGCGTATGCAATTTTGTCTCCAACTGAAAAATTTGTAACATTCGGCCCAACTTCTCTAATAATTCCTGAAGCTTCCATTCCCAATCCTGAAGGCAGCTTTAAAGGATATAAGCCTGATCTATGATAAGTATCAATATAATTTAATCCTATAGAAATATGTTCTATTAATACTTCATCGTTATTAGGTTTATCCAAAGTAATTTCTTGAACTTTTAAAACCTCTGGTCCACCAGTTCTTTCAAGTTTTACAGCTTTCATTTTTTTACAAATGTACCATTATGATAATCTTGAACAGCTTGCAAGACTT
>CERB01081807.1_pt1 | contig 13510 bp, 7 predicted proteins | sample 356271 | NCBI WGS metagenome assembly CERB01 (sample SAMEA2621155, study PRJEB7988) | marine metagenome | isolation source: saline water (ENVO:00002010), including
CATGGTATCTGTAGGCAGAACAAAGAGTTTATTGAGATGCAAGAGGATGATTATTAAGTGACTACTCCATATTTGGACAATTTATTCGCAGTTCAGGTGTTATGCATTCCTTGTAAGAATGCACATGCAATTAATGATGAGTTGCTATCTATCAGTGATAAAATAGATTATCAGATGCATGAGAACTGGGGCAATACTCATTACTTATCAGACCCTGAGTTTAATGTTAGTATTCTACATGAGTACAAACCCAAACTCTTTATGGAACAGATGTCTCTTAATGTTAGGAGATATATGAAGTACACTGGTAAGATGGGTACACCTAAGGTAGATACTTCTTGGTTTGCTCTCTTTAAGAAGCATAATTACGGACACATACATAGTCATGGTAAGACAGATATCGCTGGTGTATACTATGTTAAGACTAGGAATACAACAGGAGGATTATTTTTTGTTGATCCTATAGATGATACTAGACGTAAAAATTATGACTCTACTGAGGGTACTATGATACTGTTTCCTGGTTGGTTGAAGCATGGTATCACTACTAATACAACTGATGTTGATCGATTGAGTTTGTCTTTTAATATTGATTTGGAATTATGATTAAAAAATTATTAAGAAAGTATCTTAAGTTAGTTAATAGTATAGATGAGAGGCATTACTGGCCACTGTTTATATTCCTATCTTTATACTTTGTTGTACCATACAGTGAGTTTGTAATCACTGCTCTGATTATATACTATTTTAGAGGAGGAGAGAAGCTTGTAAAGAGATTGATAAAGTCTATCACTTCAAGACTTCCTGAGTGGGTTACTGTAGGTGGGTCTGTTATCTTCTTCCTTGTGATGCTAGATGATACACTCATGTACTTGTCTGTACTTGCTATTGCATACTACAGCAATAAGAAAGCAAAGGAAATAGCTTCAAAAGATGAAGAGTTGCAAGACTAGTCATCCTGTGCTATAATACATATCTAAGAAAGACTATTATACTATGTCCTGTTCAAAAATTCGTAAGCATTTAGAGGCAGCAGAGGAAGAGATTCGGCTAGCACTAACTGCTTCATTAGAAAATAAGCATGAAGAGAATCTCACACTTCTAGTTGATACACTTAATAATGTAAAGGAGTTGCTAGTTACTACTCCTATTCGTGGTACAGATAATACAACAGAGTATTACAAAAAGAATGCAGAGCACAACTTTAAGTTGGACTCTCCTTATATGGATAACAAAGTTATCAACTTCCCAACTAGCATTCCTGGTACACAACCAGTAGAGACAAATACAAATATTTCATTTGATAGTTCTGCATTTGATGCTGCTTGTACTAATAATGCTTCACCATATACTATAGGTGGTGACTATGATTTTAGTTTGGTATCAGATTATCAAGGAGTAACCACAGATACTGGTAACATTGGTATCGATATAAATCTTGATGATCTTACTTGTGCTGGTGAGCCAGTTCATATACCTGGTGGTATGGGTGAAGATATTATTACGTTCGGTAACGATACAATTAAGATTGATACTAGAGCAGGTGGAGATATGGATAAGCTTGATGATGTGGTTGATAAAGATAAACATGCACAAGAACTTAATGATCGTGACGGAGAATAGTACTAAATAAGTAGGATAGTACTATGGTTGTAGAATGTCTAGAGCTCGTGTTGACCAGATAGTCAATCAAATTGGTACGGGGCCTGTAGAATTTCCAGAGGGTTTAGATGTACCTGCTGGTGAAACTCTTAGAATTGGTGGTCCCGTTAACCTCTACCAAAATGCTGCTGGTTCGCCTGGGCAGATAATAAAAGCTGGAGTCAATTCCGAATTGGTGTGGGCAGATGGTGATACCGTCTCTCTATCATCAGGTGATGGAGTCTCAGCAGATAGAAAAACAATTAAGATATCTCAGTCTGGTTCATCAACACAGACAGAAGTAATTCTTAGAGCAGGTAGTAACGTAACACTTACTCGTGCTGTAAATGAGATACGAATAGATTCTTCGTACACAGATACCGATACCATCACTAGACTTCAAGCTAGTGGTGGTACTTTCGTGTCTGGGGATGTTATTGTTAATGCTACTGGTGCATCTACAGTATCACAAAATGGTCAAACCATTACTATCGATTCTACTAACAGTACTTACACTGCTGGTACAGGATTAACACTCACTGGTTCAGAGTTTTCTATACCACAAACGATAGCAACCACTTCTTCACCTACCTTTGTTGGATTAACACTAACTGCTAACATTGGTGCAGTAGATGGGAACTTCTCTGGTAATGTTTCTGGTACATGGGATGGTGGAACTATCTCAATAGCAAAAGGTGGTACTGGTAACACGACAGCAACCAATGCATTCTTAGCACTTGCTCCTTCTGTTGGTTCTCAGACAAATAGATTCCTGAAGACAGATGGTAGTAGTATATTCTGGTCAGATCTACCTGCGAGTGGTGGATTTACTCCAAAGACATATGATTTAACTGGTGAAGATGGTGGAGCAGCAAACCAAGCGAAGTTAAGACTTACAGATAATGATGGTTTATATGATGATGTAGTACTGGTTGGTGCTAATGATATTACAGTAACAAGGAACAGTAATACTATTACTATTGGTTCTGCTTTTGCTGATACAACTTTAAGTACAGAGAATGTTCAAGATATTGTCGGTGCAATGATCGACAACTCTTTGAATACTAACATCACTGTTACATATGATGATGCTGCTAACAAACTAACCTTTGCAGGTAGTGCAGGTGGAGGTGGTGGTGATGATGATACCACATATGATTTTGATAGTTCTCAGATAACAGGTGGTGCTGGTCTTAGGTTAGTTCCTGGTGGAACTGGAACAGGTGATCCTATTGATATAGTAAAACTTATTGGTGGAACTAACGTAACTATTACTAGGGATTCAGGTACTGGTGATATTACTTTTTCTTCTGCTGATACAGACCAAGATACTATTACTAAGTTACAGGTTGCTGGTCCTAATACTACTGGAGGAGCATTAACTTCTGGTAATATAACATTACAGGCTGGTGGTACTATTTCTCTTGCTCAGTCGGCTGGAACAATAGCAATTAGTGCAACTGATTCAAACTCATATGTAAATAACGCATACTACAATGCTGTTAGTGGTAAACTTTACATAGAGAGATCTGATTCTCTATCTGATGTTGAAGTACCTGTAGATAATCTTCAATCTTATTTTGATACTAGGTATGTTACAACTGGTGGACTAGCAGATGCTAAGATTACTTCTGCTAACTTTGCTCCTGCTAGTGGTAATCTTACTCTAATACCTAATGATGGAACTGGTTCCATAGTTGTTAACTTAGATGGTCGTTATGTTACTACTACAGGTGACAATCATTATGTTGACTCAGGTTCTTTTGTTGATCCTGGTAACACATTACCTGGCCAGCATGTTGGTAGAAAAGTATTGCAGTTAGGTAGAAACGATGGTAACAATGTTACTATAGAGACAGAACCTTTCCTTGATTATATTGATACTCTATATGCACCAGCAACTCAAGCTGATACACGTGTTAATGGATTTACATTTACTAGTGGACAGTTATTCTTATCTGTAAGTAATGGTGATAGTTACACACATGACTTAGATGCTAGGTATGTGAAGACAAATGATTTTATAGATGGTGCTACCTTTAATACTAGTAATGGTGTATTAACATTTGGTTATGCACATGAGTCACCAGGTGTTGATAGTGATAAAGCTAATATCACTGTTGACTTGGATGGTAGATATAAACTTGATAGTGCTACAGATGTACAGATACAATCTCTTAACTTTAATCCTAGCACTGGTAATTTGTATGCTGCTAGAAATAATGGTACTAATACATCATCAGAAAGTTTAGATGGTAGATATGTAGACACTGTTACATTTAATAATGGTACGTTTACTTTCGGAAGAACTGGTGGAACTGATACTGTAGCTAGTCTACCTGCTGGAAGGATTGATATTCCTGATGGTACAAAGATGCTCTTCTGGCAACCATCAGCACCTTCTGGATGGGTTAAAGATACAACTCATAATAACAAAGCAGTTAGGGTAACTAGTGGTAGTGGTGGTGGATCAGGTGGAGAGAATGGTTTCACTAATACATTTACTAATTCTGTTGGTACTGGTGGTAGTGTTGGGATAGGTAACTTAGGTGTTACTACTAACACTACAGTTAACTGGGATTCTGGGATGACTATATCACACAACCTAGGAGTTAATGGAAATATTAATGGTGCATTTGATTCGGGAGCAGGTATTAATGGTAATATAAATCTCTTTGGTGATCCTACATGTTCTTTCTCTGGATTTAATATTAACAAAGGAAATCTACAAGCATCTGGTAGTGGTTTCTATGCTAGAGGACATGCCTTACCAGGAAGTCAGGGTGCTGGACATGACCACAACTATCAAGCACCTGCGTCTTATGGTAACGCTGACTGGGATGACGGCACAGTTATTCGTGGTGAAACAACACGAGTAACATCTCAACCTAGGCAGGGTCAAGGTTCTGCTCATGGTCATTACATTGATGGTAATAGTAGCATTAATGGTGCTCCTGGATATTCTGGTAATGTTAATGCTAGTAAAGGTAACATGGGCGTTGGTCACAACCTCAATCTTTCTGGTGGTATAACTATTAGTGATGACTTACAAGTTAATGGAGATATTAGTCTTAATAATTCTCCAGTAGGTAGTTCCAACTCATCTTTAAATGGAGCTCCATCATATACAGCAGGTAATATTAACTTGGCTGTACAGTATGTTGATGTTATAATATGCAGGAGGGATCCATCTAACGGATAATTATTATGCAATTGAAATCTGGTAATTTCTGTCCACTAGTGGGAAAGGATTGTATTCAATTTGAATGTAAATTCTGGAATAATATTAAGGGTACTAACCCTCAAACAGGTGAGCAGGTAGATGAATGGGAGTGTACTATTAGTATGCTACCATTTCTAATTCTTGAAGCATCACAGCAGGCTAGACAGACTGGTGCTGCTGTGGAGTCGTTTAGGAATGAGAGTACAAAGAACACACAGGAGTTGACTAAGGTAATGCTACAGGCACAGGAGATAGTACCAGCAATACTTGAAGGAGCTCTAAATAATAAAAACAATCTACTAAAGGGTAATGAAATTTAGAATCATAGTAGGATCAGAACAAGGAGATGGTCTCCTTACATATGGAGCTAATACTTTTTTACATTTACCTTTGGTAGAAGAGACTGATCCAGAGTGGAATGATATCTGGGCAATCAATTATGATGATACTGTAGTTCCAGTATTAAATGATGTGGAAGTATCACCACCAGAAGCTGTTGCGGATCCAAGTGGAGGTAGACCTACCCGTGATCTTTCTTTGAGTGCTGATGAGATTACATACTTCACTAATTGGGTAGAGACTAAAGCAGCGTCAGAAATAGCAGTGATGCAATCAAATCAAGATGCGATAACTGCTGAAGCAAATGATCATATTCTTAACAAGTATAAGGATTGGAATGAATATCAAGGGGTTGATTCTAATAGAATGAATAGAGATTTATGTTTGAAGGAAAGTGATTGTTATGAACTACCACATCTAAAGACAGCAGAGTGGGATACTTTCAGATCATGGTTAAGAGATTTACCTACAACTAATCCAGATCCTTTAACAATAAACTTTGTTCCTTTACCTGTAGGTGCAAATCAGATATTAAAACGTGCTTATGAAGCATGGAGAGTTAGGATAAATCAAACAATAGCAATTAAAGGATGATAAATACCTTTGACGCAGACTAGGGATATATAATGTCCAAAATTAGGGTAAATGAACTCGTCAATCAAGGTAATACTGGACCTACTCTTGCGGTAGAAGGTCTTAAGATACCAAGCACTAAAAATTTAGAGATTGAAGGTTCTATTATTCTTAATGGTAACTCAGGTCTCAATGGTCAAGTTCTTTCTAGAACTGCTAGTGGATTGCAGTGGTCTTCTGTTCCATTAACAGATAATAACACCACGTATCAAGTATCTGCTGTTGACGGTACTAATATTACAACAGAAAAGGTAATTAGATTATCTGCTGGTGGTTCTGGTGGACCGAATTCAGATGTAGTTTTAATTGCTGGTGATAATGTTTCTCTTAGTAGAGACGGTAGTCGTATTACAATAGATTCATCTTATGTTGATACGAATACAGTAACAAGATTGGGTGCTAACGGGGCAAACTATACTGACGGGGATGTAAGTTTAGTTGGTACAGGTGCTGCTGCTGTTACACAGAATGGTAGAGTATTTACAATTAATGCTACTGATACTAATACAGAATACACTGGTGCTAATGGTGTATCGATTACAGTAGATAATAAAATTCAGATTGGACAACCCGTAGGACCAACTGATGCTGTTACGTTTGGACAGTTAACTATATCAGGTAACTTAGTAGTCCAAGGTACTACAACATACAATAATGTAGAGACAGTTACAACATTAGATAAGTTTATTAAACTCAATGACGTACTGATACCTACAGACAGTGCTGCTGATGGTGGTGGTATTATTCTTAGAGGTAATACAGATCACAGTATCTTATGGAGTAATAGTTATGATTCATGGGATTTCTCTGAGAATATAAACCTCTTTGTTGGTAAAGAGTTTCAGATATCTGGGTCATCTGTTCTAACATCAACAACTCTTGGACCTACTGTTATTAATTCTTCTCTTGAAGGAGTTGGTATTGTATCTTCTGGTAGATGGGAGGCACAAACACTTGCTATAGAATATGGTGGTACAGGACAGACAACAGCATCTGCTGCATTAAATGCACTCCTACCTTCACAGGCAGGGAATGCTAATAAGTATTTGGTAACAGATGGACAAGATCCTAGTTGGGGTGCTATCCCTGCTACCTATGCTGGTTGGACTTTATCAGATGCATCAACCACAGCATTCGTTAATAGTAGTGATGTAGTACAGTTCCTTGGTACAGGTGCTACTACTTTATCTCTTGATAATACTAATAAAAGAATAACTGTTGATTCTACTGATACATTATTTACATTATCATTAGAGAATACTCAGTCTCCAACAAAGAAAGCGGTTAGATTAACTGATAGTAATAGTAATAATCAAGAGGTTGTATTCTCTGGTGGAACTGGTATAACCCTAACCAGAACTGGTAGTGAATTAGAATTTTCTGTAGCACAGGACTTAAGTACAAGTGGTACTCCAACATTTGCAGAACTTACAATCACTGGAGTCCTTACTGCTGGTTCGTATGCAGGTGATGCTTCTGGACTTAGTGGATTAACTGGTGCTACATCTGGTACGTATGGTAGTTCAAGTGTTATACCTGTCTTAACAGTTGATGGTAATGGTAGGATAACTAGCATTGCTACGGCTCCAAATACAGGAGCATCTGGAAGTGGAAGTGTCGTGGCTGGTGGACCTACTGGTGCGTTACAATATAATTCTAGTGGTGGACTAGCAGGTAATAGTAAGTTAGTATTTGAACCTTCTGTTGGTAAGTTAGAATTAACAGGAACTCTTGATGCTACCACTGTAGAATCTGATGCTAGTATCTTTGGTAATGTTGTAGTATCTGATTACATTAAGTTACCAAGTAAGACACCTAGTGAAAGGAATCTACTTTCAGTACAGAATGGTACTATCGTTTATAATAATAGTACTGATACAGTTGATATCTATCAAGATGGAAACTGGAAGGTTGTTGGACCTACAAGTGTAACTCAGTTTAAGATTGGAGACTTTAGTGATGTCTCTAACACTCAACCAACACAAGGACAGGTATTAAAGTGGGATGGTAGTGCTTGGACTCCTGCTGCTGATACAGGTGGTAGTGGTGGTGGAGGAGGTGCAAGTTTAGAGGCTTTCTCTGCATTTAATCTTAATCCTAATGGACCAGGTGATTTACAATACAGTCCTACTAATGGAGTATTCTTATACACTCCACCAGATTTATCAGGTTATCTAACAAGTTATACTGAGACAGATCCTGTATACTCTGCATCTCCTGCTGCTAACATAAGCACTACAAAGATTTCTAATTGGGATACCGCATATGGGTGGGGTAATCATAGTAATCAGGGATACTTAACAAATATTTCTTCGTTAAATCTAGACGACTTATTTAATGTCGCTAGTATAACACCCTCAGATGGACAGGTTCTTAAGTGGAGTGATGCTCAGAATAAATGGGCTCCTGCATCTGATCTATCAGGTGGTGGTAGTAATATAGATCTAACTGCATTCTCTATATCTACCTCAGCGGCTAGTGCTGGAGGTGCTTTACAGTATAATAATCAGACTGGTGTATTCTCATTCACACCAGCAGATGTATTCTCTGGTTCATATAATGACCTAACAAATACACCATCTCTATTCTCTGGTGCTTATGGGGATCTAACAGGAGCACCATCTATTCCTACTGCTTTAGGTAATTTAAGTGATGTATCTTCTACTGTAGTAAGTGCTAGTAACAATCAGGTTCTTACTTGGAGTTCAGGTGATAACTTATGGATACCAGCAGATCCTCAAGGTGGAGAGGAACTTGATACACTTGCATCTGTAACTACTAGGGGTTCTACTACAAGTAATTCAATTATTTTAGGTGGACTTACTGTATCTGATGATGGATTACTACCAGGATCAGTTAAGATATTTGATCATGGTGGGTATTCTTCTATTACATTCAGAGCAAATAGTAATGGTAGTGACCAAGGACAGATAAGAAATGATGAGAATAACTTACAGATCAATGCTGTTAATGGATTTGTAAGTGTTAATAATTATGCTGAGTTCTATCCTAGTGGTAATGTAGTACTTAATAAGTTAGATGTTCCAGGTGGTACTCCTCAAGGAACTTTAACAGTTGGTGATTTATTATACCCTTCAACTGACGGGACAGCAGGTCAGGTCATGACCACTGATGGACTAGGAAATGTTACATTCGCCACTGTTACTTCTGCATCTACATCATCTGATCTGCATGATATAACTGTTAATGGTAGCACTACTAGTAATTCAATAACTGTTGGTGGACTTGATCTTACTGGAACAAATCATAAGATTCGTCTTGGTCCTTCAAGTACATTCCAGTTGTTCCATAGTGGATCTGATGATGAGATTTTAACCAGTGGTAATAACTTAAGAGTTCGTACTATCAACTCTGACCTTGTACTAGGGTCTACTGGTGGTATGGTTAAGGTAACTGTTGATGCTTCTTCTACAGGTGATACATTAGCACAGTTTATTAATGGAGGTTCAGTTGAACTCTACCACAATGGAACTAAGCGTTTCCAGACTACTGCTTTCGGAGTGGAGGTTCCTCAAGAACTTAATGTTGTTGGTGATCTTAAGAAGGGTGGTGTAACATTTAAGACCATGCATCTTGCTGATGTTTCTAGTGTCGCACCTTCACAAGGTCAGGTACTTAAGTGGGATGTTAACTCTAATCAATGGTCTCCTGCTTCTGATTTAACTGCTACTGGTAGTGGTGGTATATCACTTACTGATATTTCTGTTATTACTGCTACAGCATCTGGAGGTGGTGGTCTATCGTATAGTAATACAACAGGTACGTTTACATACACACCAGCAGTTGTTGCTGCTACTGATAATTTAGAGAGTGTAACTTCTAGAGGTGCTACATCATCTCTTAGAATTACTGCTGCTGGATTCACTGGTACTGATCATATTACATTAGGTGATGGTAAAGCATTAGATCTTGGTGATGGTTCTGGATCTGCTTCTGACTTTAGGTTACTTCATACTGGTACTGCTAATAGGATTGAATGTCCTAATGATCACAACCTTATCATAGGTGAAGGTACTTCTGGATCTAATAACAGAGCAGTGTTTAATAATACAGGTTCAGTTGAGTTGTATTTCAATGGAACCAAGAGATTTGAGACATCTAATACTGGTGCAACAGTTGTAGGAGAATTACAAACTAGTGGTGGTAACTCTCAGAATTGGAATACCGCATATGGATGGGGTGATCATAGTGGACAAGGTTATCTAACAACTCTAACAGGTAATTATATTAATGAACTAGCAGATGTTGCTGCTGGTGCAAGTTCTCCTGGTCCTACTGTTGGTCAGTTGATGACTTGGAATGGTACTCATTGGGCTCCTCAAGATGCACCAGTTCAACCTACTGGTGTAGAGATTGGAATGATTATCATCTGGTCTGGATCTGTTAGTAACATTCCTACTGGATGGGCGTTATGTAATGGTCAGAATGTTAGTGGACAGCAGACACCAGACCTAAGAGATAGGTTTGTTGTTGGTGCTGGATTAGGAACAGGTAATGCTGGAGATTTATATTCTCCTGGTGATACTGGTGGTAGTGCTCAAGTTACATTAGGGTTATCAGATATTCCATCACATAGTCATAATGTTAATGATCCAGGTCACGGTCATACTACAAGTGGAGGTAATCACTCACATGATTTACCATCAACAGAGCACAGTCATGTAGCAACAGTATCGAATGATAGTCACAGTCATGGTGGTAGTTCTGATAGTCATGACCATACTCATGGGTTTACTGACTACGGTCATAGTCATAGTCTAAGTGATTCTGGCCACAGTCACAGTGTAAGTGATAGTGGACACAATCATAATACTAGTGGTGGTAATCATAGTCACCCTATAAGTGGTGGTAGTCACGGTCATAACGTTAGTGATCCAGGTCATTCTCACTCCTATGCTGCTGGTCAGGTTTGGGGTACTGCTGCTGGAGGTGGTGGAAACCCAGGTGCTGAGTGGGGTTCGATGTACTCAGGTGCTTCTTTCGGTTCAGGTGTTAACTCTAGTAATACTGGTATAAACATTGGTGGATCTGGAAACTTGAGTCTCAACTGTGGTAATACTAACCCAGGTATTAATATCAGCAGTTCTAATGCAAGTGTAAGCATTAGTAGTAGTGGTACTGGAATGAGTATCGGAAGTAATACTACTGGTCTTACAATGGGTAGTGACTCACATAGTCATACAATTACATTGAACGCTGCTGCTAGTGGAGTAACGGTTACCAATGCCGATGCTGGTATAGGAATATCTGCGACAGATGAAACAAACCCAAGTGTTACTGCGACTTCTAATACTACTGGAATTACTGTTCTTGCTACTGGAGCAGAGACTCCTTCTATAGAAAATCGTCCTCCATATTATGCGTTATGTTATATCATGCGTGTCTCTGCTGGATCTGGCGGCGGTGGAGGCGGCGGTGGCGGTGGCGGTGGTGCTAGTGTAACCACTGACGATACTCCACCTGCTTCTCCTGCTGATGGCGATCTATGGTGGAACTCTGTTGATGGTAGGTTGAAGATCTACTACCAAGATCCTGATGGATACCAATGGGTAGACGCATCACCACCATTAGCTCAGACAGACTACATTAAACTTACTGATCTGAAGACTGTCGTTGCAGCATCTAGTGATTTCGCTGATTTCCAGACAAGAATAGCAGCACTATAGAATAAATAAACTGGAAGGAGTAATCTAAGCATGGCTATTAATTTTCCCGATACCACGGGGCAACTTACTGATGGGAGTTTTACGCATACCGCAACTGGTGTTACGTGGGCTTGGGATGGTACATCATGGAATTGTGAGGGCGTAGCATCAAGCGGTGTAGAAACTTTAAACACAGTTACTGCAAGAGGTAGTAGTTCTAACCAGTCTTGTCTATTTGCTGGTCTGAAAGTAATGGACAATCAGTATGTGTATGCTGGTAGTGTAAATAATCTTGCTCTTTCATATCAAACAACTAGTGGTGGGTTTAGTTTTATTAATAGTTTTGCTGATCCATTAACTATTAGAACAAAAGATTTAACAATCCAAGCTGGTACTACTTCTTATGCAGCATTAACAGCAGCAGAGGCTGGAGAGGTAGCACTATATTGGTCAGCATATAATGCAAACTCAGTAAGATTAAAGACGAAGGTTGATGGTGTTGATATAGTAGGTAAACTAGATGTATCTGGTGCTCTTACTGCTAGTGGATATAATAATTCTCAGTGGGACACAGCATATGGATGGGGTGACCACAGCTCTGCTGGATACTTAACATCACTTGGTGATGCTGCTAATGTAACTAATGCTAAGATAACTCAGTGGGATACAGCATACAGTTGGGGTAACCATGCTTCAGCTGGATACTTAGATAATACTCACCCTTCTTATAATATAACAAGTAATGCTATTTCTAATTGGAATACAGCATATGGATGGGGAGATCATAGTGCTGCTGGATATCTTTCAGGATCTCTTGGTTCTTTAACCGTAGGTGGTAATGGTACTTCTGGTGGTGTAACTATTTCTGATGGTAGTGTTGCTATAAGAACTGGTACTGGAAACGTAGCATCAATTGATTTATATTGTGAGAGTAGTAACTCACATAAGGTAACTGTTAAAGCACCAGCACACTCTGCCTTTAGTGGTAATGTTAACTTCACATTACCTGCAAGTAATGGGACAAATGGTTATCTATTAAGTTCGGACGGATCGGGTAACACACTATGGGTATCTCCTGGTGTACAAGGTATTGCTTTAAATGATCTCTCTGTAACTACTAACTCATTAGGTACAGCAGCACTTACTTATAGTAATACAACTGGTGAGTTTACGTTTACTCCACCAGATCTTTCTAGTTTCTTAACATCATATACTGAGACTGATACACTTGCTAGTGTTGTAGCAAGAGGAGCATCAACTACCGTTGCTATCACTGCTGGTGGTAATGGTACTACAGGTGGTGTTACTGTAGAAGATGGAAAGATTTCTATTAGGACTAGTACAGGTACTCCTGCTGCTATAGATCTTTACAGTGAAATTAATAATGCTAGTAAGATAACTCTTGCTTGTCCTGTTAATTCTAATTTTGCTGGTAGTTATACATTAACTCTTCCCCCAACTTCAGGTACGTCAGGACAAGTTCTTACCACAAATGGATCGGGTACTACCTCATGGACAACTGTTAGTGGTGGTGGAGGAGGTGGTGGTAGTCTTAATAATATTGTAGAAGATACAACACCACAGTTAGGTGGAACTTTAGATACGAACGGTCACGGTATTAATTTTGCTGATAGTGTAGAGATACGTCTTGGTACAGGTAATGGTGCTGGTGGTGATGGAAGAATAAGACATGATGGTAGTATATTTTTAATTGATAATCCTGTTGAGGGTAGTATTCAATTAGGTCCAGCTGCTGGTGGTCACGTTGAGATATGGAATAATACTATTAGACTAAAGAATAGTGGTGGAAGTAAGACATACCTGATGACCAATCATCAGGCAGCAAATGAAGTTTCTTTGTATTTTGATGGTGATAAAGCTTTAGAAACTACAACCGATGGAATTCAGGTTTATAATGGTCCTGCTGGTGGTAGAGTAAAATGCCACAAGTTAGATATTACTTCTGATGATGATGCTGGTAATGATGCTTGGATTCAGATAGGATCCA
>CERB01072758.1_pt1 | contig 13382 bp, 9 predicted proteins | sample 356271 | NCBI WGS metagenome assembly CERB01 (sample SAMEA2621155, study PRJEB7988) | marine metagenome | isolation source: saline water (ENVO:00002010), including
CTAACTAACTAACTAACTAACTAACTAACTAACTAACTAACTAACGTGTAATCAAATGAATGGTCTGCCTTCTTCTAGTACCAACAGAAACCATCTTTATCTGGACACCAGTATAAGATGCAATATACTCAACATAAGCCTTTGCACTCGCAGGTAGTTCAGAAAAATCTGTCATCTGAGATATATCTTCAGGCCACCCTGGCAACGTTTCATAAACAGGCTCACAGGATGAATAAACATCCAAATCTAATGGAAACTCATCCAACAACTCTCCATCAACAGTTTTATAATGAGTACAAACCTTAATAGATTCCAACCCATCAAGAACATCCAACTTCGTTAAACAAATCTCTGTAATCCCATTAACACGAATAGCGTACTTCAAAACAACCAAATCAAGCCACCCACAACGTCGAGGACGCCCCGTCGTCGTCCCAAACTCCCCACCTTTCTTCCTCAATAATTCACCAAACTCATCATGCAACTCAGTAGTAAACGGCCCCTCACCAACACGTGTTAAATAAGCCTTTGTAACACCAATAACCTTCTCAATTTTATGAGGACCAACCCCCGCACCTACGCAAGCAGCACCAGCAACAGGATTCGAAGACGTAACATAAGGATACGTACCATGATCAACATCTAATAATGTCCCTTGAGCCCCTTCCATAATAACAGACTTCCCGGCATTAATAGCATCATTAATAAACAATGATGAATCAACAATATAAGGCTTTAACTGGACCCCATACTCATAGTACTGATCCACAACCTGATCAATATCAAAGTCAGTTTCAGAGTAAACCTCTCCCCAGTTTTGACGAAGCAACTTCTTTTTTAACGTCTTCTTCTTAAGTAAATCCTGAACACGAATACCTATTCTAGCAACTTTATGCATATACGCAGGTCCAATCCCCTTGCCTGTAGTCCCTATTTTTTCATGATGCCTCTTTGACTCCTGCTTTGAATCCAACTGACGATGAAGCGGTAAAATAACATTTGCAATACTAGAAATTTTTAACTTAGATGGATTTACCGAGATCCCCTGACCACGTAACGTTTCCATCTCCTGCAATATAACCGCAGGATCCAAAACAACACCATTCGCAATCACTGAACAACAACTATCATACAAAATACCCGATGGTATTAAATGCAACTTAAATGTGCTCTCCCCCACACACACGGTGTGCCCTGCATTATTACCCCCTTGATAACGCACAACATAATCTACCCCCTCAGCTAAAATGTCCGTTATCTTACCCTTACCTTCATCTCCCCATTGTGTCCCAACTAATACGTATACTGCCATATCCCTTCCTATTTAACAAAAATTTTTCAAAACCTATAAATTATAACAAAGTAAAAAGACTGACTCAAATAAAATTTTACGAAAAATAACGGGTCTGCCAATCCGAAACATTCTTATAAGCACGAATAACCCCTACCATAAAAGGAGAATGATCCATAACAGACTCTATACACGCCTCATCAATCCCCCCTATAGCAACATAAGGAATATCTAAGGATTTAACATTTGATAAATAATCAAAACCTATCCCTGATCTTCCAGGCTTTGAAGGAGTCTCAAAAACAGGACCCACACTAATATAATCACTCCCCTGATCTTTCGCCTCAACTCCTTGATCAAAAGAATGAGTGGTTCTTCCAAAAATTTTATCCGCACGCCACACCCGCCTTAGCGCATCAACAGAGATATCATCTTGCCCAGTATGAACGCCATCTGCATTAACCAACATCGCAATATCTAAATAATCATTAACAATAAAAGGCACATCAAACTCTCTAGAAAAATCCGAAACAATCTTAGCCTTATTAAACACAGCATCCTTTGACTCACACTTAGATCGTAACTGGACCATCGAACACCCAACACGAATGCCGTCCTTTAAGATATCAACATCATCAGAAATCAAATAAACACCACGCCTAATAACAAACTTGCTAATAAGTAACAAAACCTCCGCTTCTAAATCATACATATCATAACGAAAGTGATTACAGAAAGCTTCGCCCGTATATTCCTCCAAAACACGAAGCCCCTCCTCAACACGCTTAAAATTAGCGGTCAGAACATCCTTAATATTAATTCTTTTTTTAGGAATCTCTCTGGCCCTAACATCACATCCAGTCATTCTTGCATGAAGCTGATCAGTTGTTTGAGGAAATAACCGATTAAGATCTTTTCGAAGTGTAGCAAGTTTCGTAGTGAGCTCTTCTTTAGAACAAACAAAACGAACATACTCCTCTATAACCCGCAACCCCTCACTAACACGGTTAACATTAGCATCGACAATGGCATCAAACATAAAAAGCAGTGTAATAAATATAAATCAACAAATCAACTAATGATAACACTAAAGGATTCACGTGAAACATCTTAACAAAAAAAATTTAATCACTAAAAACCGGTTTATTACAAACAAAACCAATGATTCACGTGAAACATATACAAAAGAACAAAAACCACTAAACAGAAACCAAAACTATTACAATACTTATTACTTAATCAAAAAAAGAATTACAATAAGCTAGAATGAATCACTTCTGTTATACTCCTAAGTATGCAACGTATGGTTCTATACAAACTTCAAAACAAGCCCATTCTTGAATCAAAAGCATTTGAAGCTTTGCAATCATTATGCCACATACAACCTGAAAAAATAGCAATAATATGTAATAACAGAGCTATTGCCGCTAATTTAGAAACATATTTAAGAGACGTATCTAACACTCACTACACACCACAAATCATATCTTTAAATGATTTAATTGACCTGTCCTTTGTAAATACATTTTCAAAAAACAAACACCTTCTGCTTCTATACATAAAATCATATCTACATCACTTTCAACACATACCCTTTCGTAACGCGATTTATCAGTCTCAGCTATTAATGGAACACGCCTTGCAGCTGTTTATTTCAATGGCAACAAAAAAAACACATATTAATAAAAAAAAGACATTATTTGATAGTGAAGAATCTTATTTATTAAGTGATTTATTCCATGAATTCAATGATTACCTAGAAATAAACTACAATATTAAATTAAAAAACTTTTACAAAACACCTCTCTCTCATCACAAATTAAATCCAATATCAGAGTTATTTTTCATTAACACTACTATAAAATACCCGTGGGAAAAAAACTGTATCGCAAACATAACACAATCGAAACACTCCTCCTGGCTACTTGATACCAACTTAGAGCAAGAAACAACATGGCTTATCCAATCTTTTCCCCAAATTCAATCTATTACAGAATCCGAACAAGAAGCTGTACCTTTAACTATCTGTGAATTTAAAACCCATCTTGAAGAAATAAATTTTGTGCTCGAAAAAATTTATACTATTTTAAAAACAAAACATCCATCGCCTATCACAATTGTCACGCCAAACAACAAAACCTATCAACAATCATTAGAACTTCTCTTACTTCAACATAATATTCCAAACCACAATAAAGAAACAGCCAAACCCTTGGTTAATGCATTCATTAGTTTAATAAACTTCATTCATAAACCATTAACGCTCGATACCATTGACACACTAACAAGCAATGCTTGGTTACAAAAAATTGTAAAATTTGACATTATTATAGATATTCCATTTATCAAAGTATATCTCGACTCAAAAAACCAAAAACAAACTCTCGACAATGCACTTGCTCTTATAGATGCTTCCACCGACGAATCGAAAATCAATGATTTGTCTTATATTGATAAGCAAATCAACGCTCTTTGTCTATTAAAAAAACATTACGACTCCATCTCGCATACTGTGTCCTCTAAGTGTTGGCTATCATTCTTTACAAATATAATAAATATCTTTGAGTCTTTCTCATCTTTAGAACAAAAAAACAATTCATTAAACAAAAAAAAGGATCATATTCTTGATTTTATAACACAGGAGTTTACATGCTTAAATACGCTATCTTCTAATGAAAAAAGCAAAGATCTCTATTGTAACTGGCTAATTCAAGCATTGCGTTTCCGCTACATCCACTACGATTCAGAAATTTATCCAGTAACCATATCATCTATCGAAACAACCTCGTTTACACATGATCGTAGTTACTTTGTCTTAGGCGTCAATCAGACAATGTATCAAACCCTAAGTAGTAACAAAGACTATTTTGAAACAATAACATCATTTCATCAGCCAATAATCCAAAACCCCAATACCTCTGTTATTAATATGCTACTTTTAAATTTAAACGACTCTATTTCACAACCAATACTAACAAGCTCAAAAGAAGTTAATGGATCACAAACAATCCCTCTTGATAACATTATAACAACCCCAACGACTATGTCTAAAGAAATCACGCCCTGTGATAAACCTATTAACTCCAAAATCCCTAATAAATCTCTAAATAACAACATTCCAACAATAAAATTTAACGATTTATCAGCAACTATGATAGATACATACCAAAATTGTCCTATCAAATTTTGGTTTCGTTACATCTTAAAGCTTGAACCTCCAACCCCGGAACAACATGATATCTCCAATAAGGACTGGGGGATTACAGTTCATACCATTCTTGAGGTATTTAATAACTGGTTAAAAAATAATTCGTCTCCAACCAAGTCACTATCATTATCAAAACTAACTGACATTTGTAAGCAACTCTTGAGTAAAAAACCAAACAGCGCTGCCTGGGCTATTAAAAAACAAAAATTATTAGGATCAACTCAATTCCCTGGTCTTATCAAAGAAATTATTGAGTTATATCATAATAATGACTATTTACAAAAACCTCATTCTACAGAAAACAAACAAAGATTTAAGATCAATAACGTCACTATTAATTCTGTTGTTGACGCTCTTTTTGATACACCAACAGGTCAAGTAATCGTAGACTATAAAACGGGAAAAACAATAGCAAAACCCTCTGATATCCAACATTGCCGCTCTCTCCAAATGCCTATTTATTTATTATCAAATGCAAGTAGCAATATTGAGGCTTTAATTTATTTTCAAATCCATAATCTTGAAAAGACTAACGTTATTATCCCTGCTTGCCAAAAAATCTTTAAAGAAACCTATCTAGAAAAACGAAAGCGGCCGTTTGAACTATCTCAGGATTTTCTTAACAAAGTAAAAACTCATATCTCTGCCCTTATTGACCTAATCCAAGAAAATCATTTTTCACATGAAACACTTATAAAAAATACAAATAATACACCATCCACGATGTGTTCCCACTGTTCTTATAATATTGCTTGCAGAAAAGATCCTCTCTTATGAAACTTACTGAAAAACAACAAGAAGCGATCACCCCAAAAACAAACATCTTAGTTGAAGCAGGAGCTGGTTCTGGAAAAACAACATTATTTGTCGATCGTTATTGTAATCTTCTTAGAGAAAATAAAGAATTAAAACCAACCCAAATCCTTAGCTTATCATTTACAAACAAAGCTGCATCTGAATGCCTTGAGAGGATTTATCAAAAAATAGCAACAGAAGCTTCATCTAACCCCCATTTTAAATCACTTATCCCCTATTTATACAACGCACCAATAACAACGTTTCATGGGTTTTGTAAACAATTACTACAACACTACGCCTTTTATTTAAACATATCGCCTCTATGCACTGTATTAAGTGATGATGAAAGCCAGTTTCTTGTTAAAAAAGCTATATCTTTATGTATAAAAAACGCACTTCAAACTGACCATCAAGCCATAACATATTATTTGCTTGAACAGACACAATCACGGCTAGAAAAAGACTTACTTGTATGCTTTAAGCAAAAAACAATTACTAATAGCTTTAGCAAAAAAGAAATCCAAAGCTTTACCCCCCTAACACAAGCACTATTACAGTTATTTAAAGAAGCTAACGAGCTATACAATGCAGAAAAGAATCTCTTAAATGCACTAGATTATGAAGACTTAATTGATAAAACAAATCAATTACTAGACATCCCCTTTATTCAAAAAAAATTACAAGACACCTATCACTATATCATGATTGATGAATGCCAAGATACAGACCCCCTTCAATGGGACATTATTACAAAACTAATTGATGATTATGATCCTTTTAAGAAAACAAAATTATTTTTAGTTGGCGATACCAAGCAATGTATCTACCGCTTTCGTGGTGCTAAATTATCTTTTTTTTCAGAATTAACAGCTTTATTTAATCAAAACAACCATACCGCCCACGTTGTTTCACTTGTTGATAATTTTAGAACCAGCCCACACCTATTAACAATCTTAAATCCAATTTTCAAACATATCTTTGAAAAAACAACGGCTACATTAACACCATTTAAGCCTCTTAATTCTCAGCTTAAATCAACTGGATCCCTGCAAACATTTTTTCTTAAAGATACAGAAGATGAAGTCATGGAGTTTTTTGCTATTCATACATTTCTTAAAGATCACATAAAAGAAAATGAAACCATCGGTATTCTTGCACGAGAAAGACAATACTGCGAAAAACTATTTAACTATCTTAAAGAAAAAGGCCACCCTGTTCAAACAGATAAACAAAAGGGGTTTTTCTCTCAACAATTAATTATTGATTGTTATCTTTTAATTAGAGTCTGGGTTTATCCCAACGATTTTTTATCCTGGAGCTCTCTACTTCAATCACCTTTTTTTGGATTCACACAACGGTTATGCCAGCATGTTCTTGCAAACCAAGAAATAGACCTTATTGATAAACTAAGCAACACATTGTCTAGCGCTATCTCCTTTAATGAGAAAGCAATTAATCTGATGAATAACGCCCTTACATTACTAACATCATGGAAAAATGACAAACTATCCTCGTCATTATCTAAACAGCTTTCCTCAGTTTTATATTCTGAATTAGGTATTAACTATGTGAAATCAATTCCCAATGGAGAGTATCAAATAGAAATATTTCTCTCATTAGTAATCTCCCTAGAAAAAAAAGAAAGGCAAACACACAAATCACTAGTTGATCAATTAGCATTTAAACTCTCCATACATGACAGCGCCTTTGATATGCCTCAATCAAGTATAAACCCCATTTCTATCATGACGATTCATGCAGCAAAGGGATTAGAATTTGATACAGTAATCGTTGCTGGTTGCCACAAAGCCTTTCCTCTTAGAAAAGCTTCTCCTATTATAATCCAAGATAGTTTTTGTCATACCTCTACTCAAGATGATCATGATAAAAGCTTACGAAACACATTTTTTTCTCAAGAAGAAAAAGACGTGCTTGATGAAGAAAAAAGGCTTTTTTATGTAGCATGTACACGTGCAAAAAAACAACTTTGTCTAACAGGACTCTATCATAAAAACACAAAAAAACAGCTTTTTTCCTACTTATCATTCTTAAAAGCACTTCCAAACTATCAAGAAACCGAAACATCTGTTTCATTTCAAAATAATACCGAAACCATTCACTTCCCCTGTGTGTTTCAAACACCTCAGGAAAAAGATAGTAATCTGGTAATAGAATCACACAACAAATCTCTTTCTAGTGTAAAAGAACCTCTATCCGTTTTAATTAAAGAAAAAATAGCTATTTCTGACCTAACAGCAAAACAAAATCAAACACTATCCCTAACATCCTTTCAACATAGTTTAAAAGGAACACTTATTCACGAAAGCATTATGTACCTACTATCCTGTAACACATGTTCCTTAAATCAATTAAAACAATTTTGTATAAGCCTTCCTAACTACTCACTAGCAACAAAAGCCTTTCAAGACGATATTTATACAACTCTCAAGGTTCTACTAACCTCTACTGTAATATCAAACTTAAAATCCAGAAACTATATCTTTGAATATCCTTTAACCTATTCTAATCAACAAAAAACACTTATTGGTAGAGCTGATGCTATTTCTATTACCTCTTCAAAAACCATCTTGTTAGAAATAAAAACAGATAGTTGCAAATCAATAGAAATCCTTTTAGATCGCTATCAAACACAGCTTGATTATTACGCTCTTTGTATCATGAATTCAAATAATAAACCTATTGATGCTAGTTTATATAGTAGTCACCTAGATAAAATTATCACCATTAACTACACCCTTAATGATATGGCCACATTAAAGAAGACATATCAGCTTAAATAATACTTGCATAACAAGCACGTTAAGCAACTTATAAAACCGTTAATATTTTTTGCTGCAACTCTTGTAATTCATCCTCTTTAGCCTGATTAGCATGAGAAAAACTAAAGGTATCCATACTAATAATTGGTACCAAATGAAGATGTGCATGTGGAACTTCTAACCCTGCAATTATACTACCTACACGCTGACACTCAACAACAGCCTCTATAGCTTTTACAATTGGTTTAGCAAACACAAACAAATCCCCCAATATCTCATCTGGCAAATCATAAAAGTGATCAACTTCTAACTTAGGAATAACCAAAGTATGCCCCTGAGAAATAGGTCTAATATCTAAAAATGATAAAAACCGATCATCCTCTTTTATTTTATATGAAGGAATATCACCTGCGATAATCTTAGAAAATAAACTTGCCATTGATTTTTATCTTACATCATAAGCTATCAGCTTGTATACTGAGATCAATGATTTATCATGTTAAAGGAATTCTTATAGAAATTTTACCCGACTCCGTTATACTTGATATAAACGGCATTGGTTACCAAGTTATTATTCCAGGATCATATCAACAACACCTTCCAAAACTTGGAAACACCTTAAAACTTTTTACTTATTATCATGTAAGAGAAGATCAACAAACGTTATTTGGGTTTATGTCTGTTCAAGAAAAAGAATGTTTCAATAAATTAACAAGCGTTTCTGGTGTCGGTCCTAAAGTTGCTGTAAAAATTTTATCTGAACTTTCTATTCAAGAGCTTTCCTCTGCTATTTTTAGCAATAATATTAATACGCTCGTTAGTATTTCTGGAGTTGGAAAAAAAATGGCCGAAAGATTAATTATTGAGTTAAAAGATAAATTAGATATGATAGAAACAGCGCCATCTTCGGTTTCTTCTCTTCCAAATAGTGCCTATTTAGATGATCTTTCTTTAGCACTAAAAACCCTTGGTTACTCCAAAGAAGAAACAAAATCACTTATATCAAAAGCCGGCAAACATCTATCGGAAACAGACCCAATCGAAATCTCAATAAAAACGGTTTTAAAACAAATTTAAGGCGAAAAACTTATATTACCAACACCTTATCAACAACCCTGTTGATAACTTTGTGGATAAATATTTTTTCTTGTTTAACTAAGTTCAAATTTTTTTTTTTTTATACTCAATTCTTTACTTAAATTTACTTATGTTCCCTTTTTTTAAATCTTCCCACAACACTTATTGAAATATGTGTATAAATTGTGGATAATTATAGTAATTAATAGGAGTTATCAACAAGATGCAAGACTTATGGAATAAAATCACGTGTTGTTTAAAAGAAAATCTATCAGGCGCTGGTTATCAAACATTAATCTCTTCAGCAACACCAAAATCTTTTGAAAATAATATCTTAACCATTGAAGTTCCTAATTTATTTTCAAAAGAATGGATAAAAGATAAATGTGAGCCAATTATCAGAGAAAGCTGTGATGATATTACATATGATATTTTAATCGATTACGTGATTTTAGAAGCAGCTGAAACGAAAAAATCAGAACCGTTGCAATTACAAATGTTTAATAAAAATCAAAAAGAAGAACCCCTAAAAGAAACATCCTTTAATCCGAAATACACATTAGAAAGTTTTATTATTGGTGATAATAACCGATTTGCTTTTGCTTCATCGGAAGCTGTTTCAAAAGCACCTGCAAAAGCTTATAATCCATTATTTATCTATGGACCTGTGGGCTTAGGAAAAACCCATTTGCTACATGGTATTGGCAACCAAATACAAAATGAAAAAAAACTTACAGTAAAGTTGGTTTCATGCGAAAAGTTTACAAATGACCTTATTAACGCAATCAAAATGAGAGCGGTTGAAAAGTTTAGACAAAAGTATCGTACCGTTGATGTCTTGTTGGTAGACGATGTTCATTTTCTTGCTGGAAAAGAACAAACACAAGAGGAGTTTTTCCATACATTTAATGATTTATATAACCTAAGTAAGCAAATTATCTTAACATCTGATAGGCCACCAAAAGAAATCCCAACTCTTGAAGACAGACTGCGAACACGTTTTGAATGGGGTTTAATCGCTGATATCCAGGCCCCTGATTTGGAAACACGTATTGCTATTTTACAACAAAAAGCAGAGCTTAATAGCTATGAAATAACTGATGAAATACTACATTTTATTGCGACACAAATTCCAACAAACGTTAGAGAAATGGAAGGAGCATTAACTCGAATTTTTGCTTATGCCTCATTATTAAATACAGAAGTAACATTAAATATAGCAAGCACCGTCATTCGTGATTTAGTTGGAATTAAAAAGGAAAAACCATTAACCATTACAACAATTCAAAAAAAAGTTGGTGATTATTTTAGTATATCCCCTGTCGAACTAGCATCTAAAAGTAGAACAAAGGATATCGCAAACGCCCGCCAAATTTGTATGTATTTAGCTAGAGAACTAACCAATATGTCGCTTCCAAAAATCGGTGAAAGTTTTGGTAACAGAGATCACACAACGGTTATGCACGCTTGCGATAAAATAAAATCACTAATAAAAACAGATAGTGATTTAAAAAATATTATTAATATTTTAATTACAAATATAAAACACGACTCATAATAAAAAACCAAGTAAAAATATTTTCTTTTTATCTCTTAATTTCCTATGCAAAACCTGTTAATAAGTGTGAATTACTGTGAATAATTTTATTTTTTTTTAAAATTATTAACTTTTTCCAACATGTTTTCAAATAAAAAAAACATAAAATAACCCCGATTTATAAGCTAATAAAAAAATTATACACTTATTAACACCCCCCTATGACTACGATAATATATTTAAATAATTTAAAAATAATAATATTATAATAGATAATTAAAAAATCAGTTAGGAGCTCTTCATGCAATTTAAATGTCAATCAGAAAAATTAAAACATAGTATTGCTGTTGTTGAAAAAGCAGTTTCACAAAAATCATCTTTGCCGGTGCTAGAAAACATTTTTCTTGAATTAAAAGGAACTCAATTAAAACTACGCGGAAACAATTTAGAAATTGGTATTGAAAATGGCTTTTTAATTGAAGATGCCGTCTCAGAAGGTAGTGTTTTAGTAAAAGCGAAAACGTTAAGTAATATTTTTTCAAAAATTGATGATAACTCTGTTTCAATAGCTGTTGATGAAACACAAAAACTATCAATCAAGGGAAAGAAGGTTGATTTTGCAATTCTAGGTTCACACACGCAAGATTACCCTGTCTTTCCAAGTATAGATGAAGGGCTTAACTTTTCTCTTAAATCTTCTGATCTACAAGATTTAATAAAACACACATTAATAGCAGTTTCTCATGATGAAACAAAACAGTTTCTAAATGGAATTTTAGTAAAAAATGACCAAGATAAACTTATGTTTGTTTCAACTGATGGCTATCGCTTAGCCTTAAAAAGGCAAACGGTACCTCCTTTTCAAACATCATTTGAATCTATTATTCCTTATAAAGCAGTAAGTGAACTTAATCGCATATTACAAAATATAGACAAAGAGAAAGAGGTAAATATTACGATTTCAGAAAATCAAATTGCATTTCAGGTCGATGATTTTATTTTAATTTCTCGTGTTATCCAAGGACAATTTCCTAATTATAAACAAGTTATACCTGAAGAGACCGGTAATAAGTTTAAAGTTAATAGAGAAACCTTTTTAGCCGCAGCTGATAGAGCTTCCTTAATTGCTACGGCCTCTAATAATGTTGTTCGCTTTTCTTTTGATCAAGAACGAGTAACTATTGAAGCTAATGCAAAGAGCCTTGGCGATTTTAAAGAGGATGTTTCTTTAGAACGAATAAGTGGCGAAGAAAACGTAAAAATAGCATTTAATATTAGATTATTACTAGATGTTATAAAAACAGTGAATACAGATGATATACAACTGGCATTCAATAATGAACTTAGCCCTTGTAAAATAACGATTAAAGATAATGAAGACTTTGTTTACATCATTATGCCAATACGAACAGCTGATTATCAAAACTAAGCTTTATGATTCAGCGCGTATGGATCAAGCAAGTTCGGAATTTAGATGAAGTTTTTATTGATCTAGCAAACAGTAAACACTGTTTTATTAACGGGGATAATAACCAAGGGAAAACATCAATATTAGAAGCAATTTCACTTGCTATTGATCTAAAATCGCCACTTCAAGATGATTTAGATAAAGTATTACAAGAAGAAAAAGAGTCGCTTTTTGTTGGGATAGATTTTGAAGATAAAGAAAAAGAAAGATGGTATTTGAAATATAAAAGAAAAGGAAAAAAAGAAATTTATAAAAATTCAAAATTAATCACAAAAACAAGCCAGAAAGATTACTTTTGTGAATATATTTCAGCCGATGCTTTACATATTTTTCAGAAGGATCCTGATTTTAGAAGAAAGTTATTAGATCGATTTTGTTGTTTAAAAAGTAACGACTACGAAGTGGCTTTAAAAAGCTATGAAAAACAACTAAGACAAAAAAATAAATACTTAAAACAAGAAAAAGTAGATATTATTTTTTTAAAAACATTAAATGCAGGATTAGCTAAACAGGGAGCCGCCATCGTTGAAAAAAGACAAGAGGCGTTGGTCGAGATTCAAGCAAAAGTAAATGAAATTATCCACGAAATGCAGTTTATTGATAAGAATGTCGAGATTGTATATGAAAGAAAACGAATAGAAAACACAGAAGATACATCCTATGAAGAGATATTTTACAAAACGCTAAATGAAGATATGGAAAAAGAAAGAATTTTGAAATATACCCTTTCTGGACCACATAGAGATGATTTTAAACTGTTATTAGCATCTAAATATATTTTTGACTTTTATTCGCGAGGTATTAATCGTAGCTTTGCTATTTTATTTCAATTAGCGCAAATACTATGTTTAAAAGACAATAAAACGTGCTTATGTTTGTTATTAGATGACACATTTGCTGAAATAGATCATGATAATAAAGAAAAAATTCTTTCTTTTATGAAGCGATCTATGCAATTATTTTATGCATCAACAAAACATGAAACTGCCATAATTGAGGGAGATGAAAAACTCATAGAAGTAAAAAAAGGAAAGGTTGTAAGTGGATAAAGCATCATCATATTTAGATATAAAGAGTGATTTGATTAAACAGTTACAGTTTTCTCATATGATAGCAAAGCAATGGCGAACATTAGTTGGTAGTGTGCTTTCAAAAAGTTTGTTTTTTTGTTATGTAAAACATGATCAATGTGTGATTCGTATTAATAATCCGTGTTGGTATAC
>CERB01050279.1_pt1 | contig 13352 bp, 6 predicted proteins | sample 356271 | NCBI WGS metagenome assembly CERB01 (sample SAMEA2621155, study PRJEB7988) | marine metagenome | isolation source: saline water (ENVO:00002010), including
GGGGGCAGTATTTGCCCCCTTTTTTGTTACTTAGGGGTCGCCAAGCGATTTCAAAAAACGAAGACTCCCCTAACCTACAAAAGTATCCAGTCGAGAGATAAATATAATTACAAAATTGGTTTTTTAAAACAAGAAATTCCAAAAAATTTTTCCAGCAAAAAAATGGCCGAAAAAGTCGATCATAGCTTTACAGCAGATGATATACCTGATATAATTAAAACTAAAGAGGAGATAGAAAATAATATGACTAACGAAGAGATTCAGAGGACAGAGCGACTCCATGCAGACATAAGGGATGCTGCTAGCCCTGTGCCTGGTACAGAGGTAACTTCACAACCTGGCCTTATTCAGGAAGTAATTGGAAATATTCCAGGAACGCCCGTGTCACCACCAGCAGGATATGGAAATGATCTTTATCCTCCAGAGGGACATGACCCACATCGTGAGATGATAGATGTACTTCATAACATTGAAGGTAAACTCGACCATGTATTAGAACATATGCATAGGCAAGAGGAGCACCATCATCAGGCACATTGCAATGATGGTGATATAAATCTAGATGAGGGTTACAGTGGAACAGTTTAAAAACATTGATGATGTAATCAATAACTTTGACAGCTTCTGCGACTCGTTTGAATCACGAGCAGCAGAGGCATTTTTACGTGGAGATCAAAATAATGGAAGAGTTACAAGCGAATCAGAAAAAATTGGAGCAAGCACTCCTGATGCTGTCAGAGAGATTGCAAAGCCTGGACCAACGGATATCCCAGCTAGAGCAGCCATCGTTGATATACCGTCGTCCTCAGAAGAGTGAATACGAGTCCCTCTCAGATACATTGGACTACCTACATAATAACATAGAAGGTCTTAAGAAAGATCTAGTAAAAACAGCGAGTTCAGTCTAATGCCAGAAGTAGCACGAGTTAACGATAAGGTTGACAACCTTCATGGGTGTGATCTTGAGTCAAATCTTGCAGGTGCTGTAAAGTCTAGTAAGATTAAAGTGAATAATCAACTGGTGTCATTGGAAGGAGATGTGTTTACTGGTCATACTAGAGATGCTGGTCCTAGTTGTGTTACATGTCCAACTGTAGAATTCTCGGCAGCCTCTTCTAGTAAGGTATTGTGGGAAGGAAAGAAGTGTCTTTCTGTAGGTGATATGGCAAGTAATCATAAGATTTCAGATGGATCTGAAGATGTGGTTGTCGGGTCTTGACAAGTCTTACCGAATCATTTACAATATACATACATTATTTTTGAATTATGGCAAAAGCAAAATCTGGAGTGTGGGGATCTAGCAGTTATGTTGCTGCCCAACCGAAGAAAACGCGACAAGGGCGTAGCCAATACACGAAGTTGAGTGCCACCTCGCGTAACTCTGCGAGGAAGAAGTATAGAGGACAGGGAAATTGAGTTACGAGAACTTGGACAATGAGGCCCTCTGGAAAGAAGTGGGTAGTATGTTAGAGACTCTTTCCGCTAGGGAGGGTCTTATCTACAAGGTGATGGTTCCTAGACACTCTGCTCATGAGATGTGTGAGGATATCTATCAACAGTTTATGGCACAGAAGAAAGATTTCTGTCCAAAGTGTCACGCACCTTTAGATTGACGCACGCTCCGAGCACCGAAAACGCCGATCATGTATCAAGCATTACCCAGTAGACTCCATATTAAAAATAGTCCAATAGCAGGACAAGGTATATTCGCACGAGAAGATATACCTGCTGGTATGGTATTGGGTATGTCTCATCTTATTGTGGACGAAGTGATCTATAGAACACCTCTGGGTGGGTTCATAAACCACTCAGAAGATCCTAACTGTGTGAAGTGGTTAGAAGATGACAAATACTTCGTAAAGACAATTAAGCCCATCCACAAGGGCGAGGAATTATTTTTGAAATATACATTCTATTCAGTTACAGTGGATAAATAGAAATAGCTTTGCTGTGTCTAAATGCCCACGTTCCAAACGTTTAAAGATTTAAGCGTTACATTTAAGAAGCATCCTGTAACCGATGATGTAATCACGGTGAAGGATAAGGCTGCGATTACTCAATCAATCAAAAACCTGCTTCTTACTAATAAAGGTGAGCGTCTATTCCAACCTCAACTAGGATCTAATCTCCAGAAGTCATTATTTGAACCATTAGATTATGGTACTGCTGGTATGATTAAGTCTCAAGTTAAGGAAACCATTAAAAGATGGGAACCACGAGTAATTGTAGAGGATGTTCTATGCGAACCAGACTTCAATACTAATGGATATGAGGTAGAAATTTTCTATAGAATTATAGGACGAGAAGATAGACAACAACAGGCAGGTTTCTTCTTAGAACGTACTCGATAAATGCCTTATACTCAAGTTGCTAATTTAGATTTTGAACAGATCAAAACTACGCTGAAGGACTATTTAAAGTCGCAGTCAGATTTTACTGACTATGATTTTGAAGGTTCTGCTATATCGAACTTAATAGACGTACTTGCTTATAATACGTACTATACTGCGTTCAATACAAACATGGTAGTCAATGAATTATTCATTGATTCCGCGTCTCTAAGAGACAATGTAGTAGCAATTGCAAAGCAGTTAGGATATACACCTAAGTCAAAAACATCTCCTACTGCATATATTGACTTTACAGTTGACTATAGCAATCCTACTACCGATACAGAATTAAACTTAAAAGGTGGAACTGGGTTTTTTACTACCTATGATAACAATGTTTATCAATATGTTGTGGAAAAAGGTGTAAAAGCAGCAGTTGCAAACAATCAGGCCGTCTTCACTAACGTTCCTTTAAGAGAAGGAACACAAGTATCACAGACATTTACTGTTCAGACAGCACAAAAATCACAAAAATTCATTTTAAACAACCCAGATATTGATACAAATACAATATCAGTCCAAGTTTATCCTACTGGAGGGTCATTTAACGAGCCATATCTAAGGGCAGACAATATTTTAGGTGTAGATAGCACATCAAAAGTCTTCTTTTTAGAAGAAATTGCTGATGATAGGTATGAATTGATATTTGGAGATGGTGTTTTAGGTAAAAAATTAGAAAATAATGCTCAAATTCGTGTAACTTACATCACAACATCTGGTTCTGAGTCCAATGGAGTCAAATCTTTTGTGTTTAATGGTGTTTTAGTTAATGGAAGTGGTCTTACTCCTAATTCATATAACGTAACAATCAATAATTCTATTCCTGCTGCTGGTGGAGAAGAGCAAGAAACCACAGAAAAGATCAAATTTAATGCACCTAAGACATTTGGTACTCAAGATCGTGCTGTAACTGCTGAAGACTATGGTGCAATCGTAAGAAATATCTATCCTGCTACTAGCGATATCATAATTTTTGGTGGAGAAGACCAAGATCCACCTGATTATGGTAAAGTTTTTGTTGTTTTAAAGCCAACTGATGCTTCATATTTGACATCTTTGACTAAAAATCAGATTGTTGAGGAGTTAAAGAAGTATGTTGTTGCTTCTGTTGAACCAGTTATCGTTGATCCTGCTGTTTTATTCGTAGAATTGACCAGTGAGATCTATTATAGTGGGTCAAAAACAGATTCTCCTCCTGCTGAAATACGAGATGTGGCCATTGGTGCAGTAAAACAATATACTAATACTAGTGGTACAGAGAAATTTAAGGGTAAATTTAGATATAGTAAGTTTACTGCTGTAATTGATGAGGCAGATTCGAGTATTAATTCTAATTTAACATCAGTTACTATGAGGAGAGACTTCTATCCTCAATTAAATTCTACTTTCTTCTATGAAGTTTGTTATCAGAATGCATTTGATAAGGATTGTGATAATCCTGTTCTCTCATCAACAGGATTTAGAGTAACAGAATATCCTACTTTTGATGTCTACTTAGAAGACAGAGATGAGAAGATTGTCCTATATAGAATAGATTCCTCAACTGGTGAGAAGGTTGTCCTGGACAAGGAAGTTGGTGATATTGATTATGTCAAAGGTGAACTAAAGTTATACGACTTAACTATTATTAAAGGTAGTTTCTTCGACAATCGTATTTCACTTAGAGTGAAACCACTATCTAATGATGTCAAGGCACTTCGAGAGATGTATCTTGATGTTGACATTGCAAATTCCAGCTTCGTTGCGTATAAAGAGTAATGGCAGTAAAGACTAAAAGAATTAGCACTCTTATTGAGTCGCAACTACCTGAGTTTATAGTATCTGAATACCCACTTTTCCACAAGTTTGTTCAGAAATACTATGAAGGTCAGGAAGTTCAGGGTGGCCCCTTAGATATTGCCAGCAATTTACAAACTTATTCCAACATTGATTATTATGAGCAAAATATTCTTAGACAGTTTGATAGCTTGGATGCTTATATTTCTGCTACTGCTGATACAATTGTACTACAAGATGCGTCGAGTTTTCCACAGGCAAATGGTTACGTAAGAATTGGTGATGAAATTATATTCTATGGTACACGTACTGATACCGAGCTGAGAGAGTGTGTAAGAGGCGTTAGTGGAAATACTACCCTTGGTGACCTATACAATACTTCAACCTATTCTAGCACCACTGCTGCACCTCATAATTCAGGTGAGACAGTATATAATGTAAGTAATCTATTTCTATATGCCTTAGTTAGAAATTTTGAGAGTCAGTATCTAGGTTCTTTCCCTGAGAAGTATCTTAAAGGTGAAGTTGATAAGAGAACACTGATTAAGAATATCAGTAAATTCTATAAGGCCAAAGGAACTAATAGTTCTATTGAATTTGTTTTCAATACTCTGGTTAATAATGATACAAAACCAGAGGTATACAAACCAAGAGATTACACATATAAAGTATCTAATGCTGATTGGATCAGTGTTTATGCTCTTAAATGTAAAGTTATATCAGGAGATCCTAAGTTATTAATTGGTAAGAAGATAGTACAGTCTGTTACTGATGAATATGGATATGCTGATGCTACTGTAGATAATGTTTATCCAGATAATACTGCTGATGGAGAATCAATATGGAATATTGTACTTGCTCCTGAGACAGTTAATGGATTCTTTGCAGTCTCAACTAAGACTCGTTTAGAGAGAAATCTTCCTAGTACAGATGGTGTAGGAAAGAGAATAGATGTTTTCTCTACTATTGGATGGGAACCAACTGGTGAGATTCTTATTGCTGATGAGAAAATAAAATTTGATAATAAGACCGCTACACAGTTTATAATTGAAAAGAGAGGTAGTGTACCTACTACACATGCATCTGGTACTTCAGTTTATAAACCAGTAATCATTGAAGGTACTAATGCATCTTTATTGACTCTAGGTGTAGTCTATAATCTTTCTCCACAAGATTCACACCCACACTCTGCTGTAGGAGACCAGATACAGGTCTCTAACCCAGGATTCGAGACAACTGATCCTAAAATTGTTAAGACTGGTACAAACCAGCCTAGGTGGGTATTAGGACAGGTAGGTAATTCTGTAGATGCACCAACAAATACCAATGTAGAAACTTCTTTAGATCAAGTATCTACTGATGTATCCGCATTATTTGAAGATGAGCAATATTATTATGTCTCAAGTTCTGGTTTTCCATCATATAAGATATTAGATGGTCCTACTATAAGTGAACCAGTACAAGATCAGAAGTTGCTTCGTATTATTAGGAAACAAGCAACTAGAACAACAGAAGTTTACCCAACTCCAAAACGTGATATTGGAGTCCTTCTAAACGGTGTCCTGGCCTACGGTTTCAAGGATGAAGAAAGCATACGTTACGGTAAACTAGAAGAAATTAAAGTTAACACTCAAGGAAGGGGATATGCTAGTCCACCATATGTTCTTGTAGATGGTGTTAGAGATAAGGCAAGAGCAGTCCTTTCTGGAAATGTAGTTGAAAGTATTATTGTAGACACAACTGATACATTCCCAACCACACCAGAGATATTAATTACCTCTGGTAGAAGAGCAGAAGTTCGTGCTATCGTTACTGGTGCTAAAGTAACCAGTCTTGTTATTGATAATGCTGGTGAATACTATTCTTCTCCACCAACTGTTAGAATTAGAGATAATGCTGGTAGAGGAAGGTTCGCTGAATACAAAGCTCTTCTTACAGATGGTAAGATAACAGATTTTGAAAAGATTGATGAGGGTAATTTCTATAATCAAAATACAGTTGTTGTAGATATTATACCTGTTGGTGAAGGTGCTACTGGTATTCCTTTATTGAAAGAGTGGAATAAGAATAGGTTTACTAAACTTTCCTTAGATACTGATAATGGTTATGTTTTCCAAAACTTCAATAATGTTTTTGATTATGGATATGCTCATGTAGGTAACCCCAAATCACTTAGGGTGGCCTTAAATGACAACTTAAATGGTGCAGGTACTGAACCAGCAACTAAGACACATTCACCTATCATAGGTTTTGCTTATGATGGTAACCCCATATATGGTGCATTTGGATATGAAGACCCACTAGATGCAACATCATCTATTATTAGGATGGCTTCTAGTTATTCTATAGTTGGTCAACGTACTGCTGGACCTGATGAGGGACAATGGCCTCTAGGATCATTCACTAATGATTTTGTTTACAATCATAAAAGTGGAACTCTAGATCAAAACAATGGAAGATTTTGTATTACCCCAGACTTTCCAGAAGGAACTTATGCTTATTTCCTTACTATTGATAGCAATCAAATACCGCAATATCCATATATCATAGGTGAGAACTTCTATTCATTACCAGTAGATAGTAATTACAACTCTAATATCACTCAGGATGATATTCCTAAAGATGCTAAGAGACTTTATACTGCTGGTATGCCTAGAAATGGCGAAGGAGTTATTGCTACAATATCAGAAGTTAAATCTGGAACAGTAGATTCTATCTCTGTAGATAGATCATCTGCTAACTTCTCAGTCAATTCAAAAGTTTATTTCGATAATAGAGGAACAGAAGGATCAGAAGCAGAATCTATAATATCCTCTGTTAAAGGTAAAGATGTTAGTTATCTACAATCTAAGGAAAATAAGGTTGTTAAATTAACAACAATTCAGACTGCATATTTGTTTGCTAATGATACATTAAGACAACCATCTTCAAGTGCTTATGGTGAAATAGTAGGAAATGTTGCAAGCGATAATGTTATAGTTCTTAAGAATGTTAATGGAACGTTTGATAATACAGGAACATTCTCTGCTGATATTAAGACCTTCTCTTTAATAATTGATCAAGACAGTTCTTATACAGAAGGTGCTATTCTAAGTCTAACTGATGGTGTAAATGCACCTATTGCTACTGCTGAAATTTTAGAAGGTACTACTCAGCAAAATACATTAAAGATTAAAGTTCTTACAGGAACATGGATTGTTGATGATACCTATTTCTTACAATCTTCTAATCTTTTTAATACATCAGGATCTAGAATTATTACTTTAACTTCTTTAAGTGATAATTTAGAACCATTTATTGTTAATCAAAGTGTTGCTCTTATAGAGACAGCATCTAGTCATGGCCTAGGTATTGGTGATGAAGTAACTGTTGATATTATTCCAGATGATGCTACAAAACTTAAGACATGGTATGTAAGAAAACGTCTTTATCAGAATATAGTTCTTAAAGCACCATCCAATAAGAGTACTATTGATGATACTGGAATTGGAAGATTTCAAATATTAAATGGTGGTGCAGATTATACTGCTAACACTTATAATAATGTTCCTTTAACTGGTGGTAGTGGTACTGGTGCTACTGCTAGTATTACAGTCTCTAATGCTGGTATTGTATCAAATGTTACAATTCAAGATAGTGGATCTGATTATAGAAAAGGAGATTATTTAAGTGTTGCAGATGAGAGTCTTGTAAGATCTGGTGGATCATTAAGTAGTCAGAGATTAACAATATATGTTGATCATGTAGGATTTGCTGCTGGACAGACATCTCTGAAAATCAAGGATGTCACTGGGTTCTGCAAGAATGATTTAGTAAAAGTTGGTGATGAAGTATTAAAGGTTGTTTCTATAACAACTGATTCATTGAATGTTGATAGAGGCCAAGAAGGTACAGTTGATGCTGATCATTTCAATACTCAAGAAGTAATACTTTATAAACCACAATATAATTTCCCTAGTAACTATCAAATCTTTACTGGTGCAGGTACTGGATATATTCAGTCATATGATCCTACTACTCAACAAGTAGGTATTATATTTGATTATGCTATTGAGAAATCAAATGCTCAAGATGTAACTATTAATTCAACTTTCTTTGATTTTAGTCTTCCTAGAAGAACAGTATCAATATCTTCTATAGAACCAGTAGAATACAAATTTGAATTCTCAGAAGATGATAGTACATATGTACCAAACATTAATATTGATATACAAGAGTATTACAAGTATAGATTTGATACGTCTCATTCTAGTCTCGTTGGGACTTACTTTGATATTAGTCCAAGTAAAAGTTATAATCTAATTACTGTTGAGAAGATTGCTTCTCCAGTTCTTCCTGGTAACTTTGGAGCATATACAGATGTTAAGTTTGGATTTGGATCTAGGTTAGCAACAAATAATTACGATAAGAAGATAGGAACTGATTTTGCAAATTACTATTACTTTGACAAGAATGGTATTGTAAATTCAGAAGGAAAATATTTAAAAATTGTAGATGACCCATTACAAGGAGTCAGGAAGGTAAACTATGTTACTAGCAATCGCTTTGTATATGATTTGGTTGGCGATCCTCCTCTCTGGGACGGGTCAGGAACAATAACATATACTACAACTGGCCAATTTGCTATTGGTGAGATTGATTCATTTAAAATTATAAATCTAGGACTTAATTATAAAAAAATTCCTATTATAGAAGGATGTGATCCTAATTCAGAATTTAAAGCAAAAGCAACTGTATTATTTGATACAACTACTAATACTATTACAGGTGTTAATGTTAGTGATAAAGGATCTAATTACATCAATCCTAAAATAGTAATTACTAATGGTGATGGTGTAGATGCTACATTTAATGTTGTAGTTAGAGATGGTTCTATATTCTCTATTACTATAGATTATCCTGGTGTAGGATATACTTTTGCTCCTGAGATTGAAATAGTAGAATCTGATTTAGATGCTTATGTTAATAGTTCATCTATTGGTGTTCCTCAGAGTGTTTCTATTACTAAGAATGGTGGAGCATTCCATTTAGATAAAACTGTAGCATCTAAGTTTACATCTAAGAGTATTTTTGTTCTTAAGAACTTTAATGGAACCTTTAAGAAAGGAGAAACATTAATTCAGAAGATTGGTGGAAATGAAGTTGCAAGAGCAGTAGTTTCAGAATGGAGATCTAATCTTCTTAAAGTAGAGAATATAACTGGTATCTTTAGACAGAACAATTCTATAGAAGGAATAACATCTAAGGCCACTGGAACTATTACTTCAGTATTCGTAACTACTTTTGATAAATCTATAACAAGTTTTTATGATAATCTAGGATACTATAAGTCTGATAAAGGTAAATTAGGTGTTTCTAATCAGAAACTTATTGATAGTAATTTCTATCAGGATTATTCATATGTTGTTAAGTCTAAGACTTCAATAGAACAGTGGAGAGACTTAATTAAGTCTACTACACACCCTGCTGGATTTAAGTTATTTGGACAAGTTGATATTGAAAGTGATGCAGCAGTACCAATGCCTGTATCACAACCAAAAGATGCTCATTTCACTATTGTTCAACTTTGGGATCCAGAAAAGAATAAGATAACAGTTGAAAGTACTAAGAGAATAGTAACAGTAACAACTCAGAAGGTAGAAAGTCAGAGAATTCGTAAGGGATCTGGTTCTGCTTCTAATTCTGAATTTAACTTTAATAATACTCGTGCATTTACATTTACTCTTAATGGAGCATTTGATGGAACATACAATAATGACGGTCAACTAATTGGCACAAAGTCATTCCAAGTATTAGATCAAAATGGTACTCCATTTACACCAGTTAATGCTAAGAGTCTAATTGTTACATTAGATGGTGTTCTTCAAGAACCAGAAAAAGCATACACAGTATCTGGTGATAATATAGTATTTGCACAACCTCCACTTGGTCCTGGTACAAAAGCAGGATCTGCATATAATGGAGTTACTTTCTATGGTAGAACTTTCTACTTTGTAGATAATCAGTATAATACAAAATATCTTAAGAAGATAAGAAATATATTTGAACGTGGTGGTAGATGGTTAGATGCTGCTAATCAGGTTGAAAGGAATAGAGAATTTATAGTTGCAGAAGCAGTAGGTTATGGTAAGTCTAAGTATGCTTCACTTGATTGGAGTACAAAGTTAGATGATTATCAAAGAGACATTGGATATATTATAGATGGTTATGAACATGATTTGAGATTTGGTGGAAATGTTAAAACTTATGATTATGTAAATCTCTTTAATCAAGGCAGTGACTATGATTACATTACATCTAATAAAACTGAATCTCTTGATATCTTTAGATATGCTACTAATTTAGTAGGTCTTGCTATTAGAAATTGGGATTATCAAATTAGTGTAGATTATGCAATAGGATCAGCAGAAGTAACAGTTGGAGATACTAATAATCTTGCTGTTGGAATGTATATCAGTGCTGGTAGAGCATTCCCTGCAAATACTAAGATTGTATCAATTGATACATCAACTAAGATAACACTATCTAATAATGCCTTATTAACTTCTGGTACTGGTGTTGCTGCTGGAATTAGTCAATTATCTGGTAGTCAGTCAGGTACTGCTGGAACTAATACAGTTCAGGTTCCACAAGGACAAACATTACAAGTTCCACAAGGACAAACATTTGCAGTAGCACCTGCTACAACAGGAGGAGAGATAGCAACATTTACTCTCAGTGCTGTTAATAATGGTCAATATGTAGATGCATCAAATCTAATTACTTCTAATAAAGCATATCTTCAAGAAGAGATCAGTGAATACATTTATGCTACTTACACTAGTCTTCAAACAGGTGATAAAGCAAAATGTTCTAGAGATATTGGTCTTTTGATAGATGCTATTACCTATCATTTAAAATTTGGTGGTAATGAAAAGATTGTTGATTATGCAAGACGTTATTGGACAGTTAGCACATATCCTGGTGGACAAGAGTTAACAAGTCTTAACAGAACTTCTGATGAAAGACTTGCTGCTATTGAAGCATGGGATACATTAAAAGATAAAATTACTCTTACTGTAAGGAATAATCTTCCAACAGGAACTTATACTGCTATTGCACCTGTAACAGATGGTAGTATTGCATTTGATACCAATAATCCAGCATGTGTTGAAGTAATATCTTCTGTAGATACAATGATTGAGTCCTTTAAGGAAATTATTGTTAAAGGGCCAGGTATCATAGAGGTTGTAAAAGATAATATTAATAAGTCTGGTAATTGGACTACTAAGTTAACATATAGTAACTATAATATCATTGCTGATTCTCAATTAACAGCACAAGAATGTGACAATGTTATATCTGCTGTTGATTCTTTATATGCTAATGTTAATACTTTAATTAATGAAGTTTCTACTACTAGATCTCTTCCAGACTTTATTGATGGAGAGAATAAGATATTTGAATTATATTGGGATGATAGTACAGCAGTAGATACTGAAGTAGATGAAGATCTATTCCTTACTATTAACGCAGTATTACAGAGACCTAAGTATACTGAAACTTATCCTGGTGCTGATGCTTATTATATCAATAGATCTGTAATACCAAACCAAATAATATTTGATGTTGCTCCTATATGTGATCAGGATCTTGGAGCAAAAACTTTAGGTGAAGTAACTGCTATTGAGAAAGTTAGTGGTATTGGTGTTGCTAACTATAAACGTTTAACTATTGACTATAACTTAGTTGATAATGTTAAGTCTGGTCCTTTCCTTATCTTAGATGTTGAGGATATGACTGTTCAAACAATTGAACAGAAAGAATTCCTCTATGTATTTGTTGATGGAATATTACAAAGAGAGGGATATAGTTATACTGTTGCTGGGCCTAACATATACTTTAATGTTCCTATCAATAGTGCAACAAAAATTGACATGAGATACCTATATGGTAGAAATGTCGGTCAAGTATTAAACATATATGATTTCAACCCTGATAGTTACTATGCTAAAGGTGTTGTAACATTAGAAACTACTGCTGGAGCAGATGATCTTCTTAGATTCCGTTGGATGGGAGATTCAATTGGATTACCAGTACATGCTTACCAAGAGGTAGGTGGAATAAAGAAAATTATTGGTATTGCTTCTAATTTCTTTAGACTTAATGATATGGTCAGGTTTACAGCAACAGGACCAAAAGCAGAAATTGATCAAACATTACCTGTTGTATTTGCTGTAGGTGGAAAGTATAACATTAATACATCTGTTACTCTTGCTTCATCTGGTTCAGGTGTAGTATATGAAGCAGATGTTGATGGTAGAGCAGTTCTATCAGATTTGAACTCTATATGGTCTGGTACTTTATTAGGTAAGAATTATAGACAACCATTTATAGGTATTTCTAACTTAGATAAGATTAGAATTGAAGGTGAGGAAGGATTCAGAGCAATTAAGAAACTTCCTGGAAGTACAACCAGTAAAGAACAGAGAGCTGGTGAACCAGTTTCTACATCACACTTTGGTCAAGTCGAAGTTGAGAGATATAATGGTACTACAAGAGGTGAAGGACTCTCAGTAGTGGCCACTATTGAGAATGGATCTGTTACTAAGTTAGAATGGAATCAACGTAGTTATGATCCTTTAACTCAACCAACTGCATATCAGTATGAAACACCACCCATACTACATTTCATTCCTAAGAATGGTAATGGTGGTGGTGCTAGAGCAACTGCTCTAGTAAGTAAAGGACAAGTTATTAGTGTTGATCTTCTTGATGGTGGATCTGGTTATACAGAAGCACCACAGGTAGTGGTTGCAAGAAGATATGACATCTTAGCTGAAAGAGATATTGGTATTGTTATTACACAAAGGATTGGTGTTACTAAAGTTGATGTTTCTCAAACTCAGACATCTTCTGCACATATTACTATCCTTGGTACTCAGGTTCAGAATATTTCTACTTTCACAAGTACAGCATTTGAGAGTCCTAAATCAGTTACTCCTGATATTGAAGCAGAGATTCAGATTGATACCGATAATATTGCAGAAGGACAATCTGGATTTGATATGCCAGCTGGAACTGAACAACCAGATAATAGTCAAATTGTTTTCATTGAACCTGATCCTCTAGTTATTGAGTCTGGTGGTGCAGCAGGTAGTGGTGCTCAACCATCTATTGCTAATGTTGCAATTCAGGATATTGTAT
>CERB01169633.1_pt1 | contig 13275 bp, 17 predicted proteins | sample 356271 | NCBI WGS metagenome assembly CERB01 (sample SAMEA2621155, study PRJEB7988) | marine metagenome | isolation source: saline water (ENVO:00002010), including
TGCTGTTGGTAACGTTTCCTGTGTACCACCATCTACATAAACCATATCATTATATCGAAACGATGAAAATATAAACGGTACAGCAATACTCATACATACGGCATCTACAACTTTCATATCGGGGTGAGTATATTTTGAAAAATATTCAGTTTTCGATGTATTCACACAAAATGCAGATATATATAGTATTTTATCTATTTCCGAAAACGTTGGATCTGAACCTAATATATTAACGAGATGTTCACGTATAGGTACTAAATCTACTAAACCATACGAGTTTAGAAAACACTTTAAATTGAGTTTAACAAGTTTAGTTGAATCAAGTTCAAGTAATTTATATACCGTTTCTTCTACTGAATACCCAAGTGCAAAGAAAGTACATATAATAGCACCCGCTGAAGCACCCGAGTACCCTTTGACATTTTGCAATGTGTTTTCAACACTTTTAAGGTACCCTAACATCGAAAATATACCCATTGCACCCGGCCCCACAATAAGATACTCATAGGACATGTCACTTAATAGAACTGAGGAAATTGCTTTCGCAAAAGAGCGAACACGACCGCGAACACAACCGCGTGGACTAGGGCTGCTGGAACACCAGTTTGTCCCGACATAAATACACCTTTGGAGCCTGGTGGAAGAGTTAAGAGCATACCTGGACTGAGTGCAAGGAAGAGAGATGTTGTCACGAGAAGATCCGTCTTGGAAAGAACGAGACCCATCGCTTTGGCAACGAGGGAGAACGTAAGAAAGAACACGAGAGCGTGGAACATGACAGCTGTTCTGCCGGTAAACCCATCCCCGAATGCAATTCTGGATCCGTCTGTTCTGAGAAGGATACCTGGACTGAGTGCTAAAAAAAGAGACGCTGGGATGGCTACTTTTTGAGATGTAATATCTGGTATCATGGTTGTATATATATTCATTACATATTTATCTAAGATCCGTATTCGGAATTATAAAAGCAAAATTCGACAAAATCGTCATATTTTGCAAATTTTAAAATAAAGTGCGACATAACTGCGTCGTCTAGGTACTGTTGTAGTATCCCCCACATATAACGAAGATGTTCATGATGAGATTCTTCCCAGTCGTTTATATGTAAAGGTTCGTCTATATTGACTTCGTATTCATTATCACTATTTTCAGCTTCATTGCCATGAGTGGCTTCATAGATATATTGACTCCAAACCATTATTTATTACTGTTTCTTTTCTTTTATACCTGTTAGGGCGAGTGAAGTAGATTCTTTTACTGGTAAGTTATCGAGTATAACCTTTAAGGCAATTTCGGCCTGCTGCTCGTTTCCTTCAAAAAAAGAAGTGAGACCTTCCTTGACTGAGGTTTTGTTTAATCCCGTTTTTCTGGAACTTTTACGGACTGAAATTTTTCCCTTTTTGAGGTTAATAACATCGAGACCATTATCGGTCATAAGTTTTTTAACTTGTAATTTGAGAGATTTTTCGGCCTGAACTAAGACCTTAATATCTTCACGGGCTTCTGTAATTTGCTTGTTTAATTCAACCAACTTAGAGACGCTGTTAGAGAGTTCGTCTGTAGGAGTAACCTGAGACATTTTATATATAAACTATACCTATATTCTTTAAATTAATTAACACAATGGTCTACGCATGGTATCGGAAGCAATGGTCGAGTTGTTCCACACGAATGGTTCCTTGGTGTTTGGTGGGTCAGCACGGATTTGTTGGTTGGCATTTCTAAGAGCGCCACTGACCGTTTCTGGGAACCCAACTTGGGCTCTTGGTTCGAGAAAATTTTGGCCCGCGAGGACATCTTCTGGTGCAAATTCACCAAAGTCTTCTTGGGAAGCAACTTCGCGTGGGAGAAGGGACGATGCAAGACCGGTACCGGCCTTCATTTCACATTCTGTTGGCGCAGACCCGGATGGTCCGATATCAGCACCGTACCCGGATGGGGCGTACATAGTTTCCTCAACGGAATACATGGATTTTGTGTTGTTCGCGAACATGAGGTAGATTACAGCCGCGATGGCGAGGGCAATCAAAACCTGTCTTGGGGAGACTTTGTTCATCTTCATCTTCATCTTTATATACTATCAACAATTTTTTTTATTCTGAATCCTGGATCATGTACTGGTCTGGATATGTTTCTTCTTCCTCGACCTCAACTTCTGGTTCTGGAATTTTTTCTTCGTGAATTTTCAATTGAACAATATTCCACGATGGACCAAATGCTTTCTTCGCGAACCAAAGTCCGGAAAATTCGACGAGTGCTGTACACGTCATACCAACATTGACCGAACTAAATTCAACCGATTCCTTATTGTGATCGAAAATCCGCGTTGCGGAAATGCGATCGGTCTCAAGATTTTCACCTCTGGTGTATGCACCTGAAACCGTCTTTTCTGGGAGTTCTTTACCGAACCAAGTTTTACTATTTTCAATAGCGGATTGAAGATTTGTAACATGTACAGATTCGACCTTCGCCTGATTATCGTCACCTGTAACATCAAACGACACTTCACCCGTTTCCTGGTCGACATCGGATACGGTTACGCCGTTCAATTGAACGAAGTATCTTTTCTTTTCATCGTTTAATGCTCGAGCATGGTATAACCCATCTTCACCTTTTGAGAGAGTATCGTAAATCATTTTGTATATTGTATTGGTTTCAATTCTTTAACCCAATAAATGGTATCATCGCTGATTTTTCAAGAATTGGCTTTGGTACCCATTTATCTCTATTTGGTTTAAACCCATAGAGAGTTTCCTCCATTTTAATATTTTTTGGTAATTCAAGATTCGACGTACTGTCTGGCCTGAATTTATATTCGTTTTTAATATATGATTGAGATGTATTAGGTTTCCATGTGAGTGAATTTGTATTAAACCTACTTGTACCACTCGACTGTTTAAATCCCGGTATATTAAGTGTGTTTACTGAGGAATCTAAACCATAAACAAATTGCTTTGATAATTTGTCCCTAGATGGTTTCGATGTATATTTAACATATTTTGAAGGGTCAACACGTTTAGCTTTTTGTATATTTACACTCTTAACGAATGAAACTTTTTTTCCTGGTGTTTTTGGTGTCTTGTGTACCATTTTTAATATTTTTTCCATGGGTTCTGACGCTTTGATTGGTTTTTTAGTTATAATACGAGCTAATTTTATCATACGTTGACGATCTTTCTCTTTCTTTTCTGGTCTTAACCCGAGTTTCTGCATGAGATATATATCATCTATTAAAAATGTCTTACCCGCGACGTATATCTTATTATCAATAACAGTCTTGTTTGTAGCTTGATTACGGTATGTAACACCTCTTTTACGTGTCTGTATGACTTCGTACCCAAATTCATTTGGACGCATGAACGCAATGTCCAAAATACCACCAAGATTAACGGGTATAATACGTTTTTTCTCGGGAGAATACCATCGAATTTTTAAATCGAGTGCAAATAATTCAACATCAATAAACACATTACGTTTTGTTGGTTTGTTATTTTTACCACTTTTTCGTTTCTTTATTAAACTATATCGTCTCGTTACGTAAGGACCAGTTTCATTAAACCGTAACCCAATAAATTTACCAATTTTACTCTTTTTTGTTAAAATGCGATCACGTATGCGTATGTTTATCTTTTTTGATATTTCACCTAGTCTATTCCACAGAAGAAGTTTAACAGCTTGTAATTTACCGAAATACTTTTCATCTGGTTTCATACGGGGAGCAAATTTGGTGTCTATATCACTCGTGATGACCTTATCTTTACGGTCCATATACACATTAAACGCTTCACCACCACTAATAATAATATCACCCATTGGTTTTAAAAATACAGTAAGTTCGCTTATAACTTCGTATATGATATCACGTATAGAGTCGGTAACAACAGCATACGCTATCTTTTCAAAGGATTCCTTTGGATATAAACGGTTTACACGGTTTCTAAATTTTTTTAATTCATCCTGTTCATAATATTTCTTTAAAACTGGATCACCAAAAAATAAATTTTTATTCATGAATCTTGAAACCGTTGTCTCCGAGTAAATATTCTCGTCCATTATTATATTACCTATATAATAAATATGACGTGTGACGAATCTTGTCGATGTTATGCTGATTATAATACACCATACCCACACAGAGACCAAACGTGTGGTATTCGTAAAAGAGGGTACATAATTCCATGTGATAAAACGGAATGTTGTTCTGGTGGATGCCCAACTCAGTATAATGATATGCATCCCAGACAACCATATTCATTTGGGTATCTATACCCCCTGCGTATAGATAATCTTTTTAAATTCATGGCATTAATAGTAATTATTCTACTTGTTTTCAGTACATATCTATCGTTCGAAAAACGGACTTAAAGATTGATGTCATAAATAATATATAAAATGTCTATTGAAACCGTACTCGAAGAAATCACTGCTCTCAGAAACGATATCAAAACGCTCTCTAAAATTGTCAGGAAAGTCAAAGCAAAGCAAGACGATCCGAACGGGGAAAAGGCGGCGAAGCGTGCCGAAAACAACGGGTTTAACCGCAAGCAAGTCATTTCCGAAAAGCTCCGCGCGTTTTTGGAATTACCAGCAGGAGAATTGGTCTCTAGAAGTACTGTCACGCGCGCGATTAACAAGTACGTCAACGATAAGGGGTTGAAGCATCCAGATAACGGTAGAGTTTTGGTACTCGACGATAAGTTGCGTAATTTGCTCGAACCACCAGCTGATACCCAAGTTACGTTCTTGAACTTGCAAAAGTACTTGAGTCCACATTACAGCAAACCAGAAGAAAAAAAGGCTTAAAAAATACATACATAATATAACTAAACCATGTTAATTGACAGGCAATCTGTAGAATTACTTGTTGGTACAAAAATAACTAAATTAGATTTGTACCAAAAAGCTTTTAGACATAAATCAATACTCAAAGAAGACGAATCTTTAGACGGATCATTTGAAACACTCGAATTTATCGGGGATTCCGTATTAGGTTTTGTCATTACAAAATTTTTATTCGATCGTTATGAAAATCGACAAGAGGGTTTCCTCACTAAAGCACGTACAAAACTTGTAAGAGGTGAAACATTAGCGGATATTGCAACTAAACTTGGTTTATATAATTGGGTTCAAATGGATGAGAAAGGTATGCGTAACGAATGGTTCAAGAACCCCAAAATTCTTGAAGACGTTTTTGAAGCTTTAGTCGGGGCTATATACATGGACCTCGGATTATTACATGCAAAACAGTTTATTTTGAATATTTATACTAACGCCGAATACGTTAACATGAATTCGATTATGGTCGATGATAATTTCAAAGATCATCTCATGCGTCACTGTCAAACAAATAACCTTTCTTTACCGGAGTATCGCGTTTTTAACCATGAAAATGGTATTTTTTACATAGATGTATATGTCGATAACATATTTTTGGGGCGTGGACATGCTAAGAACAAAAAACAAGCTGAACAACATGCCGCAAAAAGATTCTTCTATCCACCTCCTCCTCCACCAGGTCCTCCTCCAAGTAAACCATACTTAAACAATAAACCCTTTTAAAATGTATAATTATGAGAAAATATTTATACATTGCAAGTGGTCTTATAAGTACGATACTAGTATTGAAAATATTATTTAGAAAACCGCCGCCGTCACCAGATTATTCGGATTTACCGCCACTTGAAAACCCAGATGATTCTTCATCGGAAGAGATTATTACCGTTAAGAGAACCTTAACTTCAAGAAGTAATACATACGAAAAAGAGGAGGTTGTTAAACGACCTAAGTTATCGCATATGAAAAAGCAGGATCTTATCGATGAGTGTACGCGACGTAATATCGAATCTGTAGGAACTGTTCGTGTTTTACGTGAACGTTTACGTCACGCACGCGAAGAAGAAAAACAAGCTTAAAAGTGATATACAATATTTATTTAACATGCACCCAAATGTACAAAAGTGGTTAGATTTTGAATATGCACCACAAAAATCACAGGAATGGTTAGATCTTAGAATGGGTATGCTTACTGCTTCAGACGCGGCATCCGCAATAGGTGTAAATAAATACGAAACACCACAACAATTACTATTGAAAAAATGTGGTAAAGGAGAACCATTTTTTGGTAACGAAGCAACTAGACACGGTGAAAAGTACGAAGATGAGGCTCGTATTTTATATGAAAAACGACACGGTGAAGTAGTACATGAATTGGGATTATGTCCACACCCCAAATACCCATTTTTGGGTGGGTCTCCCGATGGTGTTTCTGAATCGGGTAAATTAGTTGAAATTAAGTGTCCCATGATGAGAGCCATAGATGATAGTGTCCCCGAGCATTATATGCCACAGTTACAATTGTGTATGGATATTTTAGATTTAGAAGAAGCAGATTTTATACAGTATAAACCAGCAGAAACAAACTGGCCAAAACCAGAGGAATTTATAGTTACAAACGTAAAACGTGATCGCGAATGGTTCGCCAAATATTTACCAATAATGGAGGATTTTTGGCAGAAGGTACTTTATCACCGTGAATATGGTATAGACGATCCACCTCCAAAAAAGACACGAAAGAGAAAGGAAATTGTTAGACCAGAATGTCCAATATCTACAGACACAGATGAGGATTATATAGAACATGAATAAATTATACATTTTCAAGAATATTTAATATTATACTCTTTAAAATGATATATAAAACATATAGTAAAAAAATAAAATGTTTACACTTATTTGTGATTAGTAAAAGAAAAAATTATTTTTCAAATCGAACATCATTCTCAAGAAGATACTTTGTATAGAATAAAAAAAAGTTTTTTTAGGTAATCACTTTTCCGGGTAAACATTTTATTTTTTACACAAGTTTCGTGATCACAGTAAGGATTTATATTTTTGGTAATCACTTTTTCGGGTAAATATTTTATTTATTTTCTTGATCTATTTCATGGATACCATTTTTATTTTAGAAAATGAAAATTTAGGTACATGGTACGTGGGTAAAATCAATATAAAAATGAATGTAAATGGATTTCCTATATATAGAACACTCACACAAGACCAATTAAATGATAATTTATATAAAAAATATACTCAATATGAAAATCCATATTTAAATCTTATTTTCCTAAATAAATCGTGTCATATATGCCATGGTATAGAACGATGGATGACTATATTAGATTATAAAATCAACCGTGAACCAGAGAGGTACGAAGAAATTAAAAGACTTTTAACTGCTGGATGGACTGTGAATGATACATTAGAATACTCTAGTATATATATTTTCAATACAAAATCATCTGTTACCAATAAATTATATGCGGATCTTAAAAAGAACTGGAATAAGTATAGTCCGTGTACACTTAAAAAATCTCTAAATTTTATTAATAAAACCGATAAAGAAAAATATGATATACGGAAACGAAACCCCAAATTTTTATTCGAACAAAGTCGTAAACAATTATTGTATAGAATGGGTAAAGGATATACACCCAAAAAATCTACACTTATTAAATATAACCTAAGTTGAGTTAACTTATACTTAAAATAAGTATAAAATATGGAGGACCAATATAAACGCGCCGTGTCTTTACTCGATGGTGAGCTATACAAACATCAAAAAGAAGGTGTATCATGGTTACTTTCAATGGAAAATTTATCAAGAGGTCCAAAAGGGGGTTTCTTATGCGACGAAATGGGACTCGGTAAATCGATACAGATGATTTCGGCAATACTTGGAAACGTAAAAAAGAATACACTTATCATCGTACCAAAGTCTATAGTCACACAATGGAAGAATGAAATCATGAAATTCGCACCTTCTCTAAACGTGTTTATATACGACGGTCCAGATAGAACGCAAGACCCAGATGATTTGCTTAAATCGGATGTTGTTATATCACCATATTCATTATTAACAGAAAATGCTATGATGTTACATAGAATTAGGTGGGGACGCGTTGTGCTAGACGAAGGTCATGAAATACGAAACCCGACTTCGTCTAAATTTAAAGCTGCGTGTAAACTCCACGCTGATATTAAATGGATTCTGTCGGGTACACCTATATTTAATTCGATGAAAGATTTTGTAACGTTGTGTACATTTATTGGTGTTGATCGAAAACTTGTTCAAGCTATGACATCTAAAGTCAAAAACCTGTATATATTGAGACGAACGAAAGAGGACAACCCAATGCTTGAAATACCTGAATGTAAATTTGAAAATATTGATCTGGAAATGTACCCAGAAGAACGCGAATTATACAAGCATGCGTTTATTGAGTCACAAGAAACTATCAAAGACATTTTTCGTTCAGCTATAAACGTCAATATGTATAATATGGAAATTTTTGAGTGTTTGTTACGAGCGCGTCAGACAATGATTTACCCACAAATGTATATAAATGGAATAGCTAAGAAACATGGCGAAATACCAGAGTTCTGGGAAGGTCGTTCTAAAAAAATGGAAACACTGTTTAAACTTATTTCGGAACATCCAAATGAAAAAACTCTTATTTTTTGTCAATTCAAACAAGAAATGGATTATATACGTGAAAATTTAAAATGTAACGTGTTTCGCATTGATGGTTCAGTTTCAAAAGATGATAGAGAGAAACAACTGAAACTGTTCAATGAAGCTCCGCAAAATAGCGTTTTTCTCATTCAGGTAAAAGCTGGTGGTCAGGGTTTGAATATTCAATGTGCGTCGCGTATATATTTTACTGCGCCATGTTGGAACCCTGCAACCGAGTTACAGGCAATTGGGCGTGCACATAGATCTGGACAGAAAAGAACTGTACATGTAAAGAAATTGGTTTATGTAGATACACCCGGGTTCCCGTCGGTTGAACAGGCTATGATTGCTTTACAAGGACATAAATCTCTTTTATCAGCAGAAGTTTTACGAGACGAACGATTAAAAAATCAAATACCAACTGGAAACAAGACTAGTGATACTATATCAATTTCAGCTATTCGAAATATTTTCCGTGCTTAATGTATATACAAAATGCAAACATTTGGATCAAGAGCTGAAGTGTTCCACGGAACAGCTTTAAAAACAACAGGTGGTCTCGAAAAATCTGACCTTATACAGGATAAATATGGTAAACTCGTTTCTAAAAATGCACGTAAATCCGCGTTGGCCAGAATGAAGGACGAAGGTAAAAAACATTTGGTTAAAGTGTTCAAACCAAAGAAATCGGGGTTTGGTCTTCAGCCAAAAGAGGGTACGAAAAAGTACAAAACATTAATTAAGAAAATGTAATACTATAGTAAATAATGACGTTGTCTAAATGGAACGAATCCGTTCGATTAGCCAAGATTAAACATGGTTTAAATCCATCATCCTATATGGAACTCAAAGGTAAAATATTAAAAGAAGCCCAGGCTATTTACCAAATGCTTTTATTAAACGATTCTAGACGCCGATAAATTGGAATCCCTTAAGTCTCTGTGGTTCATAAACCACAAGCGAGTTAAGTTTCCATGTCATCCCAAATTTTCTATTCAAAAAATATACACTATTCATCTCAACAACCGCTGTACCCGATTGTCGAGAGTATAACCCATTTCCAATAGTATCATATAACGCCGTTTTATTTTCATCGTAAACATGTGATTTGACTTTACCGTCCATAGTCGAATCAACCTTTACACGAAATTTTGGTTCACGATCGGGTGATTCCTTAATATTAGAGTTAAACATTGGTTTGAGTTCACTAACACCCATTTTTCTACCGAATATCTTTTCACTCTGTTCGGAAACAGATTCAATTACTTTGTTTTCAATTTTACGTAAAGTTTCGTAAAACTTCTTTACATAATTTTCGTCTTCATCCCAACCTTTCATTGCAAAATCGATGTTATATTTAGTTGCACCCACTTCCGGTGTAAACCCTGAAATACCAAATGGCATGTACATGCGTGGTATTTGAAATTTCATAAGACCGTCATCTGTCGTACACAAAGAGATTTTGCGCCCATCATAATCGGCAATTTTCAGAATATCAAGGGCATTTGTAAATTTAAGTGCCATTATAATTATAAAGTTATATATATTAGAAACTTTAAGTTATGAATTTGTTTTTTATACGTTTACATGTTTGGTACATGTTAACAAAATATAAACTGTTTAGGCGGAACACATAGCGCACTCCGCTTCAAGACTAAACTGGATCGGGCGTGCTTTAGCTTTACTTCGAAGATAATACATACCCGTTTTCAAACCTGTTTTCCATGCGTACATATGCATAGACGAAAGTTTTGAAATCGTTGGGCTCTCGACGAACAAGTTCATACTTTGACTCTGATCGATATAGACACCTCTATCTGCTGCCATATCGATGATTGTTTTCTGACTCATTTCCCATACTGTCTTATATAATTCCTTGATATCATCAGGAATATCAATAATATTTTGGACGGATCCATTCGCCTTAACCATAAGATCTTTCATTTCTTTTGACCAAAGCCCACTTTTTTTCAAATCGTTTACCAAATGTTTGTTAACGACGACAAATTCACCTGCAAGTGTTCGTCTCAAATAAATGTTTGTCGTATACGGTTCGAAACATTCGTTATTACCCAAAATTTGGGAAGTTGATGCAGTGGGCATGGGTGCAAGTAATAAACTGTTTCGTATACCCTTTTTAACAAGTTCGCGCATAGCGTTCCAATCGTATCGCCCGCTAAACTTTGGGTCTCGATCCCACATATCGAATTGAAGAATACCTTTACTGAAAGGTGAACCCTTAAATGTTTCGTATACACCGTACATTTCGGCAAGTTCACACGACGATTCGAGAGATGCATGGTAAATAGTTTCGAAAATGTCACGGTTAAGTTTCTTTGATTCTTCTGAACCGAACGTCATTCTTAACATAATAAACACGTCGGCAAGACCTTGAACACCAATACCAATTGGTCTGTGGCGAATATTTGAACGTTTCCCATTTTCAGTTGGGTAAAAGTTTTTATCGATAACCCTATTTAAGTTACGCGTAACCATTTTCGTCACACGGTGTAACTCTTCGTGGTTAAACTCTTTCTTCTCGATGTCAACGTATTTAGGTAACGCGATGGATGCGAGGTTACACACAGCGGTTTCATCCTTATCGGTATATTCTAAAATTTCGGTGCATAAATTTGAAGATTTGATTGTACCAATATGTTTATGGTTTGATTTTTTATTACATGCATCTTTATAGAGCATGTATGGAGTTCCCGTTTCACTTTGTGATTTAATAATTGATTTCCATATATCGGTTGCGGGTACGACTTTCTTTGCAAGACCCTCAGATTCATATTTTTCGTAAAGGTCTTCAAATTCTTTACCGTATACGTTAGATAAACCCCTCGCCTGATCTGGACAGAACAAAGACCAATTACCATTCGTTTCAACGCGTTTCATGAACAGATCCGGAATCCACAATGCTGTAAAGAGGTCGCGACATCTTGCTTCTTCATCACCCTGATTTAAACGAATTTCAAGGAAATCGAGAATATCAGCGTGCCATGGTTCCAGATAGACTGCGATAGACCCTTTACGACGACCTGCCTGGTTGACGTACCTTGCGGTCGAGTTATACACGCGTAACATTGGAATAATACCATCAGATGTACCATTTGTTCCACGAATATGGGATTTGTTCGCACGAACATCATGTACGTGTAAACCAATACCACCAGCCCATTTACTAATGCGTGCACACTCTTTCACTGTATCGTAAATTCCATCAATACTATCATCCTTATTTGCAATTAAGAAACATGAGCTCATTTGTGGTCTGGGTGTACCAGCATTGAACAGAGTTGGTGTTGCATGTATAAACAAACCCATGGATAACGCCTCATATGTTTCCAGGACATGATCGATATCATGGCCATGAATACCAATAGCAACACGCATATATAGGTATTGAGGTGTTTCAATAATTTCACCATCAATCTTCTGGAGATACCCTTTTTCAAGTGTTTTTAATCCGAAATACCCAAAATCGAAATCACGTTCATGTTTAATATCATCCTTGACTTTAGATGAAACTTCAAGAATTTCATGTGTGACTATACCAGCCCTGTGAAGCTTACGCATGGCAATATGAAAATTATTCGCTGCCCGCTTTTGAATATTGCTTGCGGTGATACGTGTCGCTAATATTTCATAATCGGGGTCAGACGTGATCATACCGATACAAATTTCAGCAGAAAGTGTATCAATTTCAGGTGTTTTGATACCATCGTATATAGAAGAAAAGACTTGTTGTGCAATTTTTGTAACATCTACGATTTCAGAGAGGCCGTATGTGAGTTTTGATATCCTGTTGGTGACGTTATCAAATTTAACGTCTTCAACACGACCGGATCTTTTGGTGACTCTCATTATATAATAAGTACTAATCTATTTTTTAACTTACTTGGAACACGAATGTCTGAAATCGGCACTTCTAACCGTTACTGGACCGACAGTCTCAGCTAAACGATTGGGCTGGAGAAGAGACGAATTGACGAAAAATTTACCGTTAGCATCACCAACTTTGGCGACTGGTGGGTAGGAGGCAACGAAACACTCTGGTGCTTTGCAGATTGGTTTCTCCGTATTACATGGTTTAGTAGAATATGCTTTATCGAAATCGGAAAGGATTAACATTTATATTTACCAATACTTTTTTTCCAGGCCTATATTAAATGTGTGACGCTCTTCACATCAATTCGCTCAAACAGTGTCCAACTCCCCTGAACACTTTGTTCTTTTCCGAGTTCAACATGAATTTGCTCCAGCGCGGTATCCGTCAAAGTTTTAAAGACCAAACGGGTGTTGCCATCGATTACCAAAACCCAAATGATTTATATAGTATCATGCGTGTTGTTTTTATTAACAACTCCGGTGATCCAAACGCCAATGTTCAGGAACAGGTCAAGTATATGAACAGTATTGTGATTAAAACAGCCTCTAGTCAAATCCAAACAGGTGTTTCCCAATATATGGGATATGTCCATGATATAGATACACTTAGTGTCCCAATTGATAGACCAACAAATACATCAACCTACGGTAAAAAGATTGGTAAAAGTGAAAAAATCGGGCTTTAATTTTTGGTTCTTAAACATTGAGAACACACCCGAGAATATATATACGAACTAATACCTAATATTAGTGTAATTTCCATAAGTATTATGGTTTCTAACATTACACTTTATCTATTATCTATCAATATAATTAACGCGTGTTTAACATTAATTATAATACAGGCTAAAATTCGTTTGTATTAAAATTGA
>CERB01095308.1_pt1 | contig 13266 bp, 9 predicted proteins | sample 356271 | NCBI WGS metagenome assembly CERB01 (sample SAMEA2621155, study PRJEB7988) | marine metagenome | isolation source: saline water (ENVO:00002010), including
ACCAGGTTTCAACCCAATAACAAAGAAATTTGAATCCAATCCTAATTTGAAAAATATCAATGAGAACAAAAGTCTTCCACCAAATATTACCAAAAACTCTGAAGGTGGTGTGATAGATGGACCTGAGACAGGTTATCTTGCTGTATTGCATGGTAGAGAAAGAGTTATACCAGAGGAGAACCGTTACACTAGGTCAAGGGGTCAATCACAAGGTATGAAGCAAAACATAATCATATTCCAAGATAGTAATAATAATAATACTCAACCACAACAAGCCATGCAAACACCAGAAACACAGATGGTACCTATAATTCTAGAAGCAGATCCTTTTGATGTTGCCACTAAATACAGTGAACTAATTGCGAAGGTGACGGTATGAGTAAATTCCAAATTGGTTCTAAAATTTTACGTTTTGAGATATTTCCCCCAGATGGAGGCACACCGTTAGATTTCTCATTACAGACTAATGGTATTAAGTTTTACGAGGATGTTACAGATACATCAGTTCATTTGGAAGTTGGTATTGTAGATGTCTTTGGAAGATATAATAAATTGCCTGTGAGAAGTGGTAATAAAGTAGTGATTGAAATAGAGTCTAATGGGCAAACTATAAAGCAGATGATGAAAATAAGTAACGTCACTGGTTATACAGCAACAGCAAAACGTGAGATGTATAACATTATATGTGAACCACAATCTGCCTTTGATAATCATACCACTAGGATTACTAAAAAATATACTGGAAATATATCAGATAATATAGTGTCAATAGTAGGTGATATGGGTGGAGAAATGATAGTATCTGATTCTTCATCAAATACTTACTCATTTTGTGGAGGGTATCGTAGACCTTTGCTTGCATGCACATGGTTAGCAAAGAAATGTATCAATGGAGATATGAGCGAAACAAAGGGTTCTGCGGGTTTTTTATTTTTTCAAACACAAGATGGATTCAATTTACTTGACATTGACAAAACATTTGATGCAGCAGATAAAGATAATGTAATAAACTATGAATATCAAATTGGTAAAAATACTGTTGATGTAAGTAATTACTATACACTCTCTGCTCAACCCACATTATCAGTAAATCATAATCTATTACAACAATTATCAGTGGGTCATTTCAGAACTGCTAATTGGCATTATAATATAATCACAAGAAAAGCAACTTTTGTAGAATATAGTTACAGGGATAGTCAGGGTCAGATGAAAAGTTCTGCTGATGAAAATATAATACCAGATGGTATTGATAATAATTATTCTAGACTTTTATTACAAATAACTGATAATGGTGCAATGGCACCTTCAGGGGATTCAAAAACAAAAAATGAAGAATCCTACTTTAGACAGGCACAATCAACTTCAAGATATGCTTCTCTTTTTTCACAGATAACAAAAGTAGTGGTTCCCACAAATTTGAATCTAAGAGCAGGTATGATAATATTCATCAAATTACCTGAAATAAATAATACGTATACAACTGGTCCTCAATCAGGTCTTTATATGATTTCTAAATTATGCCATCAATTTGGTGGCGATAAGGACTATACTGGACTAGAATTGGTTAGAGATTCCTATCAGGAGCTATCATGAAAACTATCGAAGATCACATTGCAAAGGATAAAGAGATCTTAAAGGATCCTACAATATCCGAACCAACACGTCATCACATTGAAGATGAACTCCATGATCTTATAGATTATGAAGAGCATCATCATGACGAGATAGAAGCTGGAGATCATCACGATCCTAACACTATAGAACTATGGTGTGATCAACATCCAGACGAACCTGAGTGTTTAATTTATGACGACTAATGCTTGAACAAAAATTATCTAAAATTGATTTTGCTGGAAAGGATGGATTTAATTGGTTCGTCGCACAGGTAACAACGGATAAAGCTTGGCGTAAATTTGATGAAACCGATGGATACAGGGCAAAGGTAAGAATTTTAGGAGTTCATCCTCCCGAAATGAAAGATAAAGACTTGCCATGGGCACAATTCCTAACCCCTGCAAACTGGGGGTCTGGGAATAATTATGGTGGACAGTCTTTTGCTTTGCAAGGAGGAGAGACCGTAATGGGTTTCTTCTTGGATGGTGATGAAGGGCAACAACCTGTGATATTTGGTTCAATGCCACAGAGTACTTTTGTTACATCTCCAATAAAATGGGAACAGGCAACAAGTAATGAAACCTCAAAGTATCAACCTATATCATTCACACAGGCATATGAGTACGGTGCTCACATAAAACTTACAGCTGGGTTCAAACCAAGTAGCCTGGGTGGTTTCCTAAATGCAAATAATCAAATTTTTGATGAAAGTGGTACAAGGCAAGAGACTCATATTAAAAAAGTAAACAATGAAAAAATAGTAGTAAAGAAAGCACAGAAGTGTACTAAACCTGCACAGGTTTTTAGTGATGCTATTAAGGAAATGAAAGGGATAATGGAGTTTGTTGAAAGATTGGAACCAACTCCATTTGGTTATATTGATAAAATATTCAATATTCCTATTCCAACAGAGGATTTTGATAAAGTCCTTGAAAAAGTATCAAGTAAAATAGGTGGTGCTTTGTCAGTCAATCTTAGATTGGCAAAAGCGGAGATGATGGTAAAAATCGACGATGCTGTTGATGGCATGTTGAAATTTACTGAACCTGATTTTTTGTTGAAAAAACTCAAGATAGATAAATCAAAAAACGAATTATCATGTTTATTTGAAAATATATTGGGTGGTCTTAGCAATATGATCAAAGGTTTATTGAAAAATGTTTTAGGTAAATTAGTAAGTCTCCCACTCTGTGCTGCTGAAAACTTATTGGGTGGTCTATTATCTAATATAACAGATAAAATATCCTCTGCAATCGGACCTGCTCTCAATGCTATTACTGGTGTGTTGAACACACTATCAAATCCACTTGGTGCTCTATTAGGTGGCATGCCTAGTTTACCAGATTTTTCTTCAATGATGAAGAAAGCAATGGGTTTTGCTCAAATAGGACTCAAGTTGTTTTCCTGTGAAGGTCAGGAGTGTGAGGAAGATCCAACTGATTGGGATCTTAATGTAGGACCTGATGGTCTTGCAAAACCTAACATAGGTAAACTTGGTAAAATAGCAGATAGAATGAATTTGATACCAACAGTAGAAGGTATTGGAGAAAAAATATTTCCTGGTCTCAAGAATGTCAAGACTCCTTTTGCAGGTATCTCTTCTTCGATTGATGGATTTGGTACTCGTGCTGAAAAGAGATTAGCAGAACTTGAAGAATCCAACCCAGAAGCAATGGAACTTCTTGATGAAGTTGGTGGATGTGATGGTGATGACGGACCTTTTGCTAAAAAATGTGGACCTCCTAAAGTTGTATTTTTCGGGGGAGAAGGTATTGGTGGTGCTGGAAAAGCAGTTATAAATGAAATAGGAGAGATTATTGGTGTCTCTATGATTGATATGGGATTCAATTTCACAGCTCCACCAGATGTAGTTTTTGTTGATGAATGTCAAAATGGTCAAGGTGCTTCAGGTAAAGCAATAATTGAAGATGGTAAGATAGTCAAGGTTGTAATGCAAGAATCTGGAACTGGTTACTTGGGTGGTGGTATGTCTGATAGTGGTGGAGAACAAGTAATTGCAGTTCTTGATGGAATTGATGTCATAGGAACTGGTGTAGGATACGAAGAAGGTGATACTATAACTACTTCTGATGGACAAGTTTTAGAACCTATCATACAAGGAGGACGTATTATTGGTGCTAATCCCATTGATGTGAAAGATGTTACTGAACTTCCTGATCTCACTATAAACAGTAATACTGGTTTTGGTGCTATGGTCAGACCAATATTGAATATTATGAAGGTTGAAGATTATGAAAAACCAATATTACCTACTACAAAGGTAATTCAAGTTATCGATTGTGTTTCCTCTTACTAATGACTAAACCATCTGATTGCCCACCAATTATTTTTACTAATCCTGAAGATGGTTTTCTTCGTATTGGTAAAGAAAAAGAAAAACAAAAAAGAGACAGTCAGGTGCAATTAGCATCTGGATCTGCATGTAGTTTGCGTTTGTTTAAAGATGGTGGATGGGAACTCAAGTCTCAAACTAATAGTAAAGGTAGTAATATAATACAAAAAGGAACAGGACCTCTCAACATTAAATCAGAGGGTGATCTCAATATTGATGTGGATGGTACTTTTAATCTAAAAGCAAAGGATATTGTTATGGAAACAACCGATGCTGATGTAGGTGATATAGTGTTAAATCCAAAGCATGACTTTAGGTTAGATGCTAAGAATTATGTTATACTGATGGGTAAAGATGTTACATTAGATGCACATAATAAACTAATTCTCTTCTCAGAGGACATGTCCTATCTTGTTGGTAGATACGTGCGAATACATGAACCAACATCACAACTCATACCACCTACCTTTGGTGCCCACATCGATTCCCTTACAGATACTCTTAAGAACTAATGGCTGGATTACGTGACTTAGACTCAGGTAAAATTTACATAGGACCTGAAGAACCAAAAAAACTTGACAAATCAGTAGAGACAAAGAATGGAGACAAACCTTTCGATGGCACTCTTGCTGTCACAGGTCCTATATTTTTAGGTGCACATAGCGAAATAGCATTTGGTGTTGTCAATATGGGCACAGCATTGGGTGACTTCAAACCTGAGATGAAAGGTAGAGCACTTGATATTGAAGGTGATGTAAGTATAGTAGGTGATGGTGGAGGTTTTCAAAAAGAAAATGCTTTGGTTATTGATGGTGATTTATTTGTTACAGGTAAGATAGATGGAGATAATAAAGGTAGACTTGCTTCTAGATTTGGAACTGCTGACTCTTTAGGAAAGTCTTTTGATATAAAGCATCCTATAAAAGAAGGATATCGATTGAGATATGCATGTATTGAAGGACCTGAGGTAGCAATATATCATAGAGGTAGATTGAAATCAAACACAGAAATTATATTACCTGATTACTGGAAGTCTATGGTGTATGAAGATAGTATTACAGTACAGATTACACCTATTGGGAAGCAAGAAGACATCTATGTCAAGTCATTTGATAGTGAGAAAATTGTATTAGAATCTGATTCAGATATTGATTGTTTCTACCATGTATATGGTGAGAGAAATGATATAAACCCACTTATTGTAGAGTATGAAGGTGAGACGTGGGAAGATTATCCTGACCCCAACCTAAAACTTGATCCGTCTGATAAAGATAGAAACATTAAGGATCCTAACTATGATACTGGACAAAATACAAAAACCGTAGTATAATAAAAATAAAAATCATGAACACTTGTGGAACTGTAAAAGTCGATGGTATCATCGAGCTACCTGAGTACATGGTAGGACATATAGACTTGAAAACCTTGTGTGTGCAACTCACACCAATAGGAGTGTATCAAGAATTATTTGTTGATGCTATCCAATATGGGGCAAAGGTCATCATTAGAAATGCAGCAGGTGGTCCTATCAATGCATACTACAATGTTAATGCTGAGATTTTGTTAGAAGGTGAGAACGAGGCACAATATCGCACAACTGATATTTGACTTTGTGGCAGGGTGTGCTATCATAGATGTAGTTACCTTTTTCACATGGAATCCTTTCCTAAATTTCAAGACGAGTACGTTGACAGAGTAGAAATATCTTTGACAAAAAGATTATTCAAGATATTTGGATCTGATGGTCAAGTACAGGAACTATTATGCGACACAAGTGATCAGTTTATGAAAGTATTGGAGGTTTCTAAGATGGCGGAGGAGATAGATAGTGAAATAAAAGTTGTATATGTCTAAAAATAGATTCCCACTATCTGACGTAAAATTTCACAGCATCCCAGTTGTCGGTCAATTCTATACCAAACAAGAGGTAGATAAACTGGTAAAGGATGCTGTTGCTGAAGCAAGACGGATAGATGAGGAATCTATGGCAAAGCATAATCGTGATGCTACTGTCATTAGTATGATACTTGGTTTCACGACTCTTGCTTTGTTTGTAGATGGTTTGCTAAGACTTTTGGGTATTACACCACCGTTTATGGATATAGACATCAATATAATAGATAATATAGTAGAGAAGGTAGAATCTGACATAGTGCCACTAATACAAAGAGTGCCTCGAATCTGAGTAGTATAAATAAGTTTACGGAATGGTGTAACAGGAATAGGTAATGCCTCTAAGTAGACTTGAGAATTTTTTAAAAAATGTACAGGGAAACGTATTATACGTTAACCCAGAAGAACTCGATGCGACTGATGACGTTAGCAATAGAGGTAATTCAAGAACTCGCCCTTTTAGGACGATTCAAAGGGCACTGATTGAGTCAGCGAGATTTTCATATCAACCAGGTCAAGATAACGATAGATTTGATAAAACAACTATACATGTCTCTACAGGAACACACTATATTGACAATAGACCAGGATATCTAATTGATACGAGTGGTAATATAACAGATATTAATGGTACATCTAAGACTATATCTGAGTTTTCTATAGGCACAAACTTTGATATTCAGGATCCATCAAACGTATTACACATATTCAACTCTGTAGAGGGTGGAGTTATATTACCAAGGGGTACATCTATCATAGGTGCTGACCTAAGAAAAACAAAGATAAGACCTAAGTTCATACCACAACCTAATAATAACGCTATTGCAAACAGTGCAATCTTCAGGGTTACTGGTGGATGTTTCTTCTTTGGATTTACATTCTTTGATGGTGATCCAGCAGACAGAGTATTCAGAGACTATACACAAAATACATATAATCCAAACTATTCACACCATAAACTTACTTGTTTTGAGTATGCTGATGGCGTAAACCTTCAGGGAGCATCAGGTAATACTGACTTAGACATGTATTATGCTAAGTTGACCCGTGCTTATGGTACTAACTCAGGACGTAGTTTACCACCATATCCAGCAACAAAAGATTTCCAAAAAATTTCTGAAGAGAGTAAGATTGTAGGACCTGTATCACAAATAGGTGCTATTGAAATAGAAGACATATTCTCAGGATCCAATTCTACAGATACAAACGCTACAAAGATTGTTACTGTTATAACCAAGACAGATCATAACTTAGCAAAAGGAACTGCAGTTCTTATCAGTGATGTAAATGCTAGTGGTAATAATGGTGATGAGTATGATGGAACTCATGTGGTAGCACAGGTTATCAATGACACTACATTCACATATTCACTATCAGTTACACCTGCAACAACTGCATTACCAAACCTAACAGGTATCAACCCAACTGTTGTACCTGAGAGTGATACTGTATCATCTGCTTCTCCTTACATATTCAACTGCACCACCAGATCAGTATTCGGTATGAATGGACTTCATGCTGATGGTAATAAGGCAACTGGATTCAAATCTATGCTTGCTGCACAGTTTACTGGTATTGGACTACAGAAAGATGATAATGCATTTGTAAAATACAACACCACATCAGGTGTGTATGAGGATCAAACAACACTAGGATCTACAACTACACTACATGTAGATAGTTTAGCAAGATTCAAACCAGATTATGAAAACTTCCATATCAAGGGATCTAACAAAGCAGGTTTACAACTTGTATCTGTATTCGCTATAGGATATGCAAAGCATTTCGTAACAGAATCTGGTGCTGATTTCTCACTTACAAACTCTAACTCCAACTTTGGTGCTTTAGCACTTGAAGCAAAAGGTTTTAGAGATGAGGCTTTCACAAAGGATGATAAGGGATATATTACTTCCATCGTACCACCTCAAAAGAATACAGTAAAAGAAGGTAAGTTTAACTGGTTGTCAATAGCGACAGGTCTCACCACAACTACAGCAGGTGATACTAAGTTATTCTTACAAGGATATACAAGTAAGGGTAATCCCCCTCCAGATAAAGCAACTAAGTATCAGGTTGGTAATAGAAGAGGAGAAGTTCTTACATGCCTTATTAATAATGTAGCAGAAACTGCTAATGTTTTGATGCCTACTCCTCAGATACCTGATCTAGGTGCATCTGCTATAAAGGAGGTAAGAGTTGGACAAAACTCAGGTATCAATAGTATAACAAGTAATATCTTTACACTTGAGACATTCCACCAATTAGTACCAGGTGAATCTGTAAGAGTCATATCAGAGAATGGTTCATTACCTGATGGTTTAGAACATGGTCAAAAATATTTTGCTGTAACAACAGGTATTGGTACGCATCAACTGAAGTTAGCAACGAGTAGAAACGCTGCAATAAATGCTAATGCTATCAGTGGTATCAATAATATTGGTGGTAAGTTGACCATCGTATCATCTGTTGCAGATAAAAAACCAGGTGATGAAGGACATCCAATACAATATGATGACACAGCAGGTGGTTGGTATGTAAATGTAAACACTGGAAATGGTTTATCCACATCTATCACAACCAACGCTCTTTTATTAGCACCTGAGACACCAGTCACTACTATTGCAAGAAAGGCAGACGCAAGAATAGATTTAGAGAAGATATATCGCCTAAGATATTCTATACCAGAAGGTTCAACACTTGCTGCAGAACCAATCAACGGATTTGTAATTCAGGATAGTGCATCTGTACTTGATGATAGTAAGTTCCAAGATAATGATGCTTCTCTTACATCTGATACAGATCTAAGAACTGATAATAGTATTATAACTGCATCTTGGGCAAGTAATGTTGGTATTATAACAACAAAACAACCTCACAATCTTCTTGTCGGACAGCCCGTTGAAGTCAAGAGAATTAGAAGTGCTAACAATACTACAGGTGTTGATAATACTGGATTCAACAGAGCATATGTTGTCTCTTCAGTTGATGATCCTAAGACATTCAGAGTAGGACTCAGCACAGATCCTGGTGCAATCACAAAGATTACAACTATACCATACACTCAGGTAGATAGAACTATTGTTGGAACAGGAAGAACATTCAATCCATTCTTTACAAGAAAAGATTTTGGACCTGACTTCCAGATATTTGCACAAGAAAAGGTACAAAGATTCCAAAAGTCTGCACAAGATGGTATATACGATATAACAGTTCTTGGATATTTGAACTCTGCTAATGTATCACCATACACAGATGATTCAATAAAGTTTGCACAGGATGTCAACGATTTCAAGCCAGAAGTAAGTGTTGATAATAACGATGATGATCCTAACGCAGCAGTGAGTTTTGCACTTAGAGATAAGATTGGACAGGTAAAAACCAACGATACATCTAAGAGTATAACAAAGGAAACTATATTTTCATTTATTGAACATACAGGTATTGGTATTGGTGTTACAGGTGCTAGTGTAACAGGATCTGGAAGTATAAAAAATCTTAGCGTTGATCTTGGAAGACAACACAACCTCAATGGTGTTGAGTCTGTTACAAATGTAACAGGTGGATCAAACTATGGTACTAATAGTGGAAGTGCTGAATTTTATTATAGTGTAAACTTACTTGGTGGAACTGGACAAGGTGCAACTGCAGATATAACTGTGTCTGCTGCTGCTACTATTACTGGCGTAGATTTAGTTGATGCTGGAAGTGGATATGCTGTGAATGATGTCCTCACAGTCAAAGGCGTTCCTTTCATAGCACCTGGTACTGATTGTCAAGTTACAGTTGGTGCTATTGATAATAAGATTAACGATATTGTCCAAACAGTTGGTATTGGATCTACAGCTTTCAATGGTATTAATAAAATTACTGCTATTGACCAGCAAACACGAGTTACATTCTTAGGACAGTCTATTGGTGACTGGTCTACACCAGGAGGTTTTGCATATCATGTTGGTGTCTCTACACAAATTACAAATATTGTTCATGATACTACAAGTGGTATAGCAACTGTCACATTATACCAAGATATTGGTCTAAGGCGTGGTGACATGATTGTCATCAATAATGCTAATAACGAGTACAATGGAACTCATCTTGTTGAAGATAGAATAGGATATGGTTCATCACTATCTGTGAATATAGGTGCATCATCATCACCTACTTTCGCACCTTCAGGTACAGCATATGGACATGATGCAGGTATCTCGATGAGGGGATTCAATCAGAATGTTCCCATCTATGGTGGACAAACAACTGTGATTGACTCTGCTATGTCTGCAACCTCAACCACAATTGGTCTGCAGAAGAAGGCAATGTTCAGGCGTGGTGATTATATAATGATAGATGAGGAGATTCTAAGAATTGCAAATAAAAACTGCACAGAAGTTATAAGAGGACTCTTTGGTACACAAGCAGTAGCACATATAAGATTCAATGCTGTAAGAAAGATAAGAATTGTACCTGTAGAAAATAGAAGAAACTCTACTATACGTGCTTCAGGACATACATTTGAATACCTTGGATTTGGTCCAGGTAACTACTCAACATCATTACCACAAACACAAGATAGAGTTCTAAGTGAAGATGATCAGATCTTTGCTCAGTCTATCAACGTAAATGGTGGTGCTGTTGTTTACACAGGTTTGAATGATAAAGGTGAGTTCTTTATAGGACGTAAGAAGATTGACGCTATCACTGGTGAAGAGACATCAACTATTGCTCAAATAGATCAGACTCCTTCACAAAATAGACTACCTCTTACAGCAAGTTTCAGTGATATAGACGTAACAAATAGTTTGACCAGTGGTGGTGATACGGAAGTTATTGATCTAAGACTGAAGGGTAATAGATCTGGTGATCAAGCTCAATCAGTTTATCTTGGTATAAGTCAGAACACACCTTCAAGTAGTACAGATAATATTATATTTGCTACATCTTACGATAAAGGTGGATATCTTGGATGGGTCAGGACAACAGATGCAAGTAATCCTTGGCAACGTTTCGGACCTATATCATACGAGGCAAGCTCGGAACACTATGCTTTTGATAAGTTAGCTGTTGGAAAAACAAATGCAGAGAATGATAAGGTAGTTGATGTAACTGGTAATGTTGCTATTACTGGTAACATAACCATATCAGGTGTTACTACATGTACTCTTGCAGCAAGCAGTGCAAAGGTAGAAGATCTTACTGCTGGACGAGTTGTAATCGCTGGATCAGGTGGAGAATTAGAGGATAGTTCATCACTTACATTCTCAGGAGCAACACTTACTGCAAATACATTATCAGTCACAACCACCGCTAATGCAGCAAATCTAACCGCATCTCAGACAGTCACAGGTGAACACTTAGTTTCTACTGACGATGCAGCAATCGCTGATGATCTAAGTGTTGGTGGTGATGTATCCGTTACAGGATCTGTCACAGCAACAGGTGGTTTCACTGGTGGTGGTGCCATACCGTTGGGTGGTATTATAATGTGGTCTGGAACTGATGGAGATGTTCCTTCAAGCTGGAGGCTATGTAATACTGCTAACGGAGGAAATGTTGTCAACGGTATCACTGTTCCAAACTTAGAGGATAGATTTGTAATTGGTCGTGGTTCAACTTACGGTGCTGGTACCACAGGTGGTTCAAAAGATGCAATATTAGTAGATCACCAACACGGATTTAGTGGAAGTGCATCACACTCTCACACTCATACTGTAGCAACACACCCAAGTGGATCAGGACCTGAACAGAACCAGAGTGGTGGACCTGAAGATAGAACAAACTTTAGTGATACTGGAACAACCAGTACAGAGACTGTTACCATAACAGGTAATACTGGTTCAGAGGGTGTCTCAGGAACTGATAAGAACCTACCACCATACTTCGCTATTGCTTACATTATACGAGTAAGTTGATAAATACACATACTAAGGAGCATTGTAGTAGATGGCATCAGTAAATAAAAAATTTGCTGTAGAAAAAGGTCTTGAAGTTGGTGATGACGCACTGGTCGTTGATGCTGATGGTAGAAAGACTGGTATTGGTAAAACCGATCCGAAATACGGATTAGATGTTGCACTGACTGCAAATTTTGACGGGATAGTCGCAGCAGAATCTGTGGGTATTGGTAGTACCCAACCAGGTAAAGACTTTGATATAAACAAAGACACTATTATAAGAAAGAAACTCTTTGATTCTAATGTATCTGAGGGTACAAATGGTCAGGTTCTTATCAGTACAGGCACAGGAATTTCATTCACATCTCAGGCAGATATAACCACAAATGCTGCAGGTGGTACAAAGACTGTACAATTTAAAGGAGCAGATGGTAAGTTTGGGGGAGCAGATAATTTTGTTTATGACTCAGGAAATAATAGAGTAGGTATTGGTAGTACTATACCTGAATACTTACTACAAACAGAAGGTGGTCAGGTTCATTTTGACTCCCAACTATTAGATAGTAATAAGACTGTTGGTGCTGCAGGTTCAGTGTTAGGTGCAGATGCATCAGGTAAATCTGTATGGGAACCAAAGGGATCAGAAATATCAAACGTTATATTTGTAACTGAGAATGGAAATGATGAAAATAATGGACTATCACCAGGAACTGCTAAGAGAACCGTTGGTGGTGCCACAAGTATAGCGGTAGCTGGTAATGTTATTAGAGTTGCAGGTGGTATATACACAGAAAATAATCCAATCTTGATACCAAGAAATGTCACGATTGATGGTGATGACCTTAGAAATACACAAATAGTTCCAACAAATGTTGGTAAGGATCTATTTCATGTTACTAACGGAACACTGATTCAGAACTTGTCCTTCGTTGGTGCTGCAAATACAGGTGCTATTATAGCATTTCCACCAGAGGGTGTGGTCAATAGACATACATTCTCTTCAGGATATGGTGCAACTAATGCAATAAAGGTAGGTCCTAATTGGCACACTGGTTCATCAGTCACACCTACAGATGTATCGTACGATCCACTTACAGGTATTACTACATTTACTAAGTCATCTCATGGATTAACAGTCAGTGATACAGTTGGTATTGTTACCAATAGTATAGCATTTTCTTGTGATCAAGATTCACATGCTTCAACTCACTCATATCCTAGAGCATCTGACCCTGTAGCAGGTATATTCACTGCAATTACAGCAGCAGATACAGATACATTTACTATAAATGTTAGTGATGCTGGTACTGGTGCAAGAATTGCAGGTATCATCACACAGGGACCTTACGTTAGAAACTGTACAAACTTTGTACCAGATTCAATTGGTATGAAGATTGATGGAAACGCAGTCATGGGTCTGAAAGCCATGAATGTTGACTCATATACACAATATAATCAAGGTGGTATTGGTGTTACTATATCTAATGATGGATATGCTCAGTTAGTTTCTATCTT
>CERB01044026.1_pt1 | contig 13260 bp, 10 predicted proteins | sample 356271 | NCBI WGS metagenome assembly CERB01 (sample SAMEA2621155, study PRJEB7988) | marine metagenome | isolation source: saline water (ENVO:00002010), including
TCCGCATCATCAAATGAAGCAATAATTGAATAAATCAAAATTTTTGATCCTGGTGCAATTAGAACATTATCAGCACTAATATTGATTTGATCATAATGATTGTGAAAGGCAGCCACAGCGTCCCGTAACTCTTCAATTCCCTGAACACTAACATATTCTTTGTGTTCTACTCTGTCTTTTAAGGAATTGATTGCTCTTTGAATTGGTAAGAAAGGAGATTGTCCAAACCCAAAACGAATAATATCTTCTCCCTGATTTGATTTTAATCGAGATAATTCATGAATCAATAACGTTTCTGATTCCTGAGATTGTTTAATGTATTCTTTTTTTAACATAAGGGGTTATCCTCCTGAGTCATAATTACAATGATTGCAATTATTTTCTGCAATATAGATTATTAGATAATTTATTGTAATATGAATTTAAAATTATCTCCAATATAATGTAAATACTTGCAAAATGTTAAACCGTTAAGAAAAATTGATTTTTATGTAAACTTAGATTAATCTAATAAAATAATATTCATTCTTAAGTTTCATAAATTTATTGCAACTTATTTTTGGTTTTTTGGAGGTAGTTTATCATGAAGTTATGGGCAAAAATTTTATTAGGGTTATTACTTGGTGTAATATGCGGAATATTTTTTCCGACATTTTCTGCAAACATCAAGCCTTTAGGTGATGTCTTTATTAGAGCAATTAAAATGCTCATCGTTCCACTTATATTTTCATCTCTTGTTGTAGGTGTTACAGGAATGAAGGATCCTAAGAAATTAGGTAGAATTGGCATGAAAACATTTTCATTATACCTACTTACAACGGCTGTTGCCATTACAATTGGTTTAACTATTGGAACCGTATTAAAACCCGGAGCTGGCGTTGACTTAGGCGATGCTAAGATTACAGAAGCAAAAGAAATTCAACCATTTTCTGAAACATTGGTAAATTTGGTTCCAGCAAATCCAGTTCAATCTATGGCTAAGGGAGACGTTCTACCCATTATTGTTTTTGCGATTTTATTTGGATTATCACTTAATCTTGTTGGAAAAAAAGCAGATCCCCTTGTTAGTGTTATAGATGCTATAGCAGAAGCTATGTACAAACTTACTGCAATTGTTATGGAATTAGCACCTTATGGTGTTTTTGCATTAATGGCATTTATTTCTCAAAAATATGGACTAGCTGTTTTATTACCGTTACTAAAAGTTTTATTTGGTGTTTATTTAGGGTGTGTTATTCATGCTGTATTTACACTTTCAGGTGCAGTTGCATTTGTTGCAAGGCTTAATCCTATTAACTTTTTTAAAGGTATTATTGATGCGCTAGCAATTGCTTACAGTACAGCTAGTAGCTCAGGAACACTCCCTGTAACGATTCGATGTGCTCGAAAAAACTTAGGTGTTTCAGATAATTTATCTAGTTTTATTCTTCCTCTTGGAGCAACTATTAATATGGATGGAACGGCAATGTATCAAGGTGTCGCTGCTTTATTTATTGCACAAGCATATGGAATTGATTTATCGTTTGGTAATTATATTACTATCATTCTGACATCAACATTAGCCTCAATCGGTTCAGCCGGCGTTCCAGGTGCTGGATTAATTATGCTTACATTAGTACTAAATTCTGTGGGTTTACCAGTTGAAGGTATTGCATTAATTGCAGGTATTGATCGTGTACTTGATATGGCTCGAACCACCGTTAATGTTATTGGAGATTGCATGGTAACCATTGTGGTATCTAAAAGCGAAAATGAACTTGATGAAAACATTTATAATGCTCAATCTCAAAAAATCGAATTAGAACCAGCTTAAAGTAACGATAAGATTTGTGTTGCTGCTTGCTCAGCAACACTCCCTCTATATAGAGTATCCCAAAGATGATTACAATCATTATTTAATGTTTCTTGATTTTTATAAATATAGTTAGCTTTTTGAATACAAGAATCAACCGAAAGTTTACCTTGCAACAATTCTGGAAATAACTCCTTATTAAGTAACATATTTGGCATGCTCATATAGGGAATTTTTTCTAAGGTCTTCTTAAAAAATGTGGTTGCTAACCAATAGGTAATAGGATGAAAACGATACGTCACAATATGAGGAACACCTAATAAGGCATGCTCCAAGCTAACCGTACCTGAACTCACTAATGATAATGCTGACTTTGATATCAACTCTAAACTAGCCCCTTCATGAAATTGCACGTTGCATTTAGCATAGTTATCAACCAAAGACTTAATTAATTCTCTATAGGCTGGTGATGCAATTGAAATCGTCGTAACCAAAGAGTACTCCTTTGCTAAAGTTTCTGCGGCAATCACTAAATCAGGTAATAAACGTTTAATCTCATGTTCTCGTGATCCAGGAAAAATTGACAAAACCGGTTCTTTTTTTTGGAGGTTTCGATAGGGTTTAATGCGATCTGTAATAGGGTGTCCTACATAGGTAACAGAAGCTCCACACGCTTGATAAAAACGCTCTTCTTGTTTAAAAATGGCTACAATATGATCAACCATACTTGCTAATTTAACGCCATCTTCCTTTTTTCCCCAATGCCAATGTTGTGGAGCAATATAGTATACTGTTTTGATTCCAAGTTTTTTTGCATAGTTACAACAGGCCCCATGGAGACCTTGATTATCTAATGGAATAAATACATCAGGCTGGTTTTCCTTTAGCATAGCCTTCATCTTAGTTAAGGATTGATATAATTTAGGTAAAAATAAAATAGGCTCTATAAGACCGACTGTCGATAAGGCTGTCATATCCCACTTCACATCCATTCCAGACTTTTTGCAAGCAGGGCCCCCTACTCCAAAAATAGTGGCATGAGGTGCCAATGCTTTCAGTGATTTTACTAATTCAGCCGCATAATTATCAGCAGATAACTCACAAGCACTAATCATAATCTTTAATGATTTTGCCATGATTAAAGTTTATCTTACTTTTGCAATTTTTACATAATAGTATCTTTATTTTCTCTCTGAAGTCCCTTTGGTATAATAAGATTATGCGAGGCCGAATAAAAGAATTAGATTCTGTAACAATTAATAAAATTGCAGCGGGTGAAGTTATTGATAGACCAGCCTCTATTGTTAAAGAACTTATTGAAAACTCATTAGATGCTCATGCAACTGCTATTACTATTAATATCAAAGATGGCGGTAAAAAATGTATTCATATTACGGATAATGGTAATGGCTTTCATCATGAAGATCTACCCTTAGCTCCATTACGACATGCCACCTCTAAAATTCGTTCTTTAGATGATATTTATGAAACGGAATCTTTTGGATTTCGAGGCGAAGCCTTAGCTAGTATTTGTCATTGTGCTCATTTAACAATTACATCAAAACAAGAAAATCAATCTGCTTATACAATCACAGCTTATAAAGACGATATAAGTGCTGTAAAAAAAACATCTCATCCTAAAGGATCCTCCATTATAATTAATGATTTATTTCATGATTTACCTGTTCGACAACGCTTTTTAAAATCAACAGCTACTGAGTTATCCTATATTGTAGATTATTGTATTCAATTTAGTTTATCCAATCCTCATGTTTCTTTTGTTTTACAGAGTGATGGTCAAGAAAAGCTTAATACAACAGGAATAACAGATCTTTTTCAGCTAATGATTTTATTTTATGGAAAAAGTCTTAAAGATAGTTGTGTAGCTGTTAATGAAACCATTGGACCTATCACATTTACAGGGTATATTTCGGATCCCACATTAACGTTTTCAAATCGAACAAAACAACTTATTACAGTTAATGGTAGAATTATAAAAAACAGTCTTATTATGAAAGCTATTACCGATAGTTTTCGAGATTTGATTCCTCAACGCCGTTTTCCTCTTGTGATACTGCATATAACGATTACCCAGTCTCTTGTTGATGTTAATATCCATCCTCAAAAAGCTGATATTAAATTTGTGAATCCTGGCTTTTTATTTGATTGTATTCCAAAAGTTATTATGATGAGTTTACAATCATCAAATCAACATACGAATCCTATTGAGCCAATTATCAGAGAACCACAATCATCAGATGGTGATGAAAAAAAAGCTGTTAGCTATCCATCATTTACAGCTAATTCAAGTTCAAATAAATCTTATATAGAGCCCTATCGTGTTATCAATAAACCAATGATTTCTGATACTCCAAATCTCACAGAGGCTCTTCCTAACTTACTATCACCGCTATCTTCAGATACACCGCCAGCTAAACCTCTAGATTATATTCAAGTCTTAAATACGTATATTTTTTTAAATACACCAACCGGTGCCTATCTAATTGATCAGCATGCAGTTCATGAACGTATTCTTTATGAAAAAATTAAAGTTCAGGTTGCGGCTCAAACTGAACGTCAAGTACTGTTATTATCTGAAGTTATTGATATATCTCTTGATTTAATGATTATTTTTGAATCTGAACAAGATTATTTTAAAGAACTCAACTTCTTGATTGAGCCATTTGGAACGGATCAATTAATTGTTCGCGAAATTCCTAATATCTTTCAAAAGTCTTCTGTAGCAACACTTATTATATCCATTTTAAATCAACTTAAAGATTATCCGGGATCTACTCGTAATCTAACATTAGATCAAAAAGAGATTTTACAACGTCAAGCATGTCGAGCTGCTATCAAAGCGGGTCAAACATTATATCCCGAAGAAATTAATCAGTTGTTAATTGATTTTATTAAATCTCCACAAAATTATACATGTCCTCATGGTCGTCCCCTTTATATTTTTTATGATAAATCAAAATTAGAGTCATTATTTTTAAGAAAATAATTGACAAACCATTAAAGGATTTTCATAATTCAAATCATGAAAAAATATCTTGTCATTGTTGAGTCACCTGCTAAGTGTAAAACTATCAACAAATTTCTAGGTAAAGACTACCAATTAATGGCGTCTTTTGGTCATGTAAGAGACCTTCCTGGAAAATCTATGGGTATTGATATTGAAAAAGGCTTTGAACCCAGTTACGTTACCATGAAAGATAAATCAAAGGTTCTAAAAGAAATTAAACAAGCTGCTAAAACAAGTAAAATTGTCTATCTAGCAACAGACCCGGATAGAGAAGGAGAAGCTATTGCCTGGCACATAGCAGAAGCGACTAAATTACCAGAAGATAAAATTAAACGAATTGTTTTTAATGAAATCACTGAATCAGCAATTAAGGAAGCTATTAATAGCTCTCGTAATATTAATATCAATCTTGTTTATGCCCAGCAGGCACGTCGTGTTTTGGATAGATTAATTGGATATACACTCAGTCCATTACTTTCAAAAAAAATTCAACGAGGGTTAAGTGCTGGACGTGTTCAATCTGTTGCAGTAAAAATTATCTGTAAACGTGAAAAAGAAATTCAAGATTTTATTCCTAAAGAATATTGGGTTATTGAAGGAAACTTTAAAACAAGTAAAAATGATATTTTTACTGCTAAATTAGTTGCTAAAGGGTCTATTAAAGATAAGTTTGAAGTATCAAATGAAAAAGATGCGCTTAATGTTCAAAATCATCTTCAAAAAGCTAATTATACAATTGATGATATTATTAAAAAGCGTATTAAACGCAATCCTCCCGTTCCTTTTATCACATCTACTCTACAGCAAGAAGCTTCTCGAAAATTAAACTGGACCGCCAAAAAGACAATGATGATGGCTCAAAAACTGTATGAAGGAGTTGATATCAATGGTGAATCTATTGGTTTGATAACCTACATGAGAACTGATTCAACCCGATTATCTGATTCATCTAAATTAGCAGCGAGAGATTATATTAAAGAAACATTTTCAGAAAAGTATATTGGTGGACCCGTAAAAGTATCTAAGAAAAAAGGTAATGTTCAAGATGCTCATGAAGCTATTAGACCGGTTTCTACTGAGTTTCCTCCTCAGAAAATTCAAAATGCCTTAACAACGGATCATTATAAGTTGTACAAGCTTATTTGGGATCGATTTATTGCATCTCAAATGAAAGCAGCTGAATATGATCGAACTCAAATTATTATTTGTACAGATGACTCAGAATCTTATTTTTTACGAGCAACTGGATCTGTTTTATGTTTTGATGGTTTTACGAGAGTTTATTCTGAAGGATCAGAATCAGATGACTCTAAAGATGATAACAAAGAATCATCACTTCCTTTAGTAACAAAAGAGGAAAAACTAAATTTAGAAAAACTAAATTCCGAACAAAAGTTTACGCAACCACCCCCTCGTTATTCTGAAGCATCACTTGTAAAGGAATTAGAAGAGCTCGGCATTGGGAGGCCATCTACCTATGCGCCAACCTTGTCAACTATTCAAGATAGAGGGTATGTTACTAAAGAACAAAAAAAATTATTGCCATCCGAACTTGGCATGACGACAAATGAACACCTTGAGTCATTTTTTAATACAATTTTAGATTTAAAATTTACGGCTAATATGGAAACCCAATTGGATGATATTCAAGATGGTAAACACCAATGGAATGACGTTGTATCAAAATACTATAAGCCTTTAGATGATATGATGGGTGTTGCTAATAAAGAAATGCAAAAAGTGTCTCTTGGTGAAAGAAATCTTGGTAAAGATCCTAAATCTGGTAAAGACGTTCTTGTAAAAATTGGCCGTTATGGCCCCATGGTTCAATTAGGTTTAGCTGAAGATGATGAAAAACCTACGTTTGCTAGTATTAGTGATGATTATGACATTAAAACAATATCATTAGCACAGGCTCTTTCTTTGCTTGCTTATCCAAAATCAATTGGTAGCTTTGAAGACAAAGAAATTCTTGTCAATCGAGGTAAATATGGCCCTTATGTTAAGTATGATTCATCGTTTATTTCGATACCTGACACACTGTCTATCGAAACCATTTCACTTGATGAAGCTATTCAGTTAATTCATGATAAACGTAAAGAAGACTCAAAAAGAGTTATTCGTGTTTTTAAAGATCAAAAACATCCCATTGAAGTTCTTAATGGTCGCTATGGTCCATATATAAAATGTAATAGTAAAAACTATAAAATACCTAAGAATCATGATGCTGAAAAACTCACACTTGAAGACTGTCTTGAAATTATCAAAAAAAAGAAAAAGTAGATGTTATACAAAAAGGTATTACAATTTTTAACACATAATTGGAAAATTAAACTTATTTCATTTATCATCACGTTAATGTTATGGTACTTTGCTAATCAGTAATGTATGAACTTTATGATAAAGACTCTCTGAGAGAGTATCGTAACACTCTCAAAGATCAAAACCGTCGTGTTGCATTGGTTCCTACTATGGGAGCCTTACACGAAGGCCATGCATCCCTTATAACACACGCTCATACATTAGCTGATGAGGTGATTGTAAGTATTTTTTTAAATCCTTTGCAATTTGGACCAAATGAAGATTTTAAACGCTACCCAAAACCCTTAGATGATGATAAACAGTATTGTAAAGATTTAGCAGTTAGTGCTTTATTCTTACCATCAAACGATATTATTTATCCACCAGATGCTGTCTTTACAGACGTGACGGTGCCATCATTATCTTCTTTATACTGCGGACAATCTAGGCCTAATTTTTTTTCTGGTGTTACCAATGTTGTTTTGCGATTACTTAATCTTATTAATCCTGATAGTGTTATTTTTGGCGAAAAAGATTATCAGCAATATATTATTATTAAATCATGTATAGAATCACTATTTTTATCTACTAAAATCTACTGCTCTCCCATTATCCGTAATCAACAAGGTTTAGCATTAAGCTCTCGAAATCGTTATTTAAGTAACCAAGATAGGCATGATGCAGCATCTATTTTTCAAAGCTTATGTAAGGTTAAAGATGCTGTTCAAAGCGGTATTCTAGACGCAACTGAATTAACCTCAGTACTCAAAAAATCACTGTCTCCAAATATTACGATTGATTATATTGCTTTCGTTGATGAAAAATCCTTAACTCCAGTCCCTACGATTCGTTCAGGAAATCGAGTTTTATTTGCTGGCAACTTAAATCAAACTCGGTTGATTGATACATTTGAACTCACATTTTCTTGATTATTTAGTTCAGCCTCCTTATAATCGTTGATCTATGACATACACGTTGGCTATTGAAACATCCTGTGATGATACATCGATTGCAATTATAAAAGATAAACGAACCATACTATCAAATATAGTATCATCACAACAAAAAACCCATGAACATTATGGTGGGGTTGTTCCTGAAGTTGCATCTCGATTACATGCTGAGACCATTCACTCTTTACTTGAATTAAGTTTAACAGAATCTGGTATTTCCTTAACTCAACTATCTCAAATTGCTGTAACAGTAGGGCCTGGTTTAGAAGGTTGTTTACTAGTTGGGATATCGGTTGCTAAAAGCCTTTCGTATGCATTAGATATTCCTATAATTCCAGTAAATCATATTCATGGACATATTTATGCCTTTACACAATATCAACAAACTCTTACCTACCCTGCTTTAGCGCTTATTGTATCTGGAGGTCACACTGATCTTATTTTAATGGAAAAAGAATTTTCATTTAAATGTTGTGGACGAACTCGGGATGATGCCGCTGGAGAAGTTTTTGATAAGGTATCCCGCCACCTATCGCTTGGTTATCCAGGTGGCCCTATTATTGAGAAAACAGCCAAGCAGGGTAATATGGATGCATTTAAATTACCCATCGCAATGAAACGTTCTCCTTTTGAATTTAGTTTTTCAGGACTTAAAACAGCAACTATTGATTGTATCAAGTCCCTAGATAATCCTTACGATCATGTGGCTGATATCTGTGCTAGTTTTCAAAAAACAGTTAATGAGACTCTGATTCTTAAAACATTAACAGCCTGTGACCATTTTAAAATTAATGATTTAATTATTGGAGGTGGTGTTGCTAGTAACCAAACCTTAATAGCGGCATTTAAAGATCGTATTAAATCAACAAACATTAACTTAATTCATATTAAACCTCAGTTATGTACAGATAATGCCGCAATGATTGGATTAGCTGCAACACATTTAGGTAATCTGTATCAACGTAAACGTAGTGAAATTTTTGTCAACTCAACATTTTCTTATGAACATTAAACCACGCCTTAATCAAAAACAATCGTTAGCATTATCGCTTAATCCAAAATTAATACAAATGTTTAATATTTTTCATTTATCATATGCTGATTTATTAAATCATATTAAGCAGGAACAAGATGATAATGTTTTTATTGAAGTCTCCCAGTCAGATAGCTTAATGATAAAGTCATTAACAAAACAACCCTCAGTACCTAATTCTGATACTCAAGCTACAGACTTAATTTCATCTCAGGATTATCAGTCCATTCGTGATTTTGCGTTATCTCAATTAAATTACAGCCTCCTTACTAAAACTGAAAAACACGTGTTAACCTTACTCATTGACTCTTTAGATGATAAAGGCTTTATCTTAAATTGGACTGAGACTTCAACGTATATTAAAAAATCCTTATCTGTATCTCAAGCTGTAATTGATAAATGTTTATCCGTTTTACAAGAATTTGAACCTGATGGAATTGGGGCAAAATCTCTAGAAGAATGTTTAACCATTCAACTTGACCATTTAGAGCTTGATAATACGGATCTTATATCACTCCTAAATAAGGTTATTAAGCGTCACCTAACTGATCTGGCTGATCAAAACTATAAAGTTATTGCTCAATCCTGTAATATTCCTCTTGAAGGCGTAACGGTTCTTGCCGATTTTATTAAAACCAATTTTAATCCAAATCCTGGGGCATCCTTTACAAATAAAAATCCTCACTATATTACACCATCGTTTCAAATCTCATTTTCAAATGATAACCTTACTATTCAAAACCTAGAAGTTGATAAAGGGATTTCAATTAACTTATCAGAAACCTATTTACAAACACTGAAACAAAAGGATCTTGATGCAAAAACAAAGCAATTTTTAACTGAAAAATATCAAAAGGCAAAGGATATGATTCAATTTATTAATCAACGTCGTGTTATGCTTGAAACCCTTATGTCAACGATTGCTAAAAAACAGGTTTTGTATTTTCAAAAAGGTCCTGACTTTTTAATTCCGTTACTTCAAAAAGATATTGCAAGAGAATTATCATTAAGCCCTTCAACGGTTTCAAGAATTTTATCATCAAAATTTTGTCAAACACCTTATGGCACCATCCCTCTAAAAGTATTATGTCCACGAAATTATTTTGGAAAAACAAAAGCTCAATTTATAGCATTTATTGCTTATTTCCTTAAAGAAAACCCTCAATTATCAGACAATAAAATTGCTATGATGTTAAGAGAAAAAGGTATTCATATTGCAAGGCGAACTGTTACAAAATATCGCAATGAACTTGGATTAGTTTCAAGTTACTTTAAAGGAAGATCCAAAACGTAACTACGTGTTAATTATTTGATAAATAACGTCTAACATACTCTAAATCAATAGGATTTGTAACTTTAATATTATGTGTTTCACCTTTAATTATATGAACGGGTATACCCGCATGTTCAATCAAACTCGCTTCGTCTGTAATCGTATCAGAAAAACACGCTTCATAAGCTTTTCTTAGGACATTACTAGTAAAACCTTGAGGCGTTTGCACAGCGACTAAGTCAGACCTACTTAAGGTTTGTATAACACGATCTTTTTCTACCTTTTTAATTGTATCTGTCACTGGAATTGCTGGAATAACAGCATCATACTCATGACAGGCTTGTACTATTTGATTAATTAGTTGTTTTGAAACACAAAGTCGTGCAGCATCATGGATTAATGTAATATCAGCCTGCTTAGTAGCAAAAAATGCTTCTCGTACAGATTCTGCTCGTGTTTTACCACCTAAAACAACCTTTACTGAAAACGGAATCTTAGCAACAATATCCTTAACTTTTTCTATTGATTCTTTACTAGTGGCAATGATACACGATTCTAATGTGATATCTGAAAATGCTAGTAAAGAATGCTCTAAAATAGTTTTTCCATTAACGATATGAAATTGTTTTGGAATACTAGATTCAAATCGTGTTGAATTTCCAGCTGCAGGAACAATTAAATTAATAGTTTTCATAAAAATGCTTTAAATTCTTTAACACGATTACTAACAGCCGTAATCCCTTCCTGAATAGTTGCTTTACTCTTTAATAGCTTTACAAAATGACTTCCAATAATAATGGCCTCTGAAAATTGTGTTAGTGATTTATAATGCTCTGGTTTACTAACACCAAATCCAATCGCGACGGGTATGTTTTTTATTTGCTTAATTCGTGAAACAAAGTGTTCTAATTGTTGTGAGAAAGAATCTCTTTCTCCTGTAGTTCCAGTAGATGATAGTAAATAAATAAATCCTTCTGATTGACTAATTATTGTTTTCAAACGATCTTCATTACAGAGTGGTGATACTAAGTTAATGATTGGTACGTCAGGCACTCGATCCTCTTGCTTTATAATTTGAGTCATTTCAATCGAACAATCTGGCATTAAAATACCATCACAGCTCGCTTGAGTTGCTTCTTGAAAAAATAACCTATATCCAAATTGCATAATAATATTTGTCGCAGCCATAATGATTATAGGAACATTGGGTGCGTACTCTTTTAATATTTTGATAACATCTAACGCAGCTCTAACAGATACATCTTCTCCCGATAAAAGAGCGGTTTGATGAGACTCTTGAATAATAGGCCCATCTGCAATAGGGTCCGAAAAAGGTAACCCTATTTCAATCATAGAAACCCCTGAATCGATTAAGGCTTTACAATATGCAATCGTATCAGCAATAGTAGGATCCCCTAATGTGACATAGGCAATTAGAGCTTTTTCTTTAAATGCCTGTGCTATTATCTTAGACATAATGTGATATAGTCTCCATATCTTTATCTCCTCTCCCAGATAAACATAATATAATCGTTTTATTTTCACCTAATATTGTTTTATCTGCTAAAAGCGCTAGAGCATGGGACGTTTCTAATGCCGCGATAATACCCTCTAACTCTGCTAACTCCTTACATCCATGTAAGGCATCTTTATTTGAAATAGCATATGATTCTAGCCGGCCAGATTCTTTTAGATGACATAACTCTGGACCAACTCCTGGATAATCTAAACCAGCAGAAATTGAATGAGCTAATTCTATTTGTCCATTTTCATCTTGTAATACTGAGTTTAATGATCCATGTAAAACACCCGGCTTTCCTTTAGAAAGAGAGGCAGCATGCATGTTGGAATCTAACCCTTCTCCCGCAGCCTCAACCCCGATTAATCTGACACTATTATCATCAATAAAATGGTGAAAAATACCTAATGCATTTGATCCGCCACCAATACAAGCTATTACAGCGTCTGGTAATGTTTGTTCCTGATCTAAAATTTGTTTTCGTGCTTCTTTTCCAATAATACTTTGAAAGTTTCGAACTAATAAGGGGTAAGGATGAGGGCCTAATGCAGACCCTATAATGTAATGGGTATTTTCAACATATTGCATCCAATCTCTTATTGCCTCAGTCGTTGCATCTTTTAATGTTTTTGATCCGGTATTAACACTATGAATAGACGCTCCCATTAATGTCATTCGTTTAACATTTAATGATTGCCTTTTTATATCTTCAGCGCCCATATAAATATCACATTGCATCCCCATTAATGCACATACAGTTGCTGTTGCAACCCCATGCTGTCCAGCTCCTGTTTCAGCAATAATTCTAGATTTACCCATTTTTTTTGCAAGCAAAATTTGCCCTAGTGTATTATTAATTTTATGAGCACCAGTATGGTTTAAATCTTCTCTTTTTAAATAAATAGTATGATTACATTTTTCTGATAAATTTTTTGCGCGGTATAAGGGGCTTGGCCGGCCCACAAAATGATGTAAATAATAATCTAATTCCTGTATAAATTCAGGATCATCTTTTACCGTGTTATAACACGTCAATAAATCATTAAGAGCAGGAATAAGCGTATCTGGAACAAACATTCCACCATAATTACCAAAAAAACCGTCTTTACTTGGTTCATGCATTATAAAATTGCCTCAATTCTTTTACGATTATTTTCAATACATTTAAATCCATATTCTACTAAACTTTTACGAAATTTTAAATCTATAGACGACATAGGTTGATCAATTACATTAAGTTGCAGATCATAGTAGTGAGCTTGGCTATAACCTTTTGAAATCATTAAACATTCAGCTGCACGATCTACTAACTCAGGGATTGTTTTAGGAATCGTTTGTAATGGTTTTTCAGAAATTGCATT
>CERB01111233.1_pt1 | contig 13225 bp, 13 predicted proteins | sample 356271 | NCBI WGS metagenome assembly CERB01 (sample SAMEA2621155, study PRJEB7988) | marine metagenome | isolation source: saline water (ENVO:00002010), including
TCATCTCTATCTAATCTGAGTTTAACTGGCCTTTTTGTTTTGAAAGCTAATAAAGAACAAATGGCTGCTGTCATAAAATTTGTTTCTTTACCACCAAAACCTCCTCCTATTCTCCTAACTAAAACTGTTATAGAGTTACTTTTTTGCTTTAACATTTTTGCAATTAGTTGCTGAGCTTCGGATGGATGCTGTGTTGAGCTATATACCAATAAATTATTATCTTCCTTTGGAATTGCAAATGCTGATTGACCTTCTAAATAAAAGTGTTCTTGACTTCCGGTAGTAAAATTACCTTTTAAATAATTTTCTGATTTTAATATTTTCTTTAAAGGGTTTCCCTTTTTAATTTTTCTGACTTTAAAATGTGTTTGTTTTTTTTCTAATGAATCTTTAATTGTAACTATTGGTCTAAGCTCTTTGTAATTTATTTTTGCTTTCAGTACTGCTTTCCTTGCTAACTCTATGGAAGTTGCAGCTACTGCAAATAAAGGTTGGCCGTAAAACTCAACTTTTTTTTTTGCAAATATTGGATCTCCATCAAAAACCGGTCCAACATCATTTTTTCCAGGAATATCTAAATACGTAAAAACTGAAACAACACCCTCACTTAATCTAACATCTTTTAGGTCAATTTTTTTAATTATCGCATGTGCTTTTTTACTCCATCCTATAGCACCAAAAAGTGTTTGTTCTGGTTCTATAATATCATCAGTATATTCAGCAGAACCGTCTACATGTTTATAAGCACTGTCATGTGGAATTATATTATTTATATATTCTTCTTTAATCATAGTTTAATTAAGTCTAATTAATTTGTTTGACTCAATCTCCAAAAAGCATTTTGTTAATAAGTTTTTTGCAACTTCAATTCTGTAATTTTTAGTTGCTCTCATATCATCAATTGGTTTAAAATCTTTCTCTAACGATTTATTTACATTCTCAAAATTAATTAAAGATAAATTCTTATTCTTAAGAATTTTTTCACAATTTGTTGCTCTTTTCGGTATTTCTGCCATACCTCCAAATGCAATAGCAATTTTTTTAATTTTTTTATTAATTATCTCTAAATTAAATGATGCGCATACTGATGAAATATCATCATCAAATCTTTTTGATATTTTATATGCCTTAAATATATTTTTTTTATAAATTGGAATTTTAATTGAATATATAAATTCTCCTGCTTTTAAAATTGTCTTCCTATAGCCTTTAAAGAATTTACTAATTGGTATATTTTTTTTATTAACTTTACTTTGTATGATAATTTCGGCATTTAACGATAAAAGTATTGGTGAAGTGTCACCAATAGGAGATGCTGTAGCAATATTTCCACCGATCGAGCCAACATTTCTTACTTGGACTGATCCATATCTTTTTAAAATTGAATTAAAGTCTGGATAATATTTTAATATAAAGTTTTCAAATTTAATCAAAGATGTTGTTGATCCAACTTCAATATAATTGTTATTTGTTTTAATAAAATCTAGCTCCTTTATACTTTTTAAATTTATAATTGTATTAATATCTTTTCTCTCTTTAGTTACTATTAATGATAGGTCTGTTCCTCCATTTAAAAATTGTGATTTTGGATTTCTTATTATAATTTTTTTTAATTCTGATATTGTTGATGGAGAAAAGTACTTTTTATCTTTGTTAATAATTGATAAATTTTTAGAATTAATTTTTTTTAATATTTTAACAGTTTTTTTTCTATTTTTAGAAAAATTATCTTTAAAATCTACCTTATTTAAACTTTTTGCTGCATCAACAATTGGTCTATACCCTGTACATCTGCATAAATTTCCAGAAATTGTGTCTTTTATTAAATCAGAATTATATGAATTATGATTTTTGTACATTGAAAACAAAGACATGACGAATCCTGGGGTACAAAATCCACATTGGGATCCATGAAATCTTACCATCGCTTGTTGAACAGGATGATGTGAACCATCTTGATTTATTAAATCCTCAACAACCAAGAGTTGTTTTCCATGTAAAAACGTAACAAAAGTTATGCAAGAATTTATTGATTTGTATACTATTTGGTCATTATTTAATTCTCCCACAACTACAGTGCAGGCGCCACAACCTCCTTCGGCACAACCTTCTTTTGTTCCAGTTTTTTTTAATTTTGTTCTTATAAAATTAAGTAAAGTTTGATTTGGATCAGGGTTAATTAGCTCACAAATTTTATTATTTAATAAAAATTGAACCTTATTTGTGTTCACTTAACTTCCTCTGTATGTAGAATAACTCCAAGGAGATACAAGCAAGGGTACATGATAGTGTTCTTTAGAATTCGATATTCCAAATCTAATAACAACATCATCTAAAAAAGGTATTTTGTGGGTATTGGCTACTTCTTTAAAATAATCACCAATAAAAAAAACCATTTCATATTTTCCTTCTAAAAATTTGTCACCTTCTAAAAGTGGTTGATCTGCTCTTCCATCGTCATTAAGAGTAATTGTTTTTATTTTTTTTTTTTCATTATTTGCCAAATGATACAGCTCAACTTTGATTGCTTTACCAGGTTTTCCCGAGTAGATATCTAAAACGTGGGTTGTTAATTTTGTCATATGAATAAGATATATTATACAATATTATAAATTAATAAATAAAAACTAGGATATTAAGATCAAAATGATCACTATAGAAAAAATAAATAATCTTAATAAATCTGATTTTTTAGGAATTTTTGGAAATGTTTTTGAGAAATCAGATTGGATAGCCGAAAAAGTTTTTGATCTAAAACCTTTTAAAAACAATGAAGATATTTTTTTAAAAATAATTGGAATATATGAAAACAGTGATAAAAATATTATATTAAGAATTTTTAACTCTCATCCAGAATTAGTAGTAGAAAAAAAATTAACATCTAACTCTAAAAGTGAACAAAGCAATGCAAGACTTAATGAGTGTACAAATGAAGAATATAATGAGTTTAAAAAACTAAACATAGATTATAAAAACAAGTTTAATTTTCCGTTTATTATTGCTGTTAAAGGAAAACATAAAACCGAAATTTTAAATTCTTTTAAACAAAGAATTCAGAACTCATTAGATGAAGAATTTTTTGAAGCAAAAAAGCAGGTAAAAAAAATTGCATCATTTAGATTAGAGGAGATTTTAAAATAGATTTGTTAATTGGATTTTTCTGAAATATATATAGTTTATGAAAATTTTTGATTGTTTCATGTATTTTGACGAGGATATTGTACTAGAGCTAAGACTTAATTCTCTTGATAAATATGTAGATTATTTTGTAATAGTTGAAAGTGAATTTACACATAAAGGGGATAAGAGGAATTTAAAATTTAATCATAAAAAATTTGAAAAATTTAAAAACAAAATAATTTATAAAATTTATAATGAACCTCCAAAAGATATTGAGTTAGTAAATAACGAAGATAATGAAAAACTAAAACAAAAAAAATATATCATGAATGCTCTTAAAAGAGAAAATGGTCAAAGAAATTTTATTGAGGAAGGACTAAAGGATGCCAATAGTGAAGATATAATACTTATATCTGATGTTGATGAAATTCCTAAATTATCAAATATTGATTTTAGCAAAATAAAAGAAAAAATAATTTTATTTAATCAAGATATGTTTTATTACAAATTTGATTTAAAATTACCAAATAAAATTTGGACTGGAACCAAAGGCTGTAGAAAAAAAGATTTAATTAATCCACAATGGCTTAGAAATATTAAAGATAGAAAATATTCAATTTTAAGAATTGATATATTATTTTCAAAAACAAAATATAATAATCTTAAATTTATAAATGATGGAGGTTGGCATTTTTCAAACATTAAGTCTGCTAAGGAAATCGAACATAAATTAAGATCTTATTTGCATCATCAAGAATTTGACGAAAAACCTTTAACTGTTGATGAAATAAATGATATTATTAAAAATAAACAAGCAATCTATGATTTAACTCTAGATAAAAGAACAAACAAAATTGGAACTGGAAGTAAATTAGAAAAGTTTGATTTTAATAAACTACCAAAGTATTTAATAGATAATAAAGAAAAGTTTTTACAATGGTTAGATTAACTTTGGGCGTTTAGTATTCAACATCAACTGGATCAATACTTTTCCACATATACCAAGTAAAAACACTTCTGTATCCTGCATGTAATCTTGACAATTTATTTAAAAATCTGTCACTTGGTGGATATGAGGTTTTGTAGTTTTTAGATATAGCTCTTATTAAACCTATGTCTTTGGTTGGAAATATATCTGGTCTATTTAGATTAAACATTAAAAACATTTGTGCGCTCCAAACACCGAGGCCTTTTAATTTAATAATGTAGTTAATTGCTTGATCATCAGACATTTTTTTTAAATCGCTAACATTAAATGATTTATTTTTAAAACTTTTAGCTATATTTTTTAGATAACTTACTTTTTGACGAGACAAGCCTGCATTTCTTAAAGATCTTGTTGATAAATTTATTATTTTGATAGGAATAATTTTATTTTTACATTTTTTTTCAAATTTTAGCCAAATAGAGTCTGCTGCCTTTATTGATATTTGTTGACCTACAATTGTTCTACACAATGAAAAAAAGGGATCGCCTCTGCTAATTAAAGATCCTTTTTTATGTTTTTTAATAATTTTTCTTATCACAGGATCTCTTCTGGATAGAGCTTTTTTTGCTTTGACCCAATATTTTGGAATTTTACTCATGACGTGAAATAAAAACTGTATTTTTATGATAAATTTCTCTTCTAAAAATAATTATTGAAGATGCAATAACAAGTGCTGCTCCTATCAATGTTTTGGTCGTAGGAATTTCAGACCAAAAAATATAGCCAAAAATTATAGCAAAAATTAATCCTAAATATTTTAAAGGAGTTACTAATGAAACTTCTGAAAATTTATAAGATTGAGTAAGCCATAAATTTGCCAATCCCCCCAGTAGTCCCAGAAGAGATAGCAGGGCTAAATCTATAAGATTTGGGTAAATCCACCCACTTGGTATAGTAAAAAAACTCATTATCATTATTGAAACAGAAAAATAAAAACTTATCAACCAAACTGGTTCGGATGTTGATAATTGTTTAATTGTTATGGCAACGTAAGAAAGTCCTAAACAAAAAATTATTGGATATATATAATAAATATTCATAGAACTAAAACCAGGTTCTGAAATAATTATTATTCCTATAAACCCAACCAAAACTGCTAACCATCTATAAAATCCAACTTTTTCACTTAACAAAAAAATTGATAATAGTGTAGTAAAAATTGGTGCTGCGAACGATATGCTAGTAACTGTAGCCAATGGAAGATTTCTTAAGGCAATAAAAATTGCAACTATAGCAATTAAGCCAGAAAAACATCTTTTAAAATGTAAAAATGGTCTCTTAGTTTTATAAAAACTAAAGTATTTTTTTTTTGGTATCAAAAAAATTAACGGGATTATTCCACAAAAGCCCCTAAAAAATAAAACTTCTCCTACAGGGTAATTATCCGACCATTTAACAATTAAATCCATTATAGAAAATGCACATATAGACATAAACATGTACAAAAAGCCCAATTGATTTTTAGAAAACATAAGAATAACTTTAGATTAATTAAAATTTTAATCAATGGAAATAGCAATTTTAGCTTGTGGATGTTTTTGGAGTCCCGAAATTAAATTTAGTAAACTTAAAGGTGTTTCAAAAACTGAGGTTGGGTATTGTGGAGGCAATACAGAAAATACTACTTACGAAGAAGTTTGCACTGGTAATACAAATCATGCCGAGGTAGTTAAATTGGAATTTGACTCAAGTCAAATATCTTACAGTGAAATTTTAAATTATTTTTTTGAAATTCATGATCCTACATCATTAAATTTCCAAGGACCTGACATTGGAACACAATACAGAAGTGAAATATTTTATTTAAATGATAATCAAAAAAAAATAGCAGAATCAATTTTGGAAAAAAATAATAAAAAATTTTTAGGTAAAATCGTAACAAAAATTTCTAAAATAAAAAATTACTCTGTAGCTGAGGAATATCATCAAAAATATTTAGAAAAAAGATAGAATGTCACTAGTATCAACAAGTTGGTTGGAAAAAAATTTAGATAGGGTTAAAATTTTAGATTCAACATGGCATATGCCTAATACTAATAGAAATGCATTTAAAGAATATAAAAAAGAACATATAAAAAATTCTATATTTTTTGATATAGATGAGTTTTCAAATAAAGAAACTGATCTACCACATATGTTGCCTAGTGAAGAAAGGTGGTCAGAAATTGTTTCTAATTTAGGAATATCAAATAAAGATAGAGTTATAATCTATGATAACTCGGATGTTATAAGCTCATGCAGATGTTGGTATACATTTATTTTTTTTGGTCATAAACCAAATTTAGTTTCAATTTTAAATGGTGGTTTATCAAAATGGAATAAAGAAAAAAGAGAAACAACAAATGAAACATCTATAAATACAAAAAAATCTTATAAAGCTAAAAAAATATCTAATTTGGTTAAATCAAAGAATGAGATAGATGAAAATATACTTAATAAAAAGTACAAGGTTATTGATGCTAGAAATAAAAGAAGATTTTTAGGATTAGAAAAAGAACCTAGAGCAAATCTAAGAAGTGGTTCAATTGAAAATTCTTATTGTTTACCCTTTACAGAATTAATTAATTTAGAAGAAAAAACTTTTTTAGAAAAAAATATCATAAAGCAAAAATTTGAAAAAATAGGAATTAAAAACGAAAATAATGTAGTTTTTTCTTGTGGTTCTGGAATAACTGCAGCAGTTTTGGGTCTAGCTTATTCTATTATTAATGATAAATATTTGCCTATAATTTATGATGGCTCGTGGGCAGAGTATGGTAGGTTAAAATAATAATGAAAAGATCAACAAAAATTACAACAATAATAATAATCTTCTTTTTAATAATAGCAGGTGTAATTATTGCTAGAACAATGATTGGTGCACATTTTGCAAAAAAATTTGGTAAAAGGCCTCCGCCTGGTATTATTATTACAAAAGTAGTTGAAAAAGAATTTTTTGAGAAGATTGAAAGTTTTGGAACAGCAGTTTCTAAAAGAACAGAGTCATTTAGAATTAAAAAAGATAATTTAAAATCTGAATTGAATTTGCAAGAATACGTAAAAAAGGGAGATATAATTGTAAAACTTAAAGATAAAAATATAATTGCCCCTTTCGACGGTATACTTGGCTATAGAGGATTAACAGAGGACATCTTGGGATCTGAAAATTCAATAATTATAACTTTAGATGATAGTTCTGTAATTTATTCAGATATTAAAATTCCAGAAACATTTGCTTCAGTTGTTAAGAAAGGTCTAACTATTAATGCAAAATTTGCTGGATATAAAAACAAAACTTACGAGGGAACAGTTGACGCTGTATCAAGTAGAATAAATGCAGAAACTAGAAGTTTATTAACTAGAATAAAAATTAGTAATAACAATTTCGAATTAATTCCTGGTTCTTTATTAGAAGTTGTTGTTAATTTTAATAAAAGAAAATCTCTAAGTATCCCTGATACTAGTGTCATTTTGGAAGGAAACAAATCATATGTTTATAAAGTATCAAAAGAAAATATAGCTAACAAAATAGAAATTATTATTGGTTCAAGAAATCAAGGAAATGTAGAGGTTTTATCAGGCCTTGAAATTGGTGACACTATAGTAGCGGAGGGATTGAAAAAAGTTAGACCTAGAGGAAAAATCAAACCCATAGAAAATGGTACAACAAAGAGTGGGTACAGTTTTAAAAAAAAATTAAATCTATTCGATAACCACGTATGGAATTTAAAAGATAAAAAAAATACATAAATAAATGTTAATAACCGAACTAAGTATTAAAAGACCCGTAGTTTCATGGGTAATGTCTTTGATTTTGATTGTATTTGGACTATTTGTTTTTTCAAAACTACCTGTAAGAGAACTGCCTTCAGGTCTTCAGCCTCCTGTTGTTCAAGTAAAAGTTGATTACAAATCTGCATCAGCACCTATAGTTGACGAAGAGGTTACTCAGGTAATTGAAGAGGTAATAGGGGGTGCCGAGGGTATTAAAAATATTGATGCTAAATCTGAAAATGGAAAAAGCACAATAAATATTGAATTCGATACTGAAATTGATTTAGATGATGCTGCTAATGATATAAGAGAAAGGGTTGCAAGAGTTGTAGATAATTTACCATCAGAATCAAACCCTCCTCAAATACTTAAACAAGCTGCTGGATTTACAACAACAATGTGGCTAGCATTATCATCTTCAACTTGGAGTGATTTGGAGCTTGGAGATTATGCTGATAGATATTTAGTAGATCAATTTTCAAGTGTAAAAAATGTAGGAAGAATAAGAGTAGGAGGACTTAGAGAACTAAGCGTTAGAGTATGGATTGATCCAATCAAGTTAGCAGCAAACAATCTAACTATTCAAGAAGTAGAACAAGCATTCAGAAATGAAAATGTTAGTTTACCCGCAGGAACTTTGGAATCAAACAATATAGATTTAACAATAAATCTGAGTAAATCATACAGCGATCTTGAAAAACTTAAACAGTTGCCTGTTAAAAAAAATAAAAATAACCTTGTCACGTTATCTGATGTTGCAAATGTTGAATTTGGACCAGTTTCGGAAAAAGCATTGTTTAGAACACAAAGTAAAGACGCTTTAAATCTTAAAACTGTTGGAATTGGAATTTATGCAAGAAGCGGAGCTTCAACAGTTGAATTATCAAATGTGATTAAAAAGAAAATTATAGAGGTTAGAAAAAATCTTCCTGAGGGCCTTAAACTCGAAATAGCATTTAATAGAGCAACTTATATAGGATCTGCAATTAATGAAGTGTACAAAACTTTAATTATCGCTTTTATTTTAGTTGTTGTAATTATCTATTTATTTCTAGGAAATATTAAAGCTGTCATAGTTCCAGCTGTAGCTTTGCCAGTAAGTTTAATTGCAACTTTTTTGGGAATTTATATATTTGATTTATCAATAAATATATTTGTCTTACTAAGTTTTATTCTTGCAATTGGAATAATTACTGATGATTCTGTTATTATGACTGATGCTATTTATAGAAGAATAGAAAATGGCGAGAACCCTTTGATTGCAGCTTACAAAGGATCAAAACAAATAACCTTTGCTATTATAGCAACAACATTAATTTTAGTTGCTGTTTTTTTACCACTTATATTCATTGAGGGTATAGCAGGAACTTTATTTAGAGAAACTGCAATTGCTCTCTCGTTTGCAATTGTTGTTTCTTCATTTGTAGCTTTAACACTTTCACCAATGCTCGGTAGTAAGTTCTTAAATAAAAAACAAAAAACAAATTTTTTTGTTGTGAAATTTAATATATTTTTTAAAGGTTTTCTAAATTTTTATACAGATACACTTAGGTATTGGTTAGATAAGAAAAAAACTATTATTGGTTTTGTAATTTTTATGATTATTGGATCGGCTTTATTATATAATTTTTCAAAGAAAGAACTTCTGCCTATGGAAGATAGAGGCGCATATTTAGTTATTGGATTTACTGATGAAGGTAGCTCGTTTCAATATACCCAAGATAGAGCGGAAGATGTTGAAAAAAGACTCATCCCACTTTTAAAAGATGAAGGAAGTCCATATAAAAAATTTTTAATGATTGTTCCTGGATTTGGATCAGAAAATAGCTTCTTGATAATTTCTTTATTGGACCACTGGAAAGAAAGAAAAGAAAATTCACAGGCAATTATGAGAAAAGCTATTGGAAAAATAGTTACAGTTCCTCAAACTTTAGCATTTCCAATTTCTCCACAAGCAATTCGGGTTTCAAATTATAATAAGCCAGTTCAAATGGTTATCTATGGAAATACGTATGAAGAATTAGAAATGCTTCAATCAAGAGTAATTGGGATGATGTATAAGAATAAAAATTTGTCTAGAATTGAGTCAGATTACACAAGAAACAAGCCTGAAGTAAAATTAATCATAAATAAAAATAAAGCAAAAGATTTGGGTATTTCAACAAAATCAATAGGTCAAACGTTAGAAACTTTATATGGAGGAAAAACTGTCACTAAGTTTAATAAACTTGGAAAAGAATATCCAATTATTCTTCAACAATATCTTAAAGATAGAAGAGATAAAGAAAGTCTGAGTAAAATATATGTAAGATCAGAAACAAGTGGAAATTTAATTTCTTTGGCAAATTTAGTAGATTTTAAAGAGGAAGGATCTGCAAATAAATTATCAAGATACAATAGGCAAAGAGCGGTAACTATTTCTGCAAATATAAGTGAAAATTATACATTGGCTGAAGCAATTAAATACTTGGAAAAAACAATGGCCAAAGCTGCACCTGATAAACAAATTACTTGGAAGGGTAAATCTGAAGAACTTAAGGAAACTAGCAATGAACTATATATAATTTTTGCATTAGCATTATTAACTGCATATCTAGTGATGGCTGCAACTTTTAATTCTTTTATCCATCCATTTATAATTATTTTAACTGTACCGCTTGCAGTATTTGGAGGTTTAGTTTTTATATTATTTTTAAATAGCTCAATAAATATTTTTTCACAGATTGCACTGGTTATCCTTATAGGTATATCTACAAAAAATAGTATTTTAATTGTAGATTATGCAAACCAACTTAGGACCGCAGGAAAAAATATTGAAAATGCTGTAAAAGAATCATGCGAACTTAGATTTAGGCCGATTATAATGACATCTATAAGCACAATGATTGCAATGATGCCACTTGTGATTGGTAATATCGGCCCAGGAGCCGGAGAAGGTTCAAGACTTGCAGTTGGCTCAACTATTCTTGGTGGAATGATAATATCTACCTTCTTTACTCTCTATGTAACACCCACAATGTATTTAATTCTAGCGAAAAATACTAAAAGAATTGACGCAATAGATATTGAGTTAAAAAAGCAACTTCGTTAATAAATAATATATTTTTTTCTATTTAAAGATTTTTTACATCCTGCAAGTTGTTTTTTATACTTATCAGATTGTCTTTGAACTTTTTTAGCTATTAAAATTACTTTTTGATTATTTTTATAATTTTTAAAATTTCCCCATCCTTCATGATAAGCAAGATATTGTTTAAAAGAATCTTTTTTAGATATTTTTAAAATCTTTTCTGTTTTATTAGTATACCACCCAATAAAGTCAACGCTATCCTTAAATCTTGTTCTGGTCGCAAATTTATTTCCTGTTTCTTTTTTATACTGTTTCCATGTGCCTTTCACTGCTTGAGAATAGCCAAAAGAACTTGAAGGTCTTTTATATGGAATTACTTTAAAAATTTTTTTTCTTTTTGGTTTTGCCAACCAATCAAAATCGGACTCCATCTTGATAAATGCAAGTTGAATATAAATAGGTGTTCCCCATTTTTGTTCAGTTTTTTTTGCATGCTTGTACCAAAGATATCTTTCAGAAAATATTGAACAGCCATCGGCAGTATTTTTGGGTATAGATGAACATGCTGAAATTAATAAAATTACAAAACTACTTAAAATCAGATTTAGCTTTTTCATTAAGCTCGTCCATTTTTTTTCTGATTTCATTATCTGGTATATTATGGTTTTCTAAATCTGCCTTTACTTTTCTGAAAACATCTTCATCTCCTGATTCTGCGAAGTCTGCTTTTATAACTGCTTGTATATATTCTTTTTCTTGATCAGAATTATATCCTAGAATTTGTGCTACCCATTGGGCGATATATTTATTTTTTTTTGCACTTACTTTAAATTGCAATTCTTCATCATGAGCAAATTTTTTTTCAAAACCTTTTTCTCTTTCATCAAATGAATTCATTTTATCTCCAAAAATTTATAACTTTTAACATTAATCCTAATAACAATATACAAAGAATATTACCAAACATACCCTTTAATTGAAATGCTCTTGTGAGAATAAAATTATATATGTAGTATCATTACCATGAGTCATTTAATATTAATTAGACATGGTCAAAGTGAGTGGAATTTAGAAAATAGATTTACTGGCTGGGTTGACGTAGATCTTGCACCAAAAGGAAAGTTAGAGGCGTGTAAATCAGGGGAATTAATAAAAGAAAAAGGCTTAAAAATTGACTTTTATTTTACCTCTTATCAGAAAAGAGCAATAAATACTTTAAATTTAATTTTAAATACAATGAGAATTAAAGATATAGAAATAATTAAGGCATGGCAGCTGAATGAAAGACACTACGGATCGTTAACAGGTCTAAATAAAGATGAGATGAAAAAAAAATTGGGTGAAAAAAGAGTACATGAATTTAGGAGATCATGGAATATAGCACCCGAACCTTTGAGTAAAAATAATCCTTATCATCCTATAAATATAGAGACGTATAAAAATGTACCTCGCCAAAATATGCCTGACACTGAATCTTTAAAAGACACTTATGATAGAGTTTTTCCTTATTTTAAAAAAGAAATATTAACTAAGTTAGTTAAAAAAAAAAATATTCTCGTATCTGCGCATGGAAACTCACTCAGAGCAATTTGCAAGTATTTGTTTAATTTAAAAGATGATCAAATTTCAAAATTGGAGATACCAACAGGAAATCCCTTATGTATAGAGTTTGATAATAATATTAAGATTAAAAATTGTAAATATCTAGATCGAGAAAGGGCAAAAGATTTAATTGCTTTTTGACAACTTATTATAAATTTCTAAATCTGTAAGGTGAATAAAATTTGCTTTACTTTCATATCCATATAACAAATTTTGTTCAAGTTGGTTTTCCCAGATTTTAGAAACTGAAAATGATGAGTCTTTTATTTCTTTAAATAGATTTTTATTTAAAATTTGACAGCCTGTATAAATATAATTATTTATTTTTGATTTATTTAACTTATTTTTGTTAAGTTCGAAATCACCTTTGAATCTGGTGTCAAAACTTCTTGATTTATTTACTACCATTAATAAATTTTGAATATTTTTATTATTATAAAATTCTTCCATTTTATTTATTATATCTAGATAATTTTTATCCCAAATCGTATCCGGATTAAAAACAATAAAATCTTTTTCATTTGATGATTTTATAAGATTGAAGATTCCACCTCCTGTATCTAAAATTTTATCTCCATCTTTGATGATTTCAATACAACTTTTAAGACGATGATTGTAAATAAAATTTATTATTTGGTCTTGTAAATAAAAAGTGTTTATCTTTATTTTTTTAATACCTAAATACTCTATTA
>CERB01007322.1_pt1 | contig 13148 bp, 10 predicted proteins | sample 356271 | NCBI WGS metagenome assembly CERB01 (sample SAMEA2621155, study PRJEB7988) | marine metagenome | isolation source: saline water (ENVO:00002010), including
TTGTGGAATGACTATTCGTTCTGCCACTAATGGTGTTGGAAGTATATATTTCTCTGATGCAACTTCTGGATCTGGTGAATATGTTGGTGCTATTGATTATACTCATAGTGATGATACTATGAAATTATATGCAGGTGTTTCAGAAAGGCTTCGCATAAATTCAGGTGGAATACAGGTAACAGGAAATATCACAGTTTCAGGTACAGTTGATGGAAGAGATGTAGCAACAGATGGAACAAAGTTAGACGGAATTGAAGCTAGTGCTACTGCAGATCAAACAGCAGCAGAAATAAAAACACTACTTAATAGTGATGGTATTGTTAATGCACAAGTTGACGCAAGTGCAGCGATAGAAGGAACAAAAATTTCACCTGATTTCGGTAGTCAAAATATAGTTACGACTGGAAATATCAATGCAAGTCAACATATAAGCACACCTGCGACTGGAAGCACCTTTGGTAGATTAACTATCTCCAATGCTAACCCTATTCTTTACTTAACAGATACGAATAATGATTCTGATTATTCTGTAAGAGGTGCTAGTGGTAATTTAACATTCCGTGATGAGACAAATGGAGCAACTAGACTTCAAATAAATTCCTCTGGAACAGTTGATATATCTGGAAACTTAGATGTTGGTGCTGGTATTGATGTAACAGGGAATATCACAGTTTCAGGGACAGTTGATGGAAGAGATGTAGCAACAGATGGAACAAAGTTAGACGGAATTGAAGCCAGTGCAGACGTAACTGACGCAACAAACGTTAATGCTGCTGGTGCTGTCATGAATAGTGACTCAACCACAGCAAGTATGAGTTTTGTTGTAGATGAAGATAATATGTCATCTGATAGTTCTACAAAGGTACCAACACAGCAGTCAGTCAAAGCATATGTAGATTCTGAGGTTAGTGGTCTGGTTGATTCTGCACCAGGTGCGTTGAATACACTCAATGAACTCGCAGCAGCACTTGGAGATGACGCTAACTTTTCGACAACTGTTACAAACTCTATAGCAACAAAACTTCCTCTCGGTGGAGGAACAATGACTGGCAATATTGTCATGTCTGGTTCTCAAACTGTTGATGGAAGAGACTTATCTGTAGATGGTGCAAAATTAGATGCCATAGAGAGTAGTGCCACCGCAGATCAGACAGCAGCAGAAATACGTACCTTAGTTGAAAGTGCTAGTGACAGTAACGTGTTTACTGATGCAGACCACTCAAAACTTAATGCAATTGAAGCGTCAGCAACTGCTGATCAGACAGCAGCAGAGATTAGAACATTAGTAGAAAGTGCTAGTGATAGTAATGTTTTCACTGATGCAGACCACTCAAAACTTAATGCAATTGAAGCGTCAGCGACTGCCGATCAGACAGCATCAGAAATCTTGACACTTATCAAGACTGTTGATGGTGCAGGTTCTGGATTAGATGCAGATACTTTAGATGGTGTTAGTTCAGGATCATTTGTAAGATCAGACGCTACTGATACAGTGTCAGGTGCACTTACATTTACAAATGACACTACATTTACTGGAGGTATTGATGTAGACGGTCACACTGAGGTAGATAATCTAAAATCAGTTGGTATCGCTACATTTTCTAATAATGCTATACATGCAAACATATATTCAACTGGTATATCAACGATATCTGGATTCAGATTCCCTACATCCGACGGGGATGAAGACCAAGCTCTTGTCACGGATGGATCGGGTTCTCTCTCATTCAAGACTCTATCAGGTGGTGGAGGTGGTGCTACAGGTGCTGCTACAACAATTTCAGCAGGTATAACCACTGCAACTCAAGGACAAACAGCCTTCAGCACTCCCCATCCACATAATGATGGCACAAGCACATATAGTTGCCAAGTCTTTGTGAATGGTATAAAGCAAAGACCACAAGGTGCTAGTTCAACAAAAGACTATACAACATCAAGTAATTCTACAATTACATTTGTAGAGGGATTGTCTGTAGGTGCTGAAGTCGTTTCCGTGGTTTACTTCGGTCATACGATTGATGAGGAATACTTCACAGCGACACAGGGTCAAGTACTATTTCCTCTTTCGGGAAGTTTGTCAGCCCAGAAAAACTTCAGAGTATATGTCAATGGTGTAAAACAAAGAGTTGGATCTGATTTTGGTGTTGCTGCTCCTGTAACCTTAGTACAAGCCTGTGCAGAGGGTGCACATGTAGAAATAGTTTGTGATAATGCAGAAGATGCTTTCGTTGCTACAGATCAACAAACAAACTTTACTCCTACCTCAACTGATATAAGTGAGGACAATATGCAAGTATATGTCAATGGTGTTCAATTATTCAAGGGACTTGATTATACAATAGGAAGTCCATCTGTAACATTCACTGATGCTTCAGGTCTCACGGTAGGTGATGAGGTCGATGTATGTATCAGACGTACTGCATAAATACAAAAAAGTAGATAAAAATGCCAAGTACTAGACAGGAATTAATTGAATATGGCAAAAGGCAGTTGGGGCATCCTGTCTTGGAGATCAACATAGCCGATGAACAAATTGAAGATAATTTAGATGATACTATAATCTTTTATCAAGATCGTCATATGGATGGTGTTGAAAAGATGTATCTAAAGCATAAGATAACTAAAGATTTTACTGATACTATACAAGCAACCAGTTCTCCAACTCGTAAAGAGGCAGCAACTGGTCTTACTACAACCACATCTCCGAGTGTAAACATAACAGGTGTTGGTACTACCACGTTTTCATTTGAAGAGACACAGAACTTTATACAAGTGCCAGATGCTGTGATAGGTATTGAGAAGGTATGGAAAGTAGATAGTCGTGCGATAGCATCTAACATGTTCAACATAACATATCAGTTATTTTTGAACGAGATATACTACTTTAGTTCTATGGAGTTGTTGAGTTACACTCAGACAAAGAGATACCTTGAAGATATAGATTTTATATTACACCCAGATAAACAGATAAGATTCAACAGAAGACAAAATAGATTATACATTGATAGTGATTATAGTAGTATGAAGGAGGATGATTATCTTATCATAGAGTGCTATAGAGTATTAGATCCTAATGATTACCCAAAGGTTTACAACGACAGGTGGATTAAAAATTACTTTACTGCAAAACTCAAAAAACAGTGGGGTCAAAATCTTATAAAATTCCAAGGAGTCAAATTGCCAGGTGGTGTAGAACTAAATGGTAGACAGATATACGAAGACGGTGTTGCTGAAATACAAGCACTTGAAGATAAGATGAAAAACGAGTACGAATTACCACCACTTGACTTTATAGGATAATGGCACTGAATCCTTATTTTTTACAAGGTAGTCAAGGAGAGCAAAGACTTTTACAAGATCTTGCAAACGAGACTATACAAATACATGGCATAGAGTTTGTCTATATGCCACGTATCTTTGTCAATACAAAAACTATTTTGAGAGAGGTCACAACATCAAAATTTGATAAAGCATTTCCAATAGAAGGTTATATAAAGTCATACGAAGGATTTGATTCTGGATATAATTTACTAACAAAATTTGGTGTTAGATCAACAGCCAACATGGAAGTGTTGATATCACAAGAGAGATATAAAGAATATATTTTACCATTACTACGGGGTGTTACAGGACTCACAGATGATCCTGAGAGACCCCTAGAAGGTGATCTATTATATTTTCCACTAAGAGATATATTATTTGAAATCAAGTATGTAGATGATGTTGTTGATTTCTATCAACTTAGAAAAAATTACACATACCAATTAACACTTGAGCCATTCGAGTATGGAGAAGAAGAAATCAATACTGGATTAGATGTTGTTGATGATGATTTCAAAACTGCTGGATATAATGTAACTATGACATTAGTTGCTGCAGGTTCAACTGCTACAGCGACTGCTGCATTAGCGTCTGGAGGTATTCATAAGATTGATGTTGTATCTGGTGGTTCAGGATATTCAAATGCACCTACGATACAAGTATCAGCACCTATAGGAGTTGGTAGAACAGCAACTGCTGTTGCATTGACAACTTCATTTGGAACATCTAATTTCAAAACATTATCAGTATCATCTATCAAAATTACCGATCCTGGTTTTGGATATACAAGCATACCTACGGTTGAATTTATTACTGATGACAATAAAGGATCGGGAGCAGTAGGGTCTGCAGGTATTGCTACAACAGGTAGTGTAGGACCTATTACATTACAAAGTGCTGGATCACAATACTCTCAGAATCCTCCACTTACATTCTCTGCTGCACCTGCAGGTGGTACAACTGCAATTGGTACAGCGTTTATCAATACAACAACAAAACAAGTATCAAGAATTGAAATATCAAATGCTGGATTTGGATATACAGTAGCACCTACAATCACAATCGGTGCTGCATCTACAATCGGATTTGGTACATATCATTATGGAGATACGATCATCGGTCAATCATCACTCACAAGTGCATTTGTTACTAATTGGGATAATCCTACAGGTAAGTTACTTGCACGTAATCTCACTGGTCAATTCTCAGTTGGAGAAACTATTACCAATAATAAGGGTGCTGCATACGTTCTAAATAATATCAACTATGATGATGACGACGTTGTAAACTCTGGTGATGAGATACAAACTTACTCTGATAGTTCAATCTTAGATTTCACAGAGATCAACCCATTTGGTGAGGTATAATGTTAGGTAATTTTTTCTACAACGAGACGATAAGAAAGTCTGTAATAGCATTTGGTACGCTATTCAATAATATCAATATCAAAAAATTTGCTGCAGATGGTAAGACATTGAGCACGGTAAAGGTTCCGATAGCATACGGACCTATGCAAAGATTCTTGGCACGTATTGAGCAACAAGGAAATTTTGATGATAACGTTGCTATCTCTTTACCTAGATTGTCATTTGAGTTACAATCATATACTTACGACCCTACAAGAAAAGCATCACCTATTCAAAAGTTTTTCTTTCAGACACCTACTGATAAAAAGAAAGTCAAGAAGATGTTTCTTCCTGTGCCATATGACATAGGATTCAGACTGAGTTTTGCCTGTAAATTACAAGACGATGCACTTCAAATTATAGAACAGATATTACCATTCTTCCAACCATCATTTCAAGTCACAGTTAACATGCTTGAAGGTGCAGATGAGAAAAGAGATATACCATTTACTCTCAGAAATGTATCATTTACAGATGAATATGAGGGAGATTTTTCTACTCGTAGATTTATACAATATGATTTAGATTTTGTGTGTAAAACATATTTCTATCAAGAAGTCCCAACTGATGCACAGGGTGTTATCAAGAAAGTACAAATTGATTACTCAACAAATATTAGAGCACCTAGATCACAAAGATATACTGTTGTACCTGCAGCAACGAAAGATTATAACGATGATATTGCGACAACCATCACAGCAAGTGTAGATAAAATAAAGACACTTGTCAGAGTAAATTCTGCTGCATCTCTCTCCACTAAAACTTATGTTGAGATAGATAAGGAAGTAATGTATATCAATGAGATTGATGGCAACAATCTTGTTGTCAAGAGAGGACAGTATGGATCTATAATTACAGAGCACTTTGATGGTGCTATTGTAAGTCAGGTAGATGCTGTTGACTCAGATCTCATTGAAGTTGGTGACGACTTTGGATTCAGTGAAACTAGATCGTTCTTTGATGTAGATGGTCAAACCTTTAGTCCACAACAAGGACAGGATGTGAATAACTAATGGAAAATTATGAAGCTATTGACAAAGCATTAGAAGTCAAAGCAGAAATTGAACATCGTATCAAACCTAAGAAAAAGGTTGTAAAGGTTGATGAGGATGCACCTCAAAAAGACTATGAATATAGTCGTGCACAATTATACAATCTTGTAGAGAAAGGACAGGAAGCAGTGAATGGTATACTTGACGTATGCCAAGACTCACAGCATCCAAGAGCATACGAAGTTGCAGGTCAATTGATCAAGCATGTAGGTGATGTAACAGATAAGATAGTTGATCTACAGAAAAAAATGAAGGCATTAGATGAAGATAAAGGACCTAAGAATGTTACTAATAATGCACTGTTTGTAGGAAGTACATCGGATCTACAAAAGATGCTAAAGAAAGGAATTCTAAATAATAAGGAATCAGAGTAACTATGGACGTACTAGACTTAGCACTGGAAAGAAGAAAAGTTAGGATGAATGAGGCAGCACCTCTTGCTGTTATAGGTAAGGCTGCGTTAGTTGCAGGTAAAGCTATAGCAAAAGGAGCTGCAGTTGCAGCAAAAACAGGTGCAAAGGCAGCTGCTAAAGGAGGAAAATTAGCAGTAAAAGGTGGTGCGAAAGGTGCAAAAGGTGCAAAAGGTGCCACAAAAGTTATCAACCCTACAGTCGTGGGTGGTGAGGCAAAGAAATCTGCACAGATAGCAAAGAATGTAAAACCAAAGTCAGGTCCTACTATTGATGTAAAGGCAACAGAGGTTAGTGATACTAAGAAAGCAACTATGTCATCTAAGTCTAGTACTCCTAAGACAAAGTATGGTAAGTCAAAAGGCGGTGAGATGCAAAAATCTCAGAGTAGTGATATAACAAATAAAGGTAAGAATCAAGTTGATCCTAAAAAAAATCCAGAAGCAGACAAACCAAAGGATGAACCAAAAAAAGAGGAAGAACCTAAAAAGGATAATAAAAATAACAACAAGAAGAAGAAGGGAGAGAAACCAGATGTTGCAGGTGCAATTAGTAGGGCGTATGGTAAAACATCCTTCTCAGTCAAAGAACAAAAAACATTTAGGGATTTCTTAACTCTTTTACAATAAGAAAAATGCCTACAGCAAGTGACATCTATCTTGGTAATCCAAATCTAAAAAAGGCAAATACAACTCAAGAATTTACAGAGGAGCACATAGTAGAGTTTCTTAAGTGCAAGGATAACCCTGTATATTTTACTGAAAAACATATCAAGATTGTGAACGTGGACGAGGGACTGGTGTCCTTTGACATGTACAAGTATCAGAAGAAGTTAATCAAGAATTTCCATAAACATAGATTCAACATTTGTAAAATGCCACGTCAGACTGGTAAGTCAACGACAGTGGTATCATATCTTTTACACTATGCGATATTCAATGATAATGTCAACATTGGTATCCTTGCAAACAAGGCAGCGACTGCTAGAGATTTGCTCGGAAGATTACAGATGGCATATGAGAACTTGCCAAGGTGGATGCAGCAGGGTATTGTTGCATGGAACAAAGGATCATTAGAATTAGAGAACGGATCAAAAATAATAGCAGCATCCACATCTGCATCAGCAGTTCGAGGTATGTCATTCAACATCATCTTCCTTGATGAATTTGCTTTTGTGCAAAACCATCTGGCAGATGACTTCTTTGCGTCTGTATATCCTACTATATCTTCTGGTAAATCTACGAAGGTTATAATAGTATCTACACCTCATGGTATGAATCACTTCTATAGAATGTGGCATGATGCTGAACGAGGGAACAATGAGTACGTAGCAACTGAGGTTCACTGGTCTGAGGTGCCAGGTAGAGATAAGAAATGGAAAGAACAAACAATAAGAAACACGAGTAAACAGCAGTTTGCTATTGAGTTTGAGTGTGAGTTCTTAGGATCAGTTGATACACTTATCAATGCAGCAAAACTCAAGGCACTGGTATATGAACAACCAGTAGAGCAGAATGGTAAACTATCTGTGTATGAGAAACCGTATAAGAAGAGAGATTATATCATTACCGTTGACGTAGCAAGGGGAGTAGGAAAAGATTATAGTGCGTTTATTGTAGCCGACATCACAGAGTTTCCTTATAAAGTAGTGGCGACATACAGAGACAATGAGATCAAACCCATGCTCTTCCCCTCTGTGATTGCAGATGTTGGTAAAGCATACAATGATGCTTACGTTCTGTGTGAGGTCAATGACATCGGTGATCAAGTCGCATCTATATTATTCTATGATCTTGAGTATGAAAACTTATTGATGGTCGCTATGAGAGGACGTGCAGGTCAGATTGTAGGATCAGGATTCTCTGGTGTAAAAACACAGTTGGGTGTCAAGATGAGTACAACAACTAAGAAGATAGGTTGTTCAAACCTGAAGACACTGATAGAGGAGGATAAACTGACGTTCTGTGATTATAATATTATAAGTGAACTCACCACATTCATATCCAAGAAGCAATCATTTGAGGCTGAAGATGGATGTAATGATGACCTTGCTATGTGTTTGGTTATCTTCTCATGGTTGGTGGCACAAGATTATTTCAAAGAGATGACTGACTCTGACGTAAGAAAGAGAATATATGAGGAGCAAAAAAATGCGATTGAACAAGACATGGCACCATTTGGTTTCGTGAGTGATGGATTTGAATTAGAAGAACAAACCACAGTAGAATCTGATGGCACCGTATGGAAGACAGACGAATATGGTGACAGATCTTACATGTGGGATTATATGTGATTGAACCAAAGTGTTTAGATAAATGGGGTTTTTTGGGGTGGAGTGCCACTGGTTACTTACTACCCTGTTGTTGGATGGATCATGAGAATATGGATCTAATACCTGAACTTGTTCAGGAAAAATTCAAGGTAGAGAATGTTGATTCGATAGATGATATAATACGATCAGAGGAGTGGCAAACTTTTTTTGATACTATAAAAAACAAGCCAGAAAATGCTCCAAGTGTTTGTCATCATTATTGTGGATCATGTACGGAATCAACCTAGACATATCAAATAGATGCACAAATAGATGTCCTGGTTGTGCTAGGGAAAAATTCAAACATGTACCTGGTTCTGATATTACTTTATCAGACATGGAGAAGATAACTGATTTTTTTGAAGCAATAACATTTTGTGGTCAAGTATCAGACCCCACTCTACATCCTAAGTTTCATGAATTGTTAGCGATATGTATAAAGAAGAATAGAAAGGTTGTAGTGCAGACTGCTGTGGCAGTCAAACCAAAGATATGGTGGACAAAATCTTTCATGATGTCAATGGATAGAAATGTAGAATGGATATTCGCAATAGACGGTCTACCGAAAGATAGTAATAAGTATAGAGTCAATCAAGATGGTGAAAAGTTGTATGATATTATGTTGAGATGTGCATCATTTGGTGTCAAAACGCAATGGCAGTATATCGTATTCAATTATAACGAGAATGATATCGAATATTGCAAGTCTATTGCGAATGAACATGGTATTAAGTTTTTGCAAATAACATCTGGTAGATGGGGAACAGAAGTTTTGAAGTCACTTCAACCTTTAAAAAACTATTCAGATATAGGTGGAGTTTCGGTTAGAAAGTACACATAAATACCAGTTTTTCTAAATAGTTTCAGTCAAAAGTTATGGTACTGTAGGGAGTTAGGATGGCACTTCGATTAGCATCTCCAGGTATTTCAGTAAGAGAAGTTGATTTGACCCGTGGGGCTGTGGATTTCAGTCTAAACGTCGTAGCGGGTTTAGCGGCTCCTTTCAAACGAGGACCTGTCAATGAAATTACTAGAATAAACAACGAAAAAGAATTAATAGATGTTTTCGGCACACCTGGTGTCGGAACAACTGATAGGCATTACGAGTGCTGGTATTCTGCAGCAAATTTTCTATCATATGGTGGTAAGTTAGACATAGTAAGATCAGCAGGTGGAGATCTAAACAATGCAAACGCAGGTGTAAACACCTCTGCATTGGGTGGTATCTACGGTAGTACACTCAAAGTTGAGAACTACGATGATTGGAACAACAATCATACTGATGATACAACATGGTATTTCGCAGGTAAATATCCAGGTAGTTACAACAACGGAGTAAAGGTAGCGGTCATTGACAACTTCGCTGACCAAATCATTACACCAAACACTTTCAGTTCTGGTGCTATTGGAGACGTTGTTGTTGGAGCAGGTGTTACACAATTCTTGACTGGAGTCACAGTCGGTGTTGGTACAACTGCTGCTGCAAGCGGAATTCTAAAAGGAATCGTCGCTGCTAAAACCGCAACTACAGTTGATGTCAAGGTTGTAAGTACAGTCATAGGTGGTGAAGAAAAATTAGTTGACTATCAGGCAAACTCACAGTTCGAGTTCAAATCGGATGGGAGTACGAAAATAAATTTCACCAACGCTGCAGGTGCAACTGTCGGTGTAACAACTACGAGTACAAACACAGACTGGTATGATCAGCAAGACATTCTGACAAGTGTGGCAGACGGTGGATCAGACCTTGTTACAGTCAAATGGAGAGCAGTACTCAACAAGCCGAAAGACAGTAATTTTACAAGATCTAGAAACGGTAGAAACGATGCACTCAATATTGCAGTTATAGACGTTGATGGTAAACTCACAGAGGAACCAGGATCAATCGTAGAGAAGTTTGGTAATCTATCCAAAGCATCTGATGGTCAAGGTGTAGGTGGAGCACCAATCTACTATAAGAATTTCCTTGCATCAAACTCAGAGTATATCTGGTCTGGACAACATGTGACTGCTGCAGATGATGCACATCATGGCACAGTTGTCACAGCATCTGGTTACTCATCTGGTTTCACTGCAGTCTCAGACGCAGCTGGACAATGGGGTCAAGAAGCAAGAAACAATAAGTTCTCTTCAATAGGTAACGCAGGTTACACCTTTGAATCGGGAAGAGATTATACAGGAATAGGTCTTTATGATCCACCATTAGGAGACATCCTAAATGGTTATGATAAGTTCAATGATGACGTAAATAGCGACATCAGATTCTTACTACAAGGAAGTGCACATAAGACTAAGGAAGAAGAACAGGCGAAAGCAAACAAATTGATTTCTATCTGTGAGTTGAGAAAGGATTGTATTACATTCATCTCACCTAACAGAGCATCAACAGTCAACGTTGCTGACCCTGCAGATCAACTCAGGAATACATTGAGTTTCTTTGGTCCTATCACCGCATCATCTTATGCGATATTCGATACTGGTTATCAGTACGTTTACGATAGGTTCAATAAGAAGTTTGTTTACATACCAATATCATCAGACATAGCAGGTCTATGTGTAAGGACAGATAGGGATCAGTTCCCTTGGTTCTCACCTGCAGGTTTGGTAAGAGGTGGACTAAACTTTACAGTTAAGTTGGCATTCAACCCTGCACAGGACGCAAGAGATCAGTTGTACTCTCAGAGAGTCAACCCAGTTATCTCTAGACCTGGCGACGGTGTAATTCTATTCGGTGACAAGACTGCTATGGCAGTTGAGAGTGCATTCGATAGAATCAACGTAAGAAGATTGTTCATCACACTTGAGAAATCAATAGAGAACGCTGCTAAGTCAGTGCTCTTTGAACTCAACGATGCTGGAACTAGACAAAACTTTGTCAATATCGTTGAACCATTCCTACGTGATGTGCAAGCAAAGAGAGGTATTCAAGACTTCTTACTTGTTTGTGACGAAACAAACAACACACCTGATGTAATAGATCGCAATGAGTTCCTTGCTGATATATTCATCAAACCAGCAAGATCAATTAACTTCATTGGTCTAACATTTGTTGCTACAAGAACTGGAGTATCCTTCAGTGAAGTTGTAGGAACTGTGTAATAGGAGACCCCCACAATTATGGCATTAGACAGAAACATTTTTTCAATACCAAATAATGAGAGGTCAATTGACTCTTTCAAATCAAGGTTGGTACAGGGTGGTGCTCGTCCAAACCTCTTTGAGGTTGAGATGGACTTCCCTTCAGGTGTAGGTATTTTCGATGAAGAGATTGAGAATACAAGACACAGAATGATGATCAAGGGTGCACAGTTACCCGCATCAAATATCGCTGAAGTCGTTGTTCCTTTTAGAGGAAGACAACTCAAGGTAGCAGGTGATAGAAGATTTGACCCATGGACAATCACAATCATCAATGATGGTGATTTCAGACTCAGAGAAGCGTTTGAAAGATGGTCAAACTTTATCATCAAAGTATCTGACGGATCAGGTACAATCAACCCATCTGCCTACTTTTCAGACTGGATTGTAAACCAATTAGGTCGTGCTTCTACTGATCTCAACGTAAGAGGAGAGAATAGTGGTGCAACTCTACCAGTTCTTAGAAGATATCAAATGCATGGTTGCTGGCCAAGTCAGGTAAGTCCTATAGAACTATCATACGACACAGCAGACGTAATCGAAGAATTCCAAGTTACCCTCCAAGTACAGTGGTGGGAAGCATATAATGGTAATTCTGAGGATTCCGTGGTATAATAAATAGGTCAACACAGTAGAATATAATTATGGCAAAACTTTTTGGGTTTGGGTTACCTGAACCCAATAAGGATAATAAGAATATTATCAGTCCTGTTCCTCAGAATAATGAGGATGGGGCTGATTATTTTCTGTCGAGTGGATTTTACGGTCAGTATGTAGATATAGAGGGTGTATTTCGTACAGAGTTTGATGTAATAAAAAGATATCGTGATATGTCACTTCATCCTGAGTGTGACACAGCGATTGAGCATGTAGTAAATGAAGCGATTGTATCTGATAGCAACGATAGTCCTGTTGAAATCAATCTTGATAACCTTCCTGTTAGTGAAAATCTAAGAAAAGTTATAAGGGAAGAGTTCAAGGGAGTCAAAGACTTACTCCAGTTTGATAAAAAAGCACATGAGATATTCAGAAACTGGTACGTAGATGGTAGACTATACTATCACAAGGTTATTGACGTAAAAAAACCAGATGAAGGTATACAAGAAGTAAGATATATTGACTCTCTCAAACTCAAGTTGATGAGAGTACAGAAGAAAGATAGAGGTCCTAAAGGCACACAAGGAATACCTGTTTTACCATACAATGAAAGGGATGCTGTTAGAGACAATGAAGTAAAAGAATTCTACACATACTATCCTCAAGGTATGGCACAGAGGTATGGTTCAGTTGCAGGTAAAGGAATAAAAATAGCAAAAGATTCTATAACACATGTACATTCTGGATTAGTAGATAGAAATAAAAAACTTACTCTCTCTTATCTCCACAAAGCAATCAAGGGACTCAACCAGTTGAGAATGATTGAGGACTCTCTAGTCATCTACAGACTATCAAGAGCACCTGAGAGAAGAATATTCTATATTGATGTTGGTAATCTTCCAAAGGTAAAGGC
>CERB01041507.1_pt1 | contig 13085 bp, 10 predicted proteins | sample 356271 | NCBI WGS metagenome assembly CERB01 (sample SAMEA2621155, study PRJEB7988) | marine metagenome | isolation source: saline water (ENVO:00002010), including
GATCAGTCTGTGTGGAAACATGAAGATGTAGATCCATTTAGCGATGACCCTCAACCTGAGATAGCAGTTGTACGGGCTGGCGAAGATTTAGACTGGGAAATAGTTGAATCATTTTTGCGGGACTCGTTACCTCAGGAGATAGATACTGCTGGAAAATTTGATGTCCATCAATTTCCCAATGGTGCAGCGAACTTAACATACCTAGTTTCATTTGGGTCAACTGAACTCGTTTTGAGGCGTCCACCATTTGGAAATCTGGCTCCAGGAGCTCATGATATGGGAAGAGAATACAAGGTGCTATCAAAACTTTGGAAGATCTTCCCGATGGCGCCTCGCGCATACCTATTTTGTGATGATGTAACCATTGCTGGTGCCGCAATGTTTGTTATGGAACGTCGCGTCGGTGAGGTAATACGTGGGATAGTGCCCCGTTCAATGAGGCATCACGACCGTTTAGGTGATCGAATTGGTCGTGCTTTGGCCGCAGCGATTGCCGAGTTTCATTCGTTGAATCCAACGGATGTAGAGCTGGAAACCTTAGGGAAGCCAGATGGTTTTGTGCTACGGCAAGTTGAAGGATGGAAAAAAAGATGGGATCTAGTTTCTGATGAACGTTACCAGCAAGGAATGAATGACGTATACGCTGCTTTGATATCTGATTTGCCAGAGCCTCAACGAGTAGCGTTCGTCCATAACGACCTCAAACTTGATAATTGCATGTTTAAAGCAGATAACCCAGATGAGGTGCACGCAATATTTGATTGGGATATGACGACACTGGGGGATCCACTCATTGATTTTGGAACGTTACTGAATTATTGGCCTGACCCAGACGATGACCCTGATGTTGTCAGAGGGGGTCATGCTGGGCTTAATCAAATGGGTCTTCCAAGCAGGTCGCAATTAACGGAATATTATGCAGAGAAATCTTTACTAGATCTGGAAAGTATTTATTGGTATGAGGCTTTTGCACAATGGAAAACGGCGACTGTGCTCCAGCAACTTCATTACCGGTGGAAAGTCGGGGATAGTACGGACGAACGAATGGAAACCATTGCTGATGGCCTTCCACGTTTTATTCAAAAGGCCGAAGAACTGCTCAGTGTGTAAGTTATTCGGTTGCGTCGTAGTTATATAGCTCTCTAAGTTCTCGTTTAAGAATTTTCCCACTTGCATTCCGAGGAATCACATCGATAAATTCAACAGCTTTCACTGTCTTAAACGGAGCTAACTTCCCTTCGCAGTGGCTTATTACGTCATCTGCTGTAAGTGAGTCATCTGCACGAACGATTACAGCTAGCGGTGATTCGCCCCACTTTTGTGACGGAATCCCAATGACTCCAGCATCGTTGATCTTTTCATGGGTCAGTAACACATTTTCTATTTCAGCTGGATAAACATTTTCTCCACCAGAAATCAACATATCTTTCACTCGGTCGACGATCGTCACGAAACCATCCTCGTCCATTGTTGCGACATCTCCTGTCTTGAGCCACCCATCAACCAGCGTCTCTGCATTCGCCTCAGGCCTATTCCAATATCCAACCATGATATGGGGCCCTTTCACCTCAACTTCTCCGGCTTCACCGGGAGCGCACTCGTTGCCTTGATCATCTACGACACGTACTTCAGTGAATGTGAAAGCTTTTCCTGTTGATCCCGCTCGTGTAACCGCATCTTCTGAAGAAATGATGCAAGCAGGTCCACAGGTTTCGGTCAGGCCGTAAACTTGGTGAATTTCAATTCCCATATCCGTGTAGGTCTCAATTAAAGACACCGGAACGGGAGCAGCACCACTAATAACATTTCGCAATGTTGAATGGTCATGATTGTCAGCGTCATATGTCAGCAGCATGAATTGGAGCATGACTGGAACCATCAAGGTTGTGTTGATCTTTTCATCTCGAATCAAATCCCAAGATGCAGCTGGGTCAAATGCTTTCATGAGAGTTATTGATCCACCAACGAAAACAGATGTGATCACAGGAGTGAGTGCACCAACATGGAATAAAGGTAAAGCATTTAGGAACCTGTCAAAGTGCTGCATATCTGCTGTGGTTGAATTTGTAATGTTCGCCCACAAAACCGTGTTGTGACTGTGCATTACCCCCTTGGGTAAGCCAGTAGTACCGGACGTGTACATGATGAAAACAAGGTCATCATCGCCTCCAGACGCTTCAGGTTCAGCGGTGCTCGAAGAAGACATCCAGTCGCTGTAATCAATAGCACCTTCAATAGTTTCACCATCTACTTGGATAAAGGTCGAAATATCTGTTTTATCGCCGCGGCTTTGAAGTTCAGTTACTACCTCAGAAAAATCTTCGCTGAAAAGAAGAACTGTAACACCGGCATCATGAAGGATAAATTCAAGTTCGTCAGCGACCAGTCGCCAATTTAATGGAACGTTGACTCCTCCGATCTTTGCAACTGCAAAGAAGGATTCAATGAATTCTTTTCCGTTCATCAAAAGAAGTCCAACACGATCTCCATGCGATACTCCCGAGCCGACAAGAGAATGAGCTACTTGATTCGATCGCTCATTAAGCTCTTTGTACGACAGACGGGTATCGCTGGCAGGTTCATATACCGCTTCCAATGCGCTGTCTCTACGGGCTCTATAAGTGAGGAAATTTCCTATATTCTGTGGCATGTCTACCCCCTTCGCTAAGAACATCATAACGGGATCAAAGCAATCTTAAAATTCTTCCTCGTATCCGATTCACAAATTTATTGAACTAAACGGTAAGGTTCATTCATGCTCAGATCTCTCAAAGGTGTGCTTCGGTTCAAACGATTTGAAAAGAACCCTGCACAACGTCGACTGAATAAAGCGGCGAACATTGCCGATCTAAGAACTATCGCACAGCGGCGGTTACCGGGCGGGGTCTTTGACTATATAGATGGGGCAGCAGAAGATGAGAGAACGTTACGCGATAATGTCTCAGCGTTTTCTAATTATAGATTTAAGCCCAGAGTGCTGCGCGACGTATCAAATATTGACAGTTCAGCAAAAATACTTGGAACTAAAACACCGTTTCCCTTAATATGTGCACCCACTGGCTTTACTCGGATCGCACACTCTGATGGGGAATTAGCAGTAAGTAGATCTGCTGCAAGAGCAGAAATACCGTTCTCATTATCGACAATGGCAACGCGGTCAATTGAAGAAATACACAAGACAACAAAACAGTTGGAAGAAGCACAACACTTTGCTCCCAGAAACTGGTTTCAAGTCTATGTTTGGAAAGACCGAGGTTTGTTGAGAGACCTTCTGGATAGAGCAAAAGAAGCAAATTTTGAGGCAATTGTTATCACTGTTGATACTGCAGTCCTAGGCCGACGGGAGCGCGATGTCAGACGAGGGTTTACTCTCCCTCCACAGCTCGGAATGAGTACTATCGTTGACGGGCTCAGAAATCCAGGATGGACTTGGGATTTTGTAGCCAACGAACCGATAAGATTTGCAAACGTTGTAGGAAAATCAACCGATGATGGCAGTACTGCAGTTTCCTTGGCTGACCACGTTAACGCACAGTTTGATCAATCTCTCTCATGGGATGATATTGAGTGGTTCAAGCAGCATTGGGACCGCAAAATTGTTCTGAAGGGAATCCAAACAATTGAAGATGCCAAATTGTCTGTTCAGCATGGCGTTGATGCAATAGCGTTATCGAATCATGGGGGCAGACAATTAGATGATGCACCAAATCCAATAGATCTAGTTCGGCCGGTGTCTGATGCTGTGGGTGGGCAAGTTGAAATTTTCTGCGACGGAGGTATCAGAAGAGGCAGCGACATCGTTAAGGCAATTGCGTTAGGAGCTGATGCTTGTATGATCGGTCGGCCATTTCTTTACGGTTTAGGTAGCGCTGGAGAAAAGGGTGTTGACTGGGTCCTTAATTTTCTGAAGGAGGGAATGCATCAAACAATGGCGCTACTGGGAGCGAAGAGCCTAACCGATTTACAACCAGGTCTAATAGAGACTAGGCATCAAGTCCGTTCTTAATCTTCAAAGTTATAAGTCTCTGACTTTCCTGAAATTCTCAGAATTAATGCTGCAATCAAGAAACAAAAACCCATGACGAGAACAACCGCTTGCGGGCCGAACTTATCTGCAAGTGGTCCTTGGATAATAGACCCTAAAGGCGCTCCAATAGTAAAGACCATCAAGTACATTGCCATGACTCTCCCACGCACAGGTTCTGGAACACGAAGTTGAAGGGTGGTATTGGTAGTCGTGGCCATCACTAAATGAGCGCAACCCACAATGAATATCCCAGCAATACCAGCCCAATAGAACGAGGTTGAGGCAAGAAGAATCTCGCCACATCCATAACCTATAAGTGAACCGACCAGAAGGTGCGACCGCTGTACTCGTGAACCAAAAGCAGCTAGCCATGGGGCAATAACAACTGCTCCAATCCCATACATTGACATTAAAAGACCAAAACGAAATTCGCTTGCCTCAAACACGTTCTCGATAAAGAGAATGAGGTGTACCTGAACTAGCGGTCCACCTAAAACAGCTACAAATGTTGCTGCCAGATATCCAGTCATAATTGTGGGTTGTGTCTTTGCGTATGCCCAACCCTTGGCAAATTGGCTCAACTGGGAGTCAGTGCGATCAGCGAGTGGACTTGACGGAGTCCGAGGGAGTGTGAGCAAAGTGCAAAAGACAACTAGGAAAGAAATTCCATTTCCAAGGAAAGCCCAAGCTGGGCCTAGGACAGCAAGGACAACTCCACCTATGCTCGGACCAATAGCTCTTGCTGCATTGAACTGGGTCGAGTTTAAAGTGATTGCATTCATCAGGAACTCTCGAGGAACTAAATCAGCTACGTACGCTTGCCATGCCGGTAAGGCATACCCATTACCAATTCCATAGATCACATTCACAGCGACATAAATCAATGGTTCACGCACGCCTGCCCACCATAGGAATGCATTTGATACGGCGATAGTAGCTAAAAGCACTTCGCATACTAATAAAATTTTTCGTCTTGAGAGCCGATCTGCCATGGGACCTGCAAAGGGGCCAACAATTGCCATAGGAATCATTAATGCAAATACTGAAGCACCTACCCACGCTCCGGACTCGGTCATTTCATACATTATGAAAGGAGACGCTATCCCTTGCAGCCAACCACCACTATTAGAGGCTAAACCCGCAAACCAGAATCGGCGAAAATCTTGTATCCGTAGCGCGGAAATAGCATCAGACAATTTCGGTCGGGATAGGTTCTGGGATAACTCGCTCATCTATTCCGACTCTCTCCCTTATTTGGAGCCTGCTCGCTGTAGGCATCTCGAAGTTTGCTCTTCTGAATTTTCCCCATGGAATTTCGAGGAAGCTCCTCAACGATAATGAACTCACTGGGGAATTTAAAATCCGCAACCTGATGCCTTAATTTTTCTTTAACTTTTTGCTCTGAGAAAATTCCGTCAGCGACTATAACAGCGACAATCCTCTCCCCTAAATCATCGTCTGAGATTCCGATTACCGCCGACTCAGCTACACACTCAACATCGTCAAGGTGCAGTTCAATCTCTTTAGGATAAATGTTCTCACCTCCGCTTATAATCAGATCTGTATTTCTTCCTTTTAGACAAAGCCTGCCATCTTCATCCATTACTCCAACATCACCTGTGATTAAGAAACCGTCGTTACGAAGCACTTCGGCTGTTTCCGTTGGTTTCCGCCAATAACCGTTAAAGAGATGATCCCCAGCAACTTCAACAATACCTACCTCACCCAGATCACATTCTCTTCCGTCATTTGAGAGGCGCATTTGAACCCCAGGTAAAGCAAACCCCACAGAGCCCGGAACACGATCACCATGTAGCGGATTGGACGTTATTATTCCAGCTTCTGTCATTCCATATCGCTCAAGAATCTTATGACCAGTTCTACGGTGAAAAGCATGGTGGGTTTGTTCGGTCATTGGTGCAGAACCAGAGGTAAACAAACGCATTTCAGAGCAAAGATCCTTCGTGAAATCATCTCGGGATAATAAGCGTGAGTAATAGGTCGGTACTCCCATAAAAACAGTTGCTCGAGCTAAGTTATCAATAGTCTCAGAAACGGAGAACTTTTCGAGAAATATAACTTCTGCAGCGCTAAGCATTGCACAATGCATTGCCACAAATAAACCATGAACGTGGAATAGAGGAAGAGCGTGCAAAAGAACATCTGACTGTGAGAAACCCCAAAGCTGATTTAACGCAGACCCGTTTGCTATCAAAGCACGGTGACTAATCATTACTCCTTTGGGTTTCCCAGTTGTTCCGCTTGTATAAAGTATGACTGCTGGATCCTCACCGGATGATAAATCATGCTCTTTCAAAGAAGGCGACTCACTGGCGCGCTTGGAAAGAGTGCCGGACGTACCGATAGTTTCGACCGCTATATCAGCATTGACTGAACTGTCAGGATCTAATACAACCATCGCTGGATCAGCATCGTTGATGAGGTAACTCATTTCCTCTTCGGACGATAACGGGTTGACGGGAATGAATACCGCTCCTCGCTGTAAGCATGCTACGTACAGTGCTAACGAATGAAGAGATTTAAGAGTTTTGGCTAAGACTCGATCTCCCTTTTCAATACCGTGTGACTGCAGGGCACTTGCATACCTTGCCGCTAACTCAAAGAATTCTCCGTAGCTTATAGAGCGACCTGAGGGGGATGATAAGAAGCGCTTTTGCTGAGAGTCTTTAGCAGAATCGTGTAACGCGTGAAAGAGATTGTTAGGCATCAGACTCTTTACGTTTGTTCCGAAAGGGGATAGATCCGCGAGCGATTGCAGTCATAGCGAATAGGATAAGTACACCGCCGAGAAGAACTGATGCATCGAGTTCTTCATCAAAGAACATGGCTCCACCAACAACACCAAATAATGGAAGGAAGTAACCAATTACCGAAACTTGGCCCGTGGTCCCAATTTCATTTGCTTTTAAAATCGATAGAAAAGATAAATATGTGATCAAACCAAAAGCAAAAAGCATAGGGATATGCCATGACGCAAATCCATCGTCTGGCTTTGAAGCTACATCAAAACCAATCGTTAAAATAAAAGATGCTACACCTGCGACCAGCAGGTTTGGGGCGATCAATGCCATTGGCTTATGACGTAATGTTAAAAATCTCGTCAGTACTCCTGCAGCTCCTGCGATACATGACCCTAGGAGGACAAGAAGAATATCCCATACGTTACCCCCAGCATCAATTGATCCTGCTGCGAGGATAGTAACTCCTCCATAGGCGGCTACGAGTCCGAAGGCTTTCAATAAATTAAACCGTTCATCTGTGAAAACAAAGTGAGCAACAATCGCTGTAAAGATAGGTCCTAAAGATATAAGTAACGTATTTATCCCCGCAGGAAGGCGATCAAATCCTACATTAAATATTAACGATGGGCCTAGCGAACTAAAAAACCCCAGCAGAATGCCAGCTGGAACAGAAGACCACCGCAATTCTCTTGTGAATATTCCATGAATCAGTGCAATGAGACCTCCGAAAAGAAAGGGAACCCACGTCACAGTGAATGCATCAATACCATCATTTGTTAATTTTTTAACGAGTAGACCACCGGCACCAAAGGAAATTCCAGTAAACGCTACAAATCCCCACACCCTTGCATTTAAATCAGAGGTCATGCGTTGCGCCATGGGAATGAACTCTACACCCTGCTGTTAGGATTCAATTCCTTTACCAAACTCTCGTATCTGTATTCTCTATTCAGAACCTGTGTGCTACAAAGGTATAGGAGAGTTAATGACAGACATTCCAATTTCTTTATCTCAAGTCTCGGCAGACTGGTTGGAGCAACAATTCCATGATGCAGGTCATGATATCTCGGGGATAATTGCGTTTAATCATGCCCCGATGGAAGGATTCACGGGGGCAATGGGTGAAGTTGGAATCTTCACCATTCAATGGGAAGAAGGCTCGGATCCAAACCTTCCCGAATCTTTTGTGGCGAAATGCCCGCTCGATGATGATATCGCCAGGCTGTATAACGAAGTAATGCAATACTACGTTCGGGAGTCTGGCTTCTACGCAGATCTGGTAGATCAAGTTGATATGCGAATTCCAAAGTGTTGGATAAATAGATTTGATCATCAAACCGGACGCGCATTTCTTTTACTTGAATATTTAGGACACGCAGAAAAGGGCGACATTCTAAAAGGGTGCGAAATCAATGTCATGGAAAAGCTTGTGACTGACTTGGCAAGGATGCACGGAAAGTTCTGGATGGATCAACGATTACGAGAAATACCATGGCTCATTGATTGGACTGCTGAGAGCCTGAAACTGGGGATAGACATAACGAGGCACTCATGGAAAACGCTCGCATCTCAAGAGCCGAACCGTTACCCCAAAGAACTCTTTACTGTCCTCGAGTCAACATGGGTTTTCAACACAGTTGAATGGCTAGATCACTATGCCAAAAGGGATTGGACCCTGACACATATGGACTACGAATTAGATAATGTTCTTATTGATGACGATGGACCCATTGTCATCGATTGGCAAAGTCCCATGATTTCTCATCCAGGCGTTGATCTGGCTTGGTTACTTGCTGCATCCCATACTGAAGAAACACTGGCAGTAGAAGAAGACTTCTTGAAACTCTACCGAGATACCCTTTCAAGCAGTGGGGGACCTAGCTGGTCTGCTGAGGACTTAGAAGAAGCACTAGCCTGGGGAATCCTATATCCGGTATCTTGCCAAGCGGTTCCCTATCTTCAGGATGTTTCTGCATACGGTGCAGGAGCAGACAGAATGCATCAAAGATTCGAGAAATTCTTGCAGGGGTCCATTGATGCTGCCGTAAGATGGAATCTCGTCGACCATTTGCAGCCACTAATCTAAGAAAGAATTTAATGGATCTTATAATCGTACGTCACGCACGCCCTGAGAGAGTTGAAAACGGTGATTCGGATGGGCCAGCTGACCCGCCACTTTCTGAACTTGGCATAAAGCAAGCCCGAGCAGTTGCTGATTTCCTAAGAGGAGAAAAGATTGACCACATCGTGTCAAGTTCTATGCGTCGAGCTCTAGAAACGGCAGATCCATTATCCACGACGACCAATATAACTGTTTCGTCTAGAGATGATCTGCGCGAGTCTGATCACAACAGCTCAACATACATACCTGTCGAAGAAATGACATATGACTCAGCCCCTATCCAAGCCTATATAAATGATCCTTTAGCAGTTTTTGAAGGAGATTATGACTCATTCCGCGATCGCGTTGTAGGGGCATTTGACGATCTAATTGCCACTCACAGAGGCGAAACAGTTGTCGTCTTCTGTCATGGTATGGTCACGTCAGTCTACTTACAGACCCTATGGCAGTTGGACAATCCATTTATGATCCAGCCTGATTACACAGGAATTACTAGAGTGCAAGCATCAACGAATGGGCTAAGAACAGTTCGAAGCATTAATGAAACAAGTCATGTTCGTGACTTAATTGAACGACCTACATTTGGAAAGAAAGCCTAGAACACATCAAGTACTGAGAAGTCAACTCCTGTAAGTTCGACGCTCTGTTCCCATAGAGCACGACCATCGTGGACATCATACGCAGCTTTTTTCGCCTCAACTTTCACTGCGGGTCCCCGAATTTGTAATCGATGGTTTGGCCCATAGTAATCACTACCTTCAGCTTCGGGATCGGTAGCTGCTCGCAATGTTGGAATTGCGCCATCAGCAGCGGTTTGGCAGATAAAAGGACCTATCTTCCCCCAAATGTTTTCGGCGTAACGATGAACAGTGAGTTCAGGTTGAAATTTCACAATGTTTGACTCTGCCATGCCTGGATGAGCCGCCACCGAAAGAACATCTGAGCGTGAAGCCCGCCTTAATCGTCTATCAAGTTCAGTCGTAAACACAAGGTTTGCAAGTTTGCTTTGAGCATACGCCCGCATCTTTCCGTATCGTCGCTCTGATTGTAAGTCATAGAAATTCAAAACACCCTGTCTGTGGGCATTGCTCGCTACATTAACTATCCTGCTGCCTGGATTATCCAATAACGTCCCCATCAATCGACCTGTCAATGCGAAATGCCCAAGATGATTAGTTCCAAACTGTAATTCAAAACCATCAACTGTTGTCGTGCGGGGAATTCCCATCACACCCGCATTATTGATCAGATAATCTAACGGCCGCCCGGTATCTGTAAACCAATTAGCAAAGTCTCCGATTGAAGAAAGGTCTGCCAAATCCAGGTGAGCTACCTCAACTTCACTGCCTGGCTGAGACGATGTAAGTTGATCCATGGCTTCGGCGCCTTTTATCGAATTCCTTACTGCGAGGATCACTGAAGCTCCACGCATCACAAGAAACCGAGCAGTTTCAAGACCTATTCCTGAATTACTTCCAGTTATAATCGCCGTCTTGCCAGTTTGGTCAGGAACATCGTCAAAGGTCCATCCAGATTTTGAAGCCATATGAACACGCTACTTCAAGAATCACTAATTCAATAATTTGAACTAAGAGGGGGAAACTATGTCTTCGGTTTGATAAATAGGCCCTCAGCTTCCGCACAAACCCGATCGCCAGCCCGTAATTCCCCCACTATGACTGCCTTTCGACCATTAATCGTTTCGACCCAAGCCTTTCCTGATAATTCCATATCCAATGGGGTTGGTGAAAGGTAGCGAACAGATAATGTTCCCGTATATCCTCCATGACCGCACATCACACAGGTAACACCAAGCAATTCATCCATAAGAGCCGCAACGTGTCCTCCATGCACACCTTCAGGAGGGCCACAATACTGAGAGTCAAAACTTCCGGTCGCATACATGACCTCATTCTCCATGGTGAATTGAAATGGGGGAGCAATCGGGTTTAGTGGACCTATGATTGGGCTGTACGGGAAAAACTCTTGAGGTTGCAAGCCTTTTAAATCGTAATCCTTTCCAGTATCCGGCCGAAAGAAATGCTCTTGAGGTCTCAAACCAGCCTGCATTCTCTCTCCTCCCACCTGATAGGAGGAAAGGTCTTCTCGAATGGCTCGTATTTGTTGAATTAGGTCAGTCAAAGGTTTCCCTTGACTAATACGTTCATCAAAGTCAGCAGTTCTCACAGATGACACTAGTTTTCTTAACTCATTTACTAATTCAGACTGAGTGCTCTCGTGGATGTGTGGATTAGGTTCTCTGTTCATAGTTGCATACGTCCAAATAGGGCAAAGTGGTCACTTATATGAAAGCTCTTTTCACTCCTGATGACCTTACCTTCAAGGATTTGTAGATCTCTAATCTTGACATCAGGATGATTGATGCATCTCGTAAATGATGCTTTGAATCGGGGACTATCAACATGAAATCGGTTTCTGAAGCTATCCCACGTAGGGCCAGGAAGGTCAGGAACTCCTAAACCTGAATCTTTAATTTTCGTAATCTCACTTGCCCTCGTATTCGTATCCCCAATGATTGCAATACGTTCGGTTGGGGAAGAATCAATCACGGCGGCTAATTGCGACAGGCGTAATTCAGTATTTCCCTTCCCAGGTGCTAGATGTATATTCGCCACAGTCAAGCCAACTTCCATGAAGGTCACAGATAAACCAAACCCTTCAAGGGGTGTGATAGTTACTTCAAATTCTGATAAGCGTTGAGAAATTAAAATAGCAAGGTGCCCACTGTGGCTTTGCGGGTTCGCCCGAATCATATTGTGAGTTTCAATATAAGGAACCAAACCCGGTAGTTCTTGAAAGAGAACAATATCTGGAGATAATTCAATAACTTGTTCTCGAACTACCTCTTCAGTGTCGCACAATTCCCAATGTTGGGGGGCGTGGGCTGACCGGTTAAGCAGGGCCAAATTCCAAGATAGAAAAGAGAAATGATTTTCCATGCGAAATTTAGGAATAGTTACAATCCCATAAACCACGAATACCAATCGTGGTAATGCTGAATCCTTGCTTCATCGTCGTTGAGAACTTGTTTCGAAAATCCACGTGATCGCATTCCATTTTGGACATCGCGAATTAAATGAACATCTTGGTCAACCGTAATATCCATTGTCTTTTTGCCAGCTATCACATCTTCCTGTGTAAATTCCTCACGATCAGGGCGCTCATCTGGGATAGGCTTGGATTTCGGCATAAACTGCAAATCAGCTACAATTTCCGCATTGTCGCTCGGTGGCATTACAAGCGTAACTTTATCCCAGTAGCACTTACTAGGGTCGCTGTGATGGGGTCGTGCTCTCATAATTAACGCTTTATCGGGTTGAAGCGTTATAAGCATATTGGGGAAAATATTATGCTGGAAAATATCACTGAGTTCCTCGTCTGAAAGAAGGTCGTAGTTATACCCAAGATCAGGACCCATATCCCGCCTTTTCTTTTGTACGTCTTTACGAATATCAAGGACTCTTCCGCGATATTCTTCAGGATCCATGCCAAGTGAAAGCAACTGACTTTTCATTAACTTCGTAGGTTCATCAGGGATCGGAAGCCGCGTATTGACCGTAAATCCATCAATGTAAACACTGGTATGTCCATGCTTCCAAAGTCGGACTCTACTAGTTGGGCAATCAAAGATTAAGGCATGTTGAGGGTGGATGTGCTCTACATGGTAAAGCTCACCAAAGTTATCAAACACTGCCTTCCAATTGCATTCTAAGTGAACTGTTTGATCTTGGGCTAAAACCATATCCTCAAGTCGATAAGGGTCAATCTGTTCCTTAAGCGGGCCGATGTATTCATCAAAAGATGGCGCATCCTCATCCATGCATATCCAAACTAGGCCTGCCCAGATTTCAGTCCGCACTGGGATAAGCGACTGTTTATCACAGTCAATGCCTTGGCTGAATCGATTCTCATCTGGAACAACAGTTAACGCTCCGTCACGACTGTACGTCCAACCATGGTAAGGGCACACAAAATTTTTGATCCATCCACGTTCATTAACCATGATGCGGGCACCTCTATGTTGACATGCATTATAGAAAGCAGATATTTCACCTTCATCAGTATGTGAAACCAAAATCGATTCGGGCCCAATATTAAAAACAAAATACTCACCCGGTTCAGAAACATCAGAAGCTACACCGGCATATAACCA
>CERB01021933.1_pt1 | contig 13079 bp, 10 predicted proteins | sample 356271 | NCBI WGS metagenome assembly CERB01 (sample SAMEA2621155, study PRJEB7988) | marine metagenome | isolation source: saline water (ENVO:00002010), including
ACCCTAAAAATGCTTGGGCCCGATATTGGATATCGAATTGAGCATCATTCAGATCTGGATTCACCGCCTCAGCTTGAAGTAACCGAGACTGCTGCAGGAGTTATCTTAGACGACGAACAGGTACGAATTACCGCAGCTATTACTGATCACAAGCCAGTCCACCCGACGGTTGGATACAGAATTGAAGCAGAAGGCAGTTCGATTGTTTTAGCAGGAGACACAGTTCCATGTGAGGGCTTAGATGAGCTTTGCTTAGGTGCAGATGTGTACGTGCAGACCGTCATAAGAGACGATTTGATTAAACAGCTTCCAATAAAACGCCTTTTGGACGTCCTTGATTACCATTCGACGGTTGAAGATGCAGCTCGTACAGCGGAAAAGGCAGGAGTTAAAACCCTTGTTCTAAACCACTGCGTGCCTGCCCCTTCAACGCAAGAAGATATTGACCAATGGATACAAATGGCTTCTGAACATTTTGACGGCGAAATTATTCTTCCATCTGACCTTGAAACAATAAACGTGTGATTAAATCAAGTTTCTAATTGTTCAGCTAGGTATTCACAAGATTCGATAAATTCTTCGACCATATCAATCACTACTTGACCAGCTGGTCGTGCTCGGTTCATTGACCCAACAATCTGACCTACAAAATAAGTGGCAAGTTTTTCTGATCCTGAACCAGCATGGTGAGACGCTCTGTTAATTCTTGCTTGTGAACCGTCAGTTAAAATGGGTTGTAAAGGCATACCGAGAGGATCAGGTGTATCTTCTCTAGCCCATTCTTCCGTCCATGCACTTTTTAACATTCTTGCGGGTTTACCTGTTAAGGAACGAGATCTGAGGGTGTCACCAGATCCGGCAGCTAACATTTTTTCTTTTACGACAGGGTGAGTTTCAGCTTCTTCTGTGGTTAACCAAACAGAGCCGCACCAAACCCCTGCAGCTCCTAATGCCATTGAAGCTGCCATTTGGCGTCCTCTTCCAATTCCTCCTGCGCCAACAACAGGTACAGAGCCTGCAGCGTCAACAATTTCTGGAATTAAAACCATAGATCCTATTTCACCTGTGTGCCCGCCCGCTTCATATCCTTGAGCAATTATCATGTCAACTCCAGCATTGACATGTCTTTCAGCATGAGTTCGTGCTCCTGCTAGTGCGGCTACTTTTACTCCTGCTTCATGACACTGGTCGATCATTTCTTTTGGTGGCGGACCTAAGGCATTAGCCATCAAAGAAGGTCGATGAGCTAGAGAAATTTCCATTTGACGAGCAGCACGATTTGCGGAAAAAGGAGCATCAGTTGATCTCTCTGACCAGCTATTGGATGAATCAGATTCTTCGGGAGTTTCTTCCGGCACGTCATAACGTACAAGTAGTTCTTCTAAAAATTCTTTGTGCTCATTAGGGATCATGGCAACAATATCTTCTATTTTTAGCCCTCCTTCACCGTCTCCGGCGTAGCGAGCTGGAACTATGAGATCAACACCATATGGAAGATTGCCGACTTCGTCTTCAATCCATTTCAAATCAACCTCTAGAGCTTCGTCACTGTGGCCTACAGCACCTAACACTCCAAGACCACCAGCTTTGGAAACTGCGGCCACGACATCTCGACAGTGGCTGAAAGCGAGAATAGGAAATTCGATTCCGAACATTTCAGTTATCGGTGTTTTCATTTATTCTCCTTGCAAACATCGCATTAACTTTGTCTAAAACATACTGCCACGCAGTGTTTGATTTAGCCCAATCATTAGAAACAATCTTTCTGGTCTAGATTATGGGTGTTGAAGGAGGAAGATTTGGGTAAATGGAATAAAGAAACAACAACAAATGAAATTCTGGAGGGTGTTAACTTGACTGGAGTCAGAGTCCTTGTAACAGGTGCTTCAGGAGGGTTAGGTGAAGAAACGGCTCGTTCCTTAGCAGCAGCTGGAGCATCTGTGATTATGGCGGCCCGAAATTTTGAAAAAAATACTGAAGCTAAAGAAAGGATTCTTTCTGCTCACCCTGAAGCTCAGCTTGATCTACATGAACTAAATCTGGCATCTCTGCAGGATGTTAGGTCTTCCGCTGAGGGATTTCTTAACAAACATGAGAGTCTTGACCTTTTGGTAAACAATGCTGGAATCATGTGCACACCGTTTGGTCATACGGCGGATGGTTTTGAACAACAGTTTGGTGTTAACCATTTAGCACATCATCTATTCACTGGATTGTTGATGCCAGCATTAGAAAAAGCAGAGTCGTCAAGAGTTGTATGCCTGTCTTCCGGAGCTCATCTTATTTGTGGTGTTGATTTGAAAGACCCGATGTTTGAACGACGTGATTATGACGGCTGGAGTAGCTACGGACAATCAAAATCAGCTAATGCTCTTTTTGCGCGCGAGTTCGATCGACGATATGGGGAAAAAGGTGTTCACGCTTTTTCAGTTCATCCAGGAATGATCTTTACAGAGTTATCCAGATATATGACCGAAGATGACATGACGAGTTTGATTGAAAGACGTAAATCGCAGATAGATGCAGATGACGAGTCAAATGACAGCGGTGGAATGATGGATCCCAAAACGGTTGAAGCAGGAGCTGCAACAACAGTCTGGGCTTGCGTAGATGAGAGCCTCGAAGAACAAGGGGGGCATTATCTGGCAGATTGTCAATTAGGCGTCCCACTTGCTTCTGAAGATAGTTCTCCAGGTTCATGCAGTATGGCAAGTCATATTTTGGACGACAAAGATGCTCAAGAACTTTGGGAATTGAGTGAAGAATTAACTGGTGGGGTATTCAACTAGTAAGTTCACTAAATTGATTTTAAAACTAACGGTGCGTTCACATCTCTTACATGACGACCGTCATCTGAACCACAAGCAGAAAAAACCTGCATCAGAAATAAAAAGAAAATTATAAGAGATTTTATGTAAAGGTTGCCTCTCATAATTTATGAATTATCCTTTCCATCTTAAGGATTCTAGATAAAGGTTAGTAAAAATGAAAGATCTAGTGACAGGTGCTGCTGGATTTATAGGCTCAAATTTAACCGAAAGCCTTTTGGATAAAGGCAGAGCAGTAATTGGGATAGATGACTTTTCGCGTAATTACGATCCGAACCAGAAGAAATTAAATTTAGAATCGGCATTGAAGGATAAGAATTTTGAATTAATTAATTCCGACATTCTGGAACTGAATCTTTTAGAAGAACTAGATGGAGTTGATACTGTTTACCACCTGGCAGGACAACCTGGTGTGCAGACTTCTTGGGGTTCAGGTTTTGAAACTCACCTGAGTAGAAATGTTCTAACAACGCAGCAACTTCTAGAAGGGTGTCTCGAAAAAGGGGTTAGAAGAGTTGTTGTAGCTTCAAGTTCTTCAATTTATGGTCATACTGATCGTGAGTCTAAAGAAACTGACCTGCCTCATCCTGTAAGCCCATATGGTGTTTCAAAATTAGCAGCCGAACATTTGGCGTCTGTTTATGCCGATCGTGGTTTGGACGTTGTAAGTTTGCGGCTTTTTACTGTCTTTGGTCCTAGACAAAGACCTGATATGTCTATACACAGGATGTTTGCATCTGCTTTAAAAGGAGAACCGTTTCCTCTATGGGGTGAAGGTAAACAAAGAAGGTCATTTACATTTGTCGACGATATTGTCAAAGTTTTTCAATTGGCGGGAAATTCAGAAAAAATAAGTAATCGTGTTTTAAATGCTGGTGGTGCGGAACCCGTAGAACTATTGGAGTTGATAAGAATTGTTGAAGAAATTGTTGGCTCGCAAGTGATTCTTGAACATTTAAAAATGAGACCTGGGGACCCAGAATTGACCTGCGCTTCAAAAGATCTTGTTAGTGAAGAATTGGGATGGAAACCTGAGACTTCCTTAGAAAATGGCCTACAAGCCCAACTGGGATGGCATAATTCAATTTCAGAACACTTTCATACTTTGCAAGAAGTCGGTTAACCTATAACTGTGACTTATCAAACCCCTGATCACCATCCTGCATTTGAAGAATATTGCGAGACGATTTTTGAGTTGGAAGAAGACAACCTCAAAGTAATTCAAGCTCGAATCGCAGAGCGTTTAGATGTTTCAAGACCTGCTGTATCCGAAATGATTAAGAGGATGTCTGATGAGGGTTTATTGAAGGACGGTAGTAACGGAGTGGCTCTCACGAGCAGAGGAATGGAACTAGCTACTCGTGTTGTTCGTAGACACCGGCTTGCTGAGTGTTTTCTTACAGATGTTTTAGGTTTGTCATGGAGTGATGCCCATCATGAAGCCGGTAAATGGGAACATGTGATTTCCAACCCAGTGGAAGAAGCCATGATAAAAATGCTCGAAGATCCGACAACCTGTCCTCATGGAAACCCTATTCCAGGATCAAATTATAAAGAGCCCAAAAATCTGGCAAATTTGAATGACCTTCCAGCAGGGTCAGATTTTGTGGTTGAACGAATCCCAGAAGAACTTGAGTTCACAGAAGGGCTTTTAGAGTTTCTTGAGCAGGCAGATATAAAGCCTGGAAATACAGGTCGCGTAACAGCTATTTCACCTGACGGAACTACTACTGTCGAGATTGGTGGTAGTCACATTGGTGTCGGCTCTTTTGCGTCTGAAAGAATTCTTGTTTCTGTCGACTGAACACCATCCAACTATCACTAGCAGAGACAGTATTAAAGCCCAAAACGCAGCAATCCACATGGTGTTCGTGGGCATCCGGTGAAAATCTGGAAAAATTTTTGACCAAACTTTATACCAAGGCCAGCTTGTATCTTCAAAATCTACAATTAAAGCCCTTCTCCCAGTCTGAGCTTCAATAGCAACCCATATCCATCCGATTGAGCCAATAGCAGTTGCAAGGATTGTGGGTAATAGGAATTTTTTAAAGTGATCGAGAAGCATTGTAATTGCAATTATTCCTAGAGGAAGAACAGCGACAGTTTGCCTACCGGGCCACCACCATCCGTGCATTGTGAAAGCTATCCATGTTGCCGTGGACCAGCCAATCAGAAATGGAAGAATCAGATAATGCCAGCCATCAACTTTCTTTCTGCAGTTAAATGCAATAGCAATTGGAAGAATGAGAAAAGAAGGTGTCCAAGCAGCAAGGCCGAATCCTTTATCGATCAATAAACCAATAATTCGATTTGAGCGTCCCCAAATATCTGGATCTCCGCCAATAACCTCGAATTCGCCTCCTACAAAATGATCTCCAGCTGAATAAACAGTCCACCCTTGGTAAACAAGCTGATGGAAAAGCAGATAAACCACTGCCATCAAAACGAAAACTATTGCTGATGATTTAGACAGAAATTTCTTTCCAGTTCCGTCTTTAGTTAATAAAGCTAAAAGAAAAATTGTGAAAGCAACTGGCAAGTATTTAATAGAGAGCCAAGGAAGGGCTGTTATCGCAAGTACAAATCCAATTGAATTCCACCTTGAGCGAGTTCCGGTGGCTGCTGCAATAGCTAGAACGACGGCTAAAGCGGCAGGAACTTCAGGATAAATTTGGCTACCGTAACTGCACAATGGAGGAGCGGCACCGAAAGATCCAATCACCCAAGCAGCAATTTTTGGAGATGCTTTAAATCTTCGGACCGCTACCCAAAGAGTGGCAGATGCTAGAAGACCTGAGAATATTGCTAACATCACCCGAGCACCCACCCATCCTCCTATTCGCATCGGGCCAGAAAGAAGAAGCGGGAGAAGAGGGTCATGTGGACTTAATCTCTGACCTGATGAGTTCATATCGATTGTCTGAGTATTAAGACCTATTTCATGAAATTTTCTGAATTTTTCTTCTTCAATTTCATCAGAAATGTCAAGGTCTAGATCTTCACCAATGCTTAATGCTGTTAAGAGATATTGTGGTTCATCTACACTGACTTGAGCTCCGTACGTGGAACGCGATGGAATTGCAATTGCGGAAATACCGAAAACTAAAAGACCAACAAAGACAACTAACTTTCGAAGAGTAATTTTTTTAAACAAAATTCACGCCAAATGGTCAGCTCGACGGATTACTAGAACCCAAGTCAAAACAGCTGACAGTAAAACTAGAATCAGTGCTAATAGACCTCCTTCAGCAACAAAAGCATCTTCAAAAGATTGGAATATTTTTGTTGTGAGTGTTGGGAACTCAAAAGGAGCCACGAGAAGAGTAATTGGCAATTCTTTCATGGTTGATAAGAGAACAAGTCCAGAACCTGCAAGTAGACCAGGTGCTACTACTGGAATGTCTATAGTGAAAAAACGTTTGATTTTACTTGCTCCGAGAACTTGAGAAGCATCTTCTAAGCTCGGAGGGATGGAAGCTACAGATGCTCGTGCAGGGCCTAGAGCTTGAGCGCTGAATCTAACAAGATATGCGAAAATCAAAATGAATATTGTCCCACGTAAATGTTCGGCTGCCCATGAATTTTTAAGTGTCCAAAAAAACATTGATAGGGCTATAAGAAGACCAGGCATAGCAAAGGTCGAAGTCATTATTGCATTTGCAGTGTTACCGATTGAAGATTTGTATCTAGCGACAAGGTAGGAAACGGGCAAAACAATCGCAGCAGCTATTAAAGCTGTGAGCATGCTTATCCAAGCAGTGTTGATTGTTGGTTCTATGATGTCTTCAAAGTCAATGAATAAAGGTCGACCACCTCGAAATTCTCTTAACAAACCATCCGCTGCCCAATCGCCTAATGCAATGGTTGGAGTAATAAGAGCTAAAAAAACAACAAGCCAACTTGCCGTTATTGCTATTGGTTTCCATTTACCTAGAGAAATCAGGACAGTTTCTGCTTGAGTGCTTGTATCAGGTTTCCTAAATCTACGACTGATTAAAGTTTCGATTATCACTGCGAGAGCTGCAAACGTTAAAAGTATTACTGCGAGAGCAAAGGAAACAGGTTGATTATTTAGCCTTGTGGTCCATATCGCTCTAGTCAAGGTGTCGTACCGCATGAGCTGAACAGCCCCGAAATCACTAATTGTGTATAAAAAAACTAATAAAGACCCAGCGAGTAATGAAGATGCTATTTGCGGAAGAATAATTTTCCGAAAAGTTGACCAACTGGAATCACCGAGGAGACGAGCGCTTTCTTCTAAGGAGCTGGCAAGGTTTTTTAATCTGGCAGCAACAGGTAAAAAAACATATGGGTAAGTAAAGAGTGTAAGAACGAGCCAGGCTCCAAATAAGCCGTGCAATTCAAGTGTTTTTTCTATACCTATTTTCTCAACGAGATTATTGGCTAGCCCTCCTGGATTCAGTGTTCTGATAAAAGCTGCAGCTCCAACAAAGGTTGGAAAAACGAGTGGGAGAGGAAGAATTATTTTAAGTATTCGACGCGAAGGTAGGTCAGTTCTAATAGTTAGCCACGCTAGACCTGTTCCCAAAATTGCTGCAGACAAAGTAACTACTATTGTCAGGTTGATTGTTCTCATTAGCGGAGAGAGTGTTTGCTCAGAAAAAAGAACTTTTAGTGGATCAGAATCGCTAGTTATATTCCTCCAAACTAGGTATATGGCAGGGCATGCAAAAAGAAAGGCAGTGATTAAAGCTGTTACTTTAAGTGCCAGAGGTGCTCTCTGGTTATGTCGTGCTGTATTGCTAGTTAAGAATTCCACTCTCTCTAACTATTCGTTCGGTTTCTTCAAAGCCTCCGCCTAATGAATCAAAGTCTACCGAACCAATCTCAAGAGCTTCGAGAACTGGAAGAACTGGATTAGGTTTTGTGCCTTTAGCTAGTGGATATTCAAAGGTTTTGTTAGAGAAATATGCTTGAGCCTGTGGAGTCAGAAGATAAGCAATAAGTTCATTTGAAGCTTCTTTATCTTTAGCTGTTGCAAGCACCGTGGCTGCGGTGATGATTAAGAGAGACCCTATGTCATCAGAAGGAAAATCATAATTTTCTGCTCTGTGTTCACTTCCCAGAGCTGCAGCCTCTTGATAGTTGTAATAGTGGTTTACTAATCCCATATCAATTTCGCCTCGGCCGGTTGCTTCAACTATGGATCGATTATTCGGATAGTACTTTGCACCATTTTCGACCATGTCATTTAACCATTTAGTAGCGGTTTCGTTGCCATGTTGGTCGCGGAAAACTGTAAACCAGTCTTCGAAAGAGCCATTAGTTCCTGGAATCGCTACTCGATTTTTGTATTTCGGATCTGTTAACTCGAAAACGGATTTCGGCAGTTCATCAGGTGAGACTTGATCAACGTTATGGACAAGAACACGTTTTCTACCCGAAAATCCTATCCATGAACCACTTGCAGCATGATTTTGTTCTTCAACTAGAGAAAGAACATTTTCACTGACAGATCCGAGAAGATCATTTCCTTCAAGAAATCCAACGGGTCCTGGTGAACGCGAAAGGAAGACGTCAGCTTCGGTTGATTTTCCCTCTTCATTAATTAGGACCGCTAAATCTGTTGAGTTTCCCCAACGAACTCTTACGTCAATGCCACTTTCACAAGCAAAAGCCTCGAGAATAGGTGAGATTAGGTATTCGCTTCGGCCCGAGTAAATTGTCACTTCTTTGCCTGCGTCTTTAGCACAATCTCCTTGTACTATTTCGGCAGCTCGGTCTGAAAGTTCAGCACGTTTGTTGCTGCTGCTAGAACAACTTGCACTTATGATTGCTAAACAAATAAAGGATGACAGTATTATTTTGTGATTGGTTTTCATTAAGCTGAGTGTATCGATTGGTTTCCAAAATTCGTAAGGTATACCTAACAAAAATTTAGAAAAAAAATGATGAATAAAATACACAATTTAATTTCTCTGTTTAATTTCAGGAAACTTTCAAAACCTATTGGGGTGTTGTTGGCTCTTCTTGTTTGTTTAGTGGCACTTTTTTGGGTTTTGCAAAAAGTTGACCGTGAGTCTCTTAGCAGATCATGGTCTGCTGCTCTTGATGAACCATTTTTAGTCTTTCTAGTAGCAGTTGCTTTCGCATCGGCGTTTTTTCTTAGAGCATTTGCCTGGAAAACCATTATTCCTCGTTTATCTTTTGGTCATTCTCTGTCGGCTATTCATCTCTCATTAGGAGCGAATCACTTACTTCCTTTGAGATTAGGAGAGCCTTTGAGAGTTGTGAGTGTAGTTAGACGTGCTCGCATACCAATTGAAACTGCAACGGCTTCTACAATTACGCTCAGATCTGCGGACATAGTCACTGTGGTATGTCTCGGATGTTTGGCAGCTCCTGGAGCTTTTATGGAAGTAGTCGGATATTGGGGCTTCGCTGCTCTTGGACTTGCTTTGTCTTTATGCGCCTTTGGTTTTTTATGGATGCGCAAGCTCAAGAAAATCAATCCATTAGCTATGGAGTTGCCGGGACCTTTGGTGTTCTTTTTGACAGCATCCGCGTGGATTGCAGAAGCTGCAGTGATTTGGCAGTGTGCGCGTTGGTCAGGCATAGAGCTAACTCCTTCTGAGGCGCTTTTTGTGACTGCGGTAGCAGTTGCATCACAAATTGTAGCTATAGCTCCAAGTGGTTTTGGTACTTATGAGGCAGCATCAGTTGCTGCGTATGCGATATTGGGACACGATCCAGGAGTTGCATTAGCAGCTGCTTTGATCACTCATGCATTAAAAACTGCTTACTCTTTGTTAGCTGGAGGTATTTGCATATTTTTCCCCAAGCCGGGAGCACTAGGTCATTTTCGGTTGATGAAACATTTGGGTACAAATCAAATTTCTACGAATGAACTATCACCTCAAGCTCCAGTTCTTTTTTTCATGCCCGCTCTGAATGAAGAGGAGACAGTTGAGTCCTGCGTAAAGAGATGTCCAGAAAGTGTTTTAGGAAGAAATGTAGAAATATTGGTAATAGATGATGGTTCTACAGATCGAACCGCTCAAAGAGCAAAAGATGCTGGAGCGAAGGTAATTTCACTACCTGTCTGCGGAGGCTTAGGCGCCGCAGTTCGAATTGGACTTGAGTATGGCGTCGACATTGGAGCTGCAGCGATTGCTTTTTGCGATGCTGACGAAGAATACCCTCCGGACGAACTGGAAAATTTAATTGAACCAATTCTTTCCAATGGAGCTGACTATGTGGTTGGTAGTAGATTTCTTGGAACGATAAAACACATGAGACCCCACAGGCGTTTCGGGAATAAGGTATTGACTGTCGTATTATCAGTTATTGCAAGACGTCGTATAACTGATGGACAGTCTGGGTATCGCGCTTTTTCTTATGAGGCTGCAGCCAACGCGGAGATAATTCATGATTTCAATTATGCGCAAGTCTTAACATTAGATCTTCTAGCCAAAGGTTACCGTTACTTGGAAGTCCCCATAAGTTACAGATTCAGAACTAAGGGAGACAGTTTCGTAAAGTTAGGTGGTTACCTGAGAAAAGTTGTTCCAGCGGTATACAGGGAACTAAACACAGTTTGAGCGTCAGTCTTCCACTACATGTGTCTGAAATTCTTCAAGAGAAGACTTCCAGAAGTCGTGAGCAAAAGAAGTATCTGAACTAAGCGCGGTAGCTGCAGCGTGACCCATAGATAAGGCATGATGAAGATTGTCAGGCGCAAAAAGACCCTGTCTACCAAATATTGTCAAACGTTCTTGACTCGTTGACCAGTCAATTAGGTTTTCGAATCTCTCTTTATAATCAAGATCATAAATGGGGTAAACCCTTGGAAGACGTCGAGTTTCAGTTTCTAATAGATTAATTTTTGGAAGTCCTTGTTTTGCTAGCGAGTCAATCATCATTTCTCCGAGTTCTTCGTCACTAGCAAGCCAAATTTTATCTCCCTCCCAACAAGGAACTTCACAACAGATGATTGTGAAGTTTTTTGGGTCTGAACCTTCTCTATAGTTTTTCGGTTCAGAAATTCTACTTATAGGGGTATCTATTTCTGGGAAATAATGGGCGTCGAATTCAGTTAGTCTTTCTTGATCGCAAATCAAATAAACAAGAACCATCGCTCTGTATTTCAGTTGTTCTAGTGATTCTAAAATTTGTGGCGGCGGAGAAGGATTGATCATTTTGGCTAGAGAACTAAATGGCGCAGTTGACCAGACCCTTTGGGAGTCAAAACTTCCATTTTCAGTTTTTGTTGTCACATGTTCTTTATGCGTAAAGTCAATTGATTTGATTTCTGTTTCAAATAAAAATCTTGCGCCCTTGTTTTCAGCTTCCTCTGCGAGCCGTTCGCATATCTGACCGTACCCATTGCGAGGATAGAAAAAATTTTGACCATTACTAATAGTTGAACGAATTAGTTTTTTTAAAATGTCTAAATGAGATTTGGCTGAAACTCTTTTTCTTGCAAGGTCTGAATGGAGCTCTTCTGCGTTTATTCCCCAAAGTTTTTTTGCGTATGGTCCGTAGACGAGATCAAAGACCTTTGGTCCAAGTCCAGCTTTTATGTATTCTGCAAAAGTCTCTTCTGCGGGTTGTCTAAAAGGTGAAGTTAGTGAGTCCTTAAAAAGTTCAGAGACACTTTTAGCGGGAAGTGATTTAACTAGATTCGAGAAACTGAGTGGAAAAGTCACCCATTTTTCCTCAACTCGGATTCGACCATTTCGTTTTCTTGTTTGAAGATCGTCTCCTAAAATATTTTTCAGTATTTCTAACAAAGGTTTAGAAGTAGCAGGGTGGAGTCGATGAGATCCGTAGTCAACCCTCATACCATTTATCTCAAAACTAGCTGACATGCCTCCTGGAAAATCGAGGCGTTCAATGACTGTAACATCGTGACCTTTGCTGGCTGCTGAATAAGCTGCCATCAAGCCTGCAGGGCCAGATCCAACTATTAGTAATTCGGTTTCCACACTAAGAGTTTTTCCTAACAGCGGAAACTTCTATATTTTTATGCTCGATGCCGAAACGGGCTCCTTTAGTATGACTGACAGAGGGAGTGGTTCGTACTTTCAATCTTGTTTCGTCGTCGAGTTTTACTGTGATAAGGGAGTCATGGCCGTAGTACTCAATAGCTTCTATTTCAGCATCGCTACCATCTGTTAAAACCAGATTCTCGGGTCTAAGTACCACTTCAAAATTCCCTTCATATGACCCATCAAGCCTTAAAACCCCTAATGAGGTTTCTACTTCATTGCCTGAAACATTGCAGCTAATCAGATTTACAGCTCCGACGAAAGAAGCAATCCAATCATTAGAAGGTTTTTCATAAATAACATTCGGTGAATCCACTTGAAGAATTTTTCCGTTGTTCATTACTGCCACTCTGTTGCCAAGTAAAAATGCTTCATCTTGATCATGAGTTACGAAAATAGCAGTAATCCCTAATTCATCTATCAAACGATGAACTTCAGCACGTACTTCTATACGCAGAGCGCTATCTAGATTTGAAAATGGTTCATCTAAGAGAAGAACAGAAGGTTTCGGGGCAAGTGCTCTTGCTAATGCGATTCTTTGCTTCTGACCGCCAGAGAGTGTCTCAGGGCGTCTTTTTTCAAAATTAGGCAAACCGACGATTTCCAATAGTTCAGAGACTCTTTCTTTCTTTGAGTCGGTTTTCTTTAGCCCGTAAGAGACATTTTGTTCAACTGACATATGAGGGAATAGTGCAGCATCTTGAAAAACCATGCCTATTTTTCGTTTTTCTGGAGCAATTGAGATTCCAATACCGAAAACAACTTGGTCGCCGATTTTTATTTCTCCTTCTTCAGGTTTCTCAAGTCCAGCAATGCTCCTTAGAAGGGTTGTTTTACCACAGCCACTTGGTCCAAGCAGGGAAAGAGTTTCCGAGGGGGCAACTTCCAATTCAATTTTTTCCAAGACGGTTTCTTGATCAAAGGTTTTAGAAATGCCTTTAACGCTTACCGCTCCCGGGCCTGAAATTGTTTTCATAGATGTCAAGACTAATACAAGAAATTTGAAAGCAGAAGGGGTTGCTATTGGTTTTAAATCATGTAGCTTAAGACTTATTGTTAGGGATACCTAACAGAAGTATTAGAAGCTATAAGTATTAGAGGGAAAATGTTCAAAAAGTTTTTATCTTCAAAAGTTTTAATTGCTTGCGTGACTTTGAGTCTTGTGGCAGGAGCTTGTGGTAGTGATGATGGAGGAACCGTACAAGAGATAGGTTCTAGTTCTGGTTCTGGTTCTGGTTCT
>CERB01177746.1_pt1 | contig 13034 bp, 25 predicted proteins | sample 356271 | NCBI WGS metagenome assembly CERB01 (sample SAMEA2621155, study PRJEB7988) | marine metagenome | isolation source: saline water (ENVO:00002010), including
GGGCGGGGCTTCGGCCCCGCCCTTTTTTTTTGTTTTGTTTTTATAACAGCGTTATAAATTAAAATTTTTTTGGGTGATAGTGAAAATGATAGTGAGGAGGCGGCTCCGTATGGGGAGCCGTTCCGTATGGGGCGCCGTCCCTACCGTCCGTAGGTCCTTGACTTAGGGTGCGCCATAGCGTAAACTGGAGTTTGTCGATGGAGATACCGACTAACCAATTTATAACGGCGTTATAAATTGGGGATACTTAATAATGGATACAACAAAGGGAGAATCACTGTGTCCTATATAGACTTTGAGAATATTCATTTAGCGAGTGACGAGCTACTTAAAGCTCAAGTGACTAACCATTCAGATGTGTTTGTTACTAATTGGGATCGCTGGAAGCAAGACCATGACGGCATAGGTCATGCGAAAGCAGTAATCGATGAGTTACAGGGCTTGTTGAATGAGATGCAGAAACGTAAGATTAGCGCTGACGAGTTCGACGCTGAGGCAATGGTTACGAGATTGGTTCGTGCTCAAGAGGCTGCGTTTAGCAGGGCTAGTCATCTGGAGGTTGGGTGATGCCTGCTGTACCTACTTATCCTGGCCCGCTGCTAGTTCTGTGCGTAATCATGTTCTGTCGTGGTTGCTATCTGATTAGTCAGTGGTATTGGGCACGAGAGCGTGCCCGTGGTCCTGAGTATTGGCAAGCGATGCTGGACTCTGAACATAGAAAGGGAGCTTGAAATGATTGAGGCTCGTGCTCGTTGTCGTGGTAAATGCGGTAACGACTATTTCACTTCAGTAACCGAAGATGATGTATGGAACTGGGTTGGTGGTTCTTTAATTCAGGATGTGTGGCCTGATAAGACTGCTGATGAACGGGAGATCATCATGCAGTCTCAGCTTGTGAGGTTGTTGGATCGGCCTGCTGGCTATTCGTACTATATGTGTCCTCCGTGTGGGGATGAATTGTTTGGAGAAGACAATGACTAATTGGGAAGACAACACGATTACTGGTCGCTTAATGAAAGCGATAGAGGATGCCATTATTTATCATGTGGACAGACTTATCGATGACGATAACGACTGGTTCACTGAGCTATTGGATCGAAGGATCGATCACCGCTTAAAAGTGTGGTCTGAAGTAAGTAAACATATAGATGTCAACGAGTAGTTGACTTAGGCAAATACAGGCCCTATACTTATGTCGAGGTGCAAATAGGGTCAGTGCTCTATTTATAACAGCGTTATAAACAAGTTCTCATACACATCATTAACAGGGAGGTTAAGTATGAGCGTCATATCCCCGACTCCATACGGTGGAGGTGAATACGGCATGATCGAGTCCGAGCATAGGTTCGGCACTCAAATGAATGCTGTGGATGCCGCTATCGACAACGGAGTCCTATTCAAAGTCCACTCAATGCCAATAGAGATAAATGGTCAAATACCTGAGGTGAAGAGTGGCAAATATGAAGGTGAACCTGAGAGAAAAGTCTTGTACAGGCAGGACAATGACTGGGAAGATCCCATGATTCTCAATGTGGTTCCACCTCAGCATCCTGAGTCCAACCACCAACAGTGGATTGAAACAGTAGAAGCTGCTTTCCCTAACTCATGCACAGCTATGCGCCCGCTGGATAACGGCAAGCGATTCATGGCAACCTTTGAACTAGGAGATGTATACAACGTAGCTAGCCCCGACTATCCAGACTGGTTGCAGTCGAATCTCCTTATAGGTGGTTCTTTGGATGGGACGTGGCCTACGTTTATGTCTTCATATGTTGGGCGGCTCTTCTGTAGCAACCAATGCACAGCGGAGAACACCAAGATAAAGCTGCGTAGAACTACGAACCACGATCAGATTCTGTTGGATCGTAGTCTCGTGCTTGCCAAGGCAGGAGAACATGCGGAGATGTTCAACCGTATGGCTGGCGCTATGCGTCGGATACCGTTTAGCGAGGCTCAATACAAGAGCTTTCTTCGTACCTTTCTGCCTGAGCCGACTGCACCTGAGGGTGAAGAGGTGAGCACTCGGACCATGAATGCGTGGGAAGAGAAAATGAAAGCTGTGACGTATTACTGGCAGGTAGAGGACGATGGTCCTGCGGCTGGTACTGCGTGGGCTGCGTGGAATGCTATCCAATCTGCGGAGACACACGACTTCACTCGCTCCTCTAGTACTGATCTGCAGATAAGGAAGCAGGTGGATCAGATTAGGGATAACGACACTCCGCTCACTCATAGGATGCGTGAGCTAATAGGAGTTTGAGCATCCCGTCAGGTACAAGACAAATATGTTTTGTGTCTGGCTGATGTGCTTAAGCACTTCATAGCCAAACAAGGGAGAAACCAATGGCTGAATTCACAATAGAAATAGATGACGATGGGCTGTTCGATTCCATCGAACACAGAATCGACAGCGCAATAGAAGAATATTCGCAGAACATGGACTTCAGCGATGAGATAAGTGATGGCATCGGCAACTACTACTACTGGAACAACATCTTTGAGCGTCACATTCCTGACCTGCTTGCAGAGTGGGGATATGTCAGCGTAGAGAGATTAGAAGCCGTAGTGGAGCGCGAAGTCCAAGAGGCAATGAAAGCTATGCAGCCTAAGGATGAGCGGACTGATGACATTATCGAGATCCTTAAGACTGTCAGCAGTCTCCTCAGTGAGTTGTTGGGCAGGCTGGAATCGTGATTGTCAACGTTGGGTTGCCACGCTTAAGTAGTGACCGCAAAGTTGCACCTCTGGTCAGGAAAAAAGGTAAGGCCATTAACGAGGGGACTCCGAAGGTTAAGAACACCTTCGGGCTTCCCGCCCTTGTCTCCTGTCCTGGGCACACAGAATGGTGCGCTGATGCGTGTTATGCGTTGGCACTTCAGAACTTTCCAGGCGTCCGCAACTTGGTGCAAGAGAACTGGGATGTCGTGTCTCCTCACCTCAATGACGTAGACACACTGCATGCCATGCTCAGTGCCATGCTCAGTGAATGCTCTATTGAGTACGTCCGAGCAGGCATACCGCAAGAGGAGTGGGTGTTCCGTCACTTCTGGGATGGTGACATTCCCTCCGCTGCGTTCGCTCAAGCAATCAAACGAGTAGCAGAGGACTTCCCTGAGTTTCAGTTCTGGTTGTATACGAGAACCTTTAAGGCAGTCCCTCTACTAATGGGTGTCAGTAACCTAGCCGTTTACTTATCTGTTGATAAGGACAATGTGCTGGATGCGGTTCGGACAGAGAAAGCTTTGCTGTCCGAACCGATGCTGGCGTTCTGTGCCGACACTTGGGAAGAGACTGAAGAGTTAGCTGCCAAGTTTCCACACCGACGCAAGGGACCTAAGTGTCCTGAGCTAACAGGTAAAACCCCGATGGTCGTCTGGGACGACGACGGGGTGTTCGGTCGTGGCGCATGTGTCGAATGCGGCATGTGTATCTACGGTCGCAATAATGTCCGTTTTGCTTCCACCAACAGAAAGGGAGAGTGATGAAGCATGTTATCCATGTTCACCAACAGAAAATTAAGAAGGGTGAACCCGCTATTATTGATCGTACTTATAAAGGCTCTACTCATCACCGTAGGGTCTTCGTAGACGGGCCTTGTTACATCGTTCAGCCTGATGAGCCTGACCGATGTGGTGCTCGTGTCTGGATCGAGACAGAAGCAGAGACATACTATGGGTGACTCTGCGTATACAGATCTAGAACGCTCGGCGTATGCGTTTGCTTTGTTTACCGTCCTGATCTTGGACGAGTTGAAACAGCAGTATGTAGAAGACCGAGACAGTTTCCTAGACTTCATCCCAAGCATCGATGTCATAACTGATCGGGCTATCCAGTATCAGTTGGAGATGCTTGTTGAAGATCCTGAGATTGACTTCGATGAGATAGTTGAATGACGGATACAAAGCAGTGCAAGAGATGCGGTAGACCTACACGCTTGGAGTCTGAGATGTTTGGGTTTATTCGTCCTAAGAATGGTGTACCTGATTGGCCTGTCCATATTTGGAATCAGTCTGTCTTGTGTGACGGTGCGCCTAAACGAATTGAGGTAGAAGAATGAATGTTTGGTTAGCTATCTGGGCGATACTGGACTTCGCTTCAGTGAATCATGAACCACCTAACCCTGAGATCCCTGAGGTTGTCTGCGAATACTTCCAAGAGGATTGTGTTCGTGCCCTCGGAGTGGCGTGGTGTGAGTCATTGCATAACCCTCGTGCTTATAACGGGGTAGATCATGGCTTGTTCCAGATCAATGAGCATTACTGGGGTGATGTCTTTGAGAAGCATTGGCATAAACGTTATGAGATTGTTCAGTCAACATGGATGGCTCATTACATACATGAGAACACTCGTGGAGCCTGGGCTTTGTGGACTTGTGGGAGGTACAAGTAATGTCATCCAAGCCGATTACCTGTGATGTCGTCGTCCATCAAGACGGCACACTTTGTGGGCTACCGCAAGGAAGAGTCAAGAGTCGCACATGGTGTAAAGCACATAATGACAGATGGAACCGCAAAGGCGACGTTGATGGGCTTACCCCCATAAGGGCAAAACTACCTCAACCTGCAATTTGTATTGTTGATGGATGTGAAAAGCCGACACGGGCTAAATGTCTTTGTGCAACGCACTATGCGAGAAAAGAAAAGACTGGGACCACAGACCGTTTGCGGGGAGGTGACCCACGAGCATGCCTTCACTGTGGCAAGACTTATCACGCCACGGTTGACAGGAGAAGAGGTCTTTGTCATTCATGTTACGAGGACATAGATATTGCTAGGCAATATGGCAAGAAGCTGCGTAGCGAACCTCGCAGACCAAAGGATTATTGGAAAAATTACTCTTGTATCGGCAAGAAAAGAGATGGCAGTCCATGTGACAGGGAAGTCGTCACAGGCAGAGATGGTAAGCACTTCTGTAGTTCACATGACCAGATGGATAAAAAATATGGAAGGGTTGAGTATCTCCCAAAGGTAAGGGGAACCTGCAAAATTGATGACGACACTTGCGGCAAGTCGTATTACGGACACGGCTACTGCACTGTTCATTGGAGAAGAAAAAAACTTTACGGTGACCCACACAAAACGCACCCTCGCACCAACATGCAACCATCCGATGAAAAAGTTTGCACTAAATGTCACACTTTGAAACCCATCGACGAGTATGCGGCTTCTAAAAATAGTTATGACGGAAAGACAGCCAAATGCAAAGCATGTATTTCCGAAGAAGGCAGGATCTACAGAAATAAACCTGAAAATAGGGAAAAAATTAGAGCCAACAGAAAGCGTTGGTATGAGGAAAATAAGGAATCCGAGAGACAAAAGTCAATCGAGTGGGGGAAAGCTAACCCTGACAGAGTAATAGAGTCTCGCAAGAAATATCAAGAAAATCACAGACAGGAACTATGCGAGAGATCGAAAGCATATCGTTTAGCCAACATAGAAAAAGTTAGCCGTAAAGATCAAGAAAGAACACGAATTTATCGGGCACGAAAAGCGAACGCTGTAAGCGACGAGCACACGATCCCCGAACTTCACCAATACTGGAGAACTAAAGGCATCGACCCTAAACGCTGCACATACTGTGACGCTTGGCACACACAATGGGGCCACAGTTGGAAACGTTCGCAGGGCGATCACGTTGTGCCACTCAACAAAGGTGGGACCGACATGATGGGCAACATGGTTCCATGTTGCGTGTCTTGTAACGCATCGAAATCAGACAAGATTCTTTACGAAGAATGGGTACCACCTAAAGAACGGAAAGCAAGTTAATGAAACCTAGACAGGGCAGAGGGAGTTGTTGGGCTGTTCTGCCTGACGGCAGTCAATGCCCAAGGGAGCGCCGCACTCTTGTTTCTTATGATGGACCTGGGTCTAAAGATGGAAAGATTGCTCTCTGTCATGGACACAGAGGGCATTTCGTGAAGTATGGGTCACCTCGTACTGATATTCCCATCAGGTTGTTGTCATCTCTTACCTTTGAGGAACGAGTAGAGGTTTACTTGAATCCTGCTTTTGGTCATGTCAAGTTTGGTGACATTGTTCGTGATGACGGAACAGTTTGTATCCTTTGGCAAGGCTTCACACAGAATGGTGGATACGGTGCTGTCAACAGCAAGGTAATCGCTGAACGAGTTGGCACAATCCGCAACGCCTTGACACATCGTATGGTGTGGGTTTACAATAATGGTCCTATTCCAGAAGGACTACAAGTACACCACGATTGCCACGAGAAAAGATGCTGCAACATCAGGCATTTAGAACTAACTACCGCTGATGCAAACTCACTCGAAGCGAGTACGCATTCAGTTGTCGTATACCGATTAGAAGAAGAAATTAAAGAATTAAAAGCAGAGAACAATGAGCTACGAAGACAGCTTCACAATTAGGTGGAATAAAACAGACTTCACTAAACATGGCTACATAGCTACTTATGTTTTAGGCGAATGTAGATGCAAGAAATGTAAACAAGGATGGGAGGACTGGGACGAGAACGAAACGTCACAAAAAAGAAAAGCAAACATTAGATCTTTACTAACAGAAGGGAAACCCCGTGGACCATATCGACGGAGAACTACTACTTGAACTGATGGACGAAACACACGACCTCATACACTCAGACCGCAAACTTGCAGTGCTTCTGCTTGAACGAGCAGAGAGACTGGAAGAGAAAATGCACAAGTTTTTGCACGACGCAAATAACCAAGAAGACGCCGAAGTCATACCCCTCAGGGATACTGATGCCGACGAATAGAACAAGAAGAACAGGATACAACTGCAAAGGGAAGCCCTCTGCTTCCCATTACGGAAACGGTTGCAGATGTTTAGGATGTCGTTCCGCATGGAACCAATACAGCAAGGACAGGGCAGAAAAAAAACGTGGATCAGGACCAAAAAGGGAGAAACACGCACCGCTACAAGATGCGTTTACCCGAGAACAAATACTGGAAGCTAGAGCCAATGAGTCCCTCTAAGTATGAGATCAAAGGAGCCGTAGTTCCTTTAGGAGCAGGCTTGAGGACATCAGGCTATGTGGTTATACAAGATGGTCATTACAAAGAGTTCTTTGGAACTTTGGCCGAGGCTGAACAAGCAGCCAAAACGTATGAAGAAAACGAAACAAACAAGGATTGCTGCGAATGACTTACTCACTTACCAAACTTCACGAAACATTGAAGAACTATGGGGATACATGCGAGCCTTTAGTTGCTTTGAAACAGTTAGACCAAATCGATTATGAGATTAGGCAACAGTTAAAGCTGACAAGTTATATGCGTAGACATGCACTGTTGGATGCTGTCTATGCCGAGGGTAACCAAGCACGAGTTGGACGTGAGATTGGGTTATCTAGACAAAGAACACATGACATGGTTGAACGGGCACAATTTGAACGTTTGCACAAGGTCAAGCCTCCTTTGGGAGAAGAGGCTGTTTGACTTAACTTGTATCCATGTTAAAATGGGGGGAACCCCCAAAAGGGTTCCCCCCATTTGAAGCAATGGGGAATTTCCATTTATAACGGTGTTATAAATGGGGAAGTCACAAGGTTGGGTCGTCCCGTGTCTCCCTGCGGGACGGCTCCACCGAACAGGGAGATAGATGATTGAGATACGTTTACGACAGAGTTGGATCAATACGTTCCTTCGATGTCCTGAGCAGGCACGACAAGAACGCTTAGGTCTTGTATCCCAGAAAGAAACAACAGATTTTCTGAGAGGTAACGCTGTTCACGGAGCCATCGAATACGCAGGACGAATGATCATGGCTGGTTTACCTCGTCCTAGCTTGGACGATGTACTAGAAGTCGCAGAAGAATTTATTGCTACCTACTCATCCGAAGTAGAAGTATGGCGTCATGAGTACGAAGCCATAGTTGATGTAGTCCGAGCCAACCTCGCAGTTTGGTACGACGAACTGTTCCCTTCCTTAGATCCTGAGGGAGTTGAGGTTCCGTTTGAACGAGAGATCGGTAGAAGAGACAACGTTAGGTTGGTTCTCACTGGCACTGTTGACTGGGTAGACAAGTCTGGTGTGCTGTGGGATTGGAAGAACCCTGGCAGGGAGTACCAAGCTTGGGAGAAGAAGCGTTGGGATATACAATCTCATGCCTATAGTTGGGCTTTGGATGCAACGGAGTTCAACTTCGGGGTGATGGCTAACGGGAAGCTTCAGATAATTGAGATCGAAAGAACAGAAGAGCACAAGAAAGCTTTTCTGGAATTGTGCTGGTCGATGGTGCCGACAATCATGTCGGACGCTAAGACTTGGCCTCAGAACTGGGAGGGCTGGCATTGCTCTCCTTTATGGTGTCCTGTCTGGCAGGCAGGCAAATGCCGAGGTGCTCACCTCGGAGAGAATCCCTGGTAGGGAGAAAGGTAAAAGATGACTGACACAGCGAAAGTGACAGTTAGCTTCACGCAGAAAGTAAGTGAAGCTCCATATGAAACAGCGGACTATTCGCTCTCCATAGAGCGGAGTGTTCCTGAGTCAATGGGAGATGACGGCATTCTTGCCGAAGCATCTTCCATGTTTGAGCAAGTTAAGAGTGAGGTCCTGAAACAATCAGGTCAGGAGATAGATCTATCTCCCGACGGGGTTGTGATGCGGCGCCTGAAAAGCGGCGTTTCCAGGTCTGCTAGTAGTGCAAGCGCCTCCCCCTCGGAAGCGAATGCGAGTGTCCCTGCAGCGTCAGGACCTACGGCAGCATCAGTAGCTGCACCTCCATCACCTGTCCAAGCTGCACCAGCAGGTGCAAAAATGAGTGGGCGCACATACAAGCGCACCGAATTTTGTACAGGTAAGGGTGCTGACGAACGTCAAGCAGCTTTCAACTTGCTTGCGTTCCACCCAAATCAGTGGGACACCCAAGAAGGTGACACTCTTAAGGTGTACGAAGTTAAGGAATACGCTGACGGATCTACTGACGTAACGAAGACTGGGAAGAACTTCCCTAACTTCTCGATCAGTAAGGATGCGTTGGAGTACATCGGGGTAAGAACATCCCGTGACGTTGGTATCTGGGTCAACGATGGGGACAGCAATGTACCTATCAAGGTCTGGGACCAAGCCTCAGGACAAGCCCAAACTGAAGCAGTTGAATGGGACTGGGTGGCTCGCCGCCAAGAACTTCAACAGTTTGCATATAAGGGCAACTGATGAGTGAGGGTGACGAAGCTGTCGCCCTCACCACCGAGGAGATCGATGCCCGACTTGCGGGCATTGATCTCCCCGAGGGAGAGCCGCAGTACAAATTCTTTAAGCCAACCGCAGATGCCGTAGACCGCTGGGTCGAATACGCCAAAGGAAGCCACGACTGCTTCCACCTAGGTCTACAAGACATCGACAGCCGCATGCGAGGAGTCTGGCCGAGCGACGTACTCGTCGTCACAGGCAGAGCACACAGCGGCAAATCCGCAGTGCTTCTATCTTCAATGGCACGCAACCTACAAGAAGACCCAGACTTCTACGGAGTCATATACACTCCTGACGAACCCGAAATCTTGGTTGTATCCAAACTCTATGCACTCATTTATCAACGAAATCTTGCTGAAGTGGAAGAAGCTCTACGCAGTCAAGATGAAACAGTCATTAACGAAATTCAAGAAGCCAAGTACGGGTTCTTAGACAGAATCAAAATCTTCCCTAACGCTCTGTCATTCAACGACATGAGTAACGCAATGAGGGAATGCGAAGACTACTGGCAACACAAACCACGATTCGTAATGGTTGACTTCCTCGAACAACTTCCTGGCGCATCAGGATACGAAGGAGTGTCAACAGTTCTTAAAGGACTGAAAGAGTGGGCAGAAATGGAGAACCTTCCTGTCGGACTGGTTCACCAATCAGGCAAAGGCTCAACTCGTGGCACATCAAGAGGCATGGACGACGGCAAATTCAATGCCGACGAATACGCAATCCTGCAGCTAAACGTCTTCAGAAGAAGAGATGACCCAAAGCTTTCTGACTCGGAAAGAAGAATCCATTCCGTGTCAGTTTCACTGGATCTATGCAAGAACAAACGTCCACCATGTCAGGTAACTGACCCTCCCATTGACTATTACATGGACCCGAATTGTGGGCTTGTGAGAGAATATTATGAGAACGATATTCCTGGGGATGACCGATGGGTGGAGTAACTCTTGAAAGGTTCGCTGAGCTACACCAAGGCGGAGCACTAGCAGACGTAACAGACTGGGTTCATCCGCTGGAGAAAGGCGGCAACGTAGCTCTCGGCTACGGAGAAGAATACCTGCAGCACATAGATCAGCACCTCAACGACAAACTTGCACTTGGGGTGTACCCGTTATGGCAACGTAACGGAGTGTGGATGGTCAACTGGTGTGCAGTTGACCTTGACGATGGAGAAAACTCTAGCGTCCACGCTGACAACCTGATCGCTCTCTTAGAAAAGACAGGGATACAAAGCTGGAAAGAAACATCAAAGAGTAAGGGCTACCACGTTTGGGTTTACCTAACTGAACCAGTAGCAGCGATCGTGGCACGCAAAGCTTTAATAGGTGCATGCCGCATTGTTGATGTTCCCACCCGAGAGGTGTATCCGAAACAAACATCATTGAACGAAGGTGCTCTAGGCAACTGTTTACGTTTGCCTTACCCTGAGCACCGTAACCCTGGCCGCCATGAAGTTTATGACCCATCGAAAACAGATTCTTTCTTCTCCCTTGAAGAATTTGTTGATGCTGCATGGGCATCACGAACTTCGCCAGGGTTGCTTCGCTCGTTGCTTCGTTTCTTCGAGGCAACGGAACCTAAAGCCCCTCAATACAAGCCAGGGAACAGAGAAGACGGAGATTTCAAGGGCAACGCTAAAACGATTTGGGAACAAAGAGAGTTTTCAGATCGTTCCGAAGCGATGTACGCTTTTGCCAGCAGTCTTCTTTGGCAGGAGTATTCCCCTGACGCAACACTTGATTGGCTTCGACGCCTTGACGAGAGACTTGAAAAGTTTGTTGACCGAGCAGACAGAGAGAAACAATTAGAAAACATTGTTTCTAAGGCTGCACAAACAACGAGGTATCATGCGTAAACGTTCATACAAGTTCACTGTCCCAGGAAAACCAAAGGTTAAAGGTCGCCCTCGATTCGCACGAGGGAGAACGTATACCCCTAAGTCCACGCTGGAACACGAAGAACACATAAGAAACCATTATGACGGCCCTAAGTTTGAGGGACCGATCTCTATTAGCTGTGTGTTCACATCCAAACGAACACAAGTAACTATCTCTGAGCTTGACGACAGCGAAACAAAGCTACGAGGGGATACAACAAATTATTTGAAAGCAGTAGAAGATGCCTTAAACGGCGTTGCCTACGACGATGACATCATGGTCTATCGAATAGTTGGGAGAAAAAAATGAAAGCTCCGATGTTCCATAAACGTCCTTACGAAGAACGTTACAAATCGATGGGAGAAGAAGCTGAAGGTGAGTTCGAGAAACGAGAACGAAACTGGGAACGTTTCGGTTTCAATCGACCCGATGGCTTTGAGCTATACCAAATCCCTGCAACGTTTGCGGCTACACCTGACTACATACAGGTATCTAACGGTGGTTTCCCTCGCCTTGTAGAAGTAATGGGCATGGGGCACGACGAAATGTTAAAGGTTAAGTTCAATAAAATTCGTGCGCTACAGTGGTGGGACACATCTGAATTAGATGTGTGGTTCTGGATCTGGTCATCCACACGCCAAAACTATGCGGATCTGAGTTACAGAGAACTAATGAAAATCATTAACACCGAAGACATTCCCGTAGGAAACTTCGATAACAACAAATTGTTCTTCTCAATACATTCAGGATTCTTGCACTGGAACGGTGGATGATGAGAGCGAGGGAGCAAAACTCTTTAACGCTCTTAGGAAAGCAAACTTTCCTTCACTGCAACCACAACGACCTTGGGTAAACGTAACTAGTAAACCCAAAGGTAACAACTGGGGACATAGCCCTAAAAAGCTTATTCTAAAAAAAGAAAGTCATTACAGACCTACCCCTATATCAGAGATACAAGGCTTAATGGAAGCGGGTCCTTTCGAGGATCCGCTTCGGTCTATAGAAGAACGAGAAAAAAACCGAGAAGATCTTATTCTCGCAGTACAAGAAACATTTATGAGGCTCACAGAAGACGAGCAGTGGCTTTACCACATGCTTGTTGATGTGGGCCTCTCTTTGCGTTTTGTAGCCATAATTTTGGACACACCTAAAACAACTATGGCTAGACGCAGAGATGAATTAGCACAAAAACTGCGTACTAGTTTGCTTCAGCAGCCAGCAGTACAAGAATATTTGAATCGAGATACCTAAGGCTCTTCAATGTTTTCTGTACACGCCTGCAAAAACACAGTGAAACCCTGCAACCAATGAATCAAAGTTGACAAAGCAATAAGGTTTCCATCTTGTGCTTCATCCCACGCATTCAAAAGAGAATCAACTTCTTCAAAGTCGAACGTTAAAAGAACACCTAACGTTGGACCTACCCACTGGGCATGAGTCCCATCATCCATGTCAAGCAAACCTTTGCTTGCTAACAAAGTCTGATGGATCTCATCCTCAATAGCTAAACCCTCTTCGGCCATCCAGTTGGCCCAAAGATCGTCAAACTGTTCTTCAGCCACGGGATTACTTCCCGAGGCGTGCCTTCGCAAGCGTTTTAAGCGCTGCGATAGCAGCGGCAGCGAACGCTGTAGCTGCAGCTTTGAGACTTGATACGTCTGTAACGACAACAACAGCAAGAGCAGACTCGACACCCGTCCAAACCGAACGTTCAATCCAATCTCCCCAAGAAAACTTTGTCTTCGCTGTTTCTTCAGTCACTTCTTGCCTTTCAGTGGCTTAATATTTTTTGCTGGGACGACGAGCCGTTTTACGGCTCTTCTTAGGTTTTTTGTAACCTGCTTTAGGTGCTGGTTTCTTCATTTCCCGAACGGTCGTCCGCCTTGATGCTGGTTACCCAGCCCAGTTGAACGAAGATAAGCAGCATCAGCTTTCGCCTTAGCAGCCATGTCAGCCATGTTGTCAACCG
>CERB01001654.1_pt1 | contig 13032 bp, 11 predicted proteins | sample 356271 | NCBI WGS metagenome assembly CERB01 (sample SAMEA2621155, study PRJEB7988) | marine metagenome | isolation source: saline water (ENVO:00002010), including
GGAGATGAGATTGGAGCTGATGACGACGAGGCATTCGACTACGACCCACACAGCTGGCTTGACCCCCTGGCGTTCAAGGAGCAGGTAAACCTAGTACTGGAGAAGCTAACCATGACTTTCCCCGACGGAACCGAAGTATTCGCAGCAAACGCAGAGGGCTACTCGTCTCAGCTAACTCTACTGAACGACCGCTTCGAAGTTGCGTTCGGCGAGCAAGGCACATGCGTCACAGGTGGACACGACAAGACGATCGTGGCTAACCACAACGCGTACTCTTACATGTCAGTTAGGTATGATATCGACATCATGACAGTGCACGGCTTGGACCCAGAGGGAGAGCCCTCTCCAGCCGAGGTCGCAGAGGTTGTAGAGCACATCAAGGAGGAGGGAATAACCGTCCTCTTTGTCGAGGAATTCACCGATCAGTCCGCTGTACAGAGCATCGTTGATGAGACTGGAGTGGAAATTCAGATTCTATACACCATGGAGATGAGACCCAGCGACAGTGAAGACGACTACATGTCGATGATGAACAAGAATCTCGTGAACATAGTCAGTGGAATTGGATGCTAATAATCAGAGAATGATAGCTCCAATGAAAACATGGAACGGTGAAGATATGATGTCAATTGACTTAATTCCGATGATTTTTGTCGGGTCAATTTTCTTCGCCTTATCGGTACATTTGGGGGTTGAGTATGTCAGAGCTAAGCTTTCTTGGAATGACTAAGCGATCATTGGAATGCAATACATTGATGCCTTGGGGATGGCATCGTCCCACGAGGTGAGCTTCATGTCGTCGGATGTAGTCGGTGGAATCCGGTTGGAAGAAACTATCCTCGAAGTCTCCAAACTGTCAGTAGTCCGTTCCGGTAATGTGATCATTAAGGACATCGATCTTACCGTTCGAAAGGGGGAGTTCGTCGGAATAGTAGGGCCCAATGGCAGTGGCAAGTCAACATTTCTCCTAGCGATTCTTGGAATTCTCAAACCCCATACCGGCGGCATTTTGATTTACAATAGATTGCCCATGTCGAGGAAACTACACAAGAGGATAGGATGGGTATCCCAAGCGGCATCAAACCTTCCTCGGGACATCAGAATAACTGTGCGCGAACTGGTTAGACTGGGCACTCTGAATTCAAGCAATATGTTTGATTGGTCAGACAATGGCCGTCGTGAGAAGGTGGATGAAGCAATCAAAATGACGGGTCTACAGGATGTAGAAAACACCGATATTGGAAGCCTCTCCGGTGGACAAAGACAGCGTGCCGTGATAGCTCGAGCATTAGCGACGGAAGCTGACTTCATCTTACTCGATGAGCCCCTGGTAGGTATCGATCGTGATGCAAGGAACTCTCTTCTGAGATTACTGGACAAACTATGCCATGAGCAAGGAAAAACGATTCTGATGGTCTCTCACGATTTGGCCGCAATACGACAAACGGCACATAGGATGATATTCTTGGAGGAGACAATTCGATTTGATGGCCCCACAGAGAACTTCCCCGATTTAGAGAAGCTCGCCGATCTTCGGGGCATTGAGCCTGTTCATGGGGAAGAGCATGATCACCAAAACAACCATTTGAAGGAGGAGTAATGATGGGCTTAGGTACTACGATATTGGAGATCACCGCGCCTCTGTTGGAAATTATTTCACCGTTAATGCCTGGAGAGATCTTCCCCTATTTCTTCACCATGGAGATGTTCCAGCGAGCATTGCTAGCAGCCATATTGGTCACAATAGTCGCTGGTTTCCTAGGGTCTTTCCTTCTGATACGCAATCTTGCATTGATCGGTGACGGTCTTGCCCACGTTTCATTTGGCGGAGTGGCTGTTGGTATAGTCCTCGGCTCCTCATCTCCTTTGTGGTATGCACTAGTTTTCTCTGTAACCGCATCCATAATGATCCACGAATTGCAATCGAGGGAAATTCTCACCGGGGACGCGTCAATCGCAATTTTCCTTACGGGGATGTTGGCACTGGGACTTGTGATATTACGTATCTCAGGAGGGGGGATAACGACTGATATTGAAGGATATCTGTTTGGAAACCTTCTACTGATCGATGAAAAAGATCTAGATATGATCGCCTCAATATGCTTTGTATCGATTATGTTGCTGGGTTTCATTCATTCATCCTTGCTTGCAAGTACCGTTGACCCCCTGTCCGCCCGAGTCCAGGGGCTACCCGTTCGGGGCATCGGCCTCCTGTTCAGCATCATTACTGCAGCAGTAGTCGTTAGTATGGTGCAAGTGGTCGGCACTCTCCTGGTCACAGCATTGTTGGTGACTCCAGCGGCCACCGCTCAGCTGATTGGCCGTAGCTTCAGATCCTGTCTTATTTTGACCCAGATCTTCGGATTAAGTGCTGTCTTTCTGGGACTATATTTCTCAGCTGAATTGGATACGGGTAGCGGTTCAATGATCGCTTTAGTCGCGGCTACTATCTTTTCTATCGTCGCAATCTCTCAGCTAATCGTCAAGACTTTCGTAAGACCTTTGGAAAATTAGAATCAAGATCTAATTTTACTTCTCAAGGTTGTGTCTTTCGATCAGAGACCCGATTAATGATCACAGGATGTTCTCGACAATCTCATCGAGGTCCTGGCCTCGCCCGCAGTAGTGGCACCTGACTTCCAGAGGGTCGGCGCTGACTACCCTGAGCTTCTGTGGCATCGGCTCGCGCGCGTTCTGCGTTATGCAGTTGGAGAAAGTGCAGCTGGCAACATTGACCAACTCCTCATTCAACTCGACGACCCTCTTCTCAGCGACACCGTAGTTCCTGATTATCGCGACGCTAGCGTGAGGGGAAATCAGGGCGAGCCTGTCCAGCTCCTCCTGGCTAAGCTCCAGGTCCTCGATCTTCAGCACGTCCTTCCTGCCCATCTTGTCGCTGGGGACGTTCATCACCAGGGAGACAGGGTTTGACCTGTTGGTGTCTATCCTGAGCATCCTAATCACCTGAAGCGCGTGTCCAGCGGGAATGTGGTCAATTACAGTGCCATTGCAGATGGCCGTGACTCTCCTCATCTCACCCATTACTTCACCTTCTTCGGAACCTTTACGCCTAGGCATCTGCATAGCAGTGCCATCCTTGTGGGAACCCCATTGAATGCCTGCTGGAAGTACCTGGCGTTCTTGGTATCGTCAAGGCTGGGGTGCAGTTCGCTGACGCGTGGGAGTGGGTGCATCACAATCATCCCGGCCTTGACCCCCGTCATGTCGGATGAATCGAGCATGTATATTCCCGCGACCTTGGCGTACTCGTCGTCATCAGGGAAACGCTCCTTCTGGATCCTGGTCATGTAGATGACATCTGCCTCTGTAACAACCCCACTCAAATCGTTAGTCTCAGTGACCTCTGCCCCGTGCTCTCGAAGGTCTGAGACTATCTCAACGGGCATCTTGAGGCTCTCTGGTGAGACCAGTGTCAGAGTAGCACCGAACCTGACTAGTGCATGGGACAGACTGTGAACCGTCCTCCCGTACCTGAGGTCGCCGACAAGAGCCACATTGAGTCCCTCCAAGGTCCCATGGGCCTCCCTTATTGTGAACAGGTCAAGCATGGTCTGAGTGGGGTGGTTTCCAGCTCCATCTCCAGCATTCAGTATTGGAATCCCAATCGCATCGGCGCTGTACTGGGCCGCTCCCTGCTGTGGGTGCCTTATCGCTGCCACATCCGCGTAACCATCGACCATCTGCATCGTATCGAAGAGGGTCTCCCCCTTCGCAACCGATGTGCCTACAGACGTGAAATTCAACACGGATCCGCCAAGTCTCTTCATTGCTGACTCGAAGGACATCCTAGTCCTTGTCGAGTTCTCGAAGAACATGTTTGCCAGGACTTTCCCCTCCAGAAGTGGAAGGTGAATTTCCCCCTTGGCGACTGGAATGAGCCTTTCTGCATCATCAAGAATAGACATGATTTCCTTGTTGGTTAGATCATCCATAGTCACGACGTCGGACATCTTTCTCCACTCGACCCGGCAGTGACTAGGTCATATGTGTTGTCATCGGTGATTATTGCTGCCTGACACGATACCGTCGGCTTGATGTGGGGTGCGCCACCCCCAGTATTGATGATAATCAGCCGGACACCGCTCCGCGTGTCTTTCTGCGGAGGCGGAACGGACCTAGACTGGTTCTCAAACTCGGAGGGGTCCGGTGGGATGGTGACCTCGATGGCATTGGATAGGCACATCCATGTAACCGTGAACCGCAGATTCGACGAATTGGTCAGGGTTTCATACTCGAAGATGGAGTTAGTGGAGGATTTCGAGGATCTAGAGCACGAGCTCGTGAGGGAGGCAATGAGGATGACCGGAGTTACTTCTGGGGTGGAGATAACAACCATAGCTGATATTCCCTCAAGAGGCACTGGCCTCGGCTCTTCTTCCTCTGTCACCGTCGGACTCCTGAATGCGCTACACGCCTATGCGGGCCACGACCCCTCGCCAAGGCAACTTGCGGAGCAGGCCTGTGAAATCGAGATAGACATACTAGGCCAACCAATAGGAAGACAGGACCAGTATGCCGCTTCATTCGGGGGGATAAACAGCATTTCTTTCGGCAGAGGGACTGCCGAGGTGATCCCTCTTGATGTCTCCATGAAAACGAAAAACAGGATGTCTGAGGAGTTCACATTGGTTTTCACTGGGATGACGAGGAGTGCAAGCGAAGTTCTCAGCGAAGACCCTGAAAGTGAGGCAGACAAACTATCCAGGCTTCGAGAGATAAGGGAGCATGCCGATTCTGCTAGAGACATGCTCGAGTCGGGGGACCTATCTGGCTTGGGCGGACTGCTGAAAGCCACTTGGGAGAAGAAGAGGGGAATTTCTTCCGGCGTCTCTATCGACGAGATAGATGAGATATACGACCAGATTATGGACAGCGGGGCTACCGGAGCTAAACTCCTAGGGGCTGGAGGGGGGGGATTCTTCCTAGTTCACGGAAATGCGAAGACAAGGGAAGAGCTGGGCAATCTGGGACTAGTAACAATGCCCCTCGGCATAGATGAGCAAGGCTCTACAATAGTGCACAGGGGTTAGCGGCATGGGATCCAGAACCAAGGCATTGGCATTGGTATCTCTAATGCTAATTTCCATTGTCCCGGCCATAGCCTCGGCTCATGACGACCCAGTCTCACTTAACGACCCCTTTTCCGAACTTGACTCCGACATCTCAGACCTCCTTTTGGATTGGCAGGTTCCCGGAGCACAAGTCGCAGTCATGTACAATGGCTCCCTGGTCTTCAACAAGGGATACGGCATCTCCTCCAACGGTACTGACGAGGGAGGCAATTACTGGTCCTCGCAAGTAACGGTCGACTCCAAGTTCAGAATAGCCAGCCTTTCCAAGGCAATTACCGCAGCTGGCATACTGACTCTCGTTCAGAACGGGACAATCTCCTTGGATGACAGAATGGTAGACCTAGTTCCACACCTCCTCCCCCCGGAACTCGAGGGGTGCGACTACCCAAGCCATCAGACACTGTACTCGATAGACGACATCACAGTTTCCATGCTACTGAACCACCGAGCCGGGTTCGACAGGGACGGAAGCCCGAATTCCGACCCCACCTACTGGCATTGGAACTCATGGGTCGGATCTTGGCAGAACGACGACTGCATAGATAAACAGTCTTTGATCGAAGACTACGACAATGGAAACCTAGCGCCCATTAGCATGGAAAGAATACTGTCTGAGTGGCTCCGAAGGCCACTTGACTTTGATCCCGGGTCAAGGTACGTTTACTCGAACATCGGCTATCAGATACTTGGCCAGATTATCGAGGCTGAGACAGGGATGAGCTACGAGGAATACATCATCGAAAGCGTCCTGACGCCCATGGGAATAGAAAGCATGTCAATCGGAATGACCATGCCAGACCAGAGGGAAGTGGGAGAGGTCTCGTACTTCGATGACTACACCAGCTGGTGCCACTTTCCTGATGGACAGGACGATGACGGCGATCCAATATTCCCATTCTCACCTGGTCCCGATTGCGGGGCCTTCGTGATCGAGGAGAAGGACGGGGGAGGGGGCTGGATCGCTACCGCCTCGGACTATGCTAGGTTCATCTCACACATCGATGGAACCATCGACAACGAGATCTTTGAGGACCCGTTTGAGTTCTTCACCGAGAATTCGTATGATACCTACCAGCCCTGGTACGGGAGCGGGGTCTACGTTCTCAGTGAGGACGAACAGGTCTGGCAGCACTGGGGGGCCTTCTCGGGGTCTTCTACCAACTTCAGGAGGGAAGTCACGGACTCCGGTGAATCCGTAGTCTTCGTCATGTTCACCAATACGCGTCCAGACGGAAATTGGAAGAGCGTCAGAGAGAGTGTGATATCAGATGCAATGATGGCTGTAGATTATTCTAATACAACCCCCCTCGAGCAGGATGAATCAGATCCACTCCCTCCTCAAGATAGCGATATAGAGGGCTCCTCATACCTTTCAATCACCGGGGAAATTGGCACTGAGTCCCAGATCAATGCAACATGGTCCGCTAGCATCACTATCCGTGAAGAATACGGTACTGACCTCCTCCCCAATCAGTCCATCGGACTCAGAAACCAGATTGACCTGCACCTCGGAAACTCAGACGGAACACTAGATTCCGCAGAGGTTTCCGCATTCGCCTCACTTGTGGTTTCTGCTAGGTCATGGATCGACTCCGAGACTGGTGGCTGCTGCTCCTTCGATAACGAGCCCATGCAATCATCAGAGGGAACATCGGTATCCGTAACGCCCCCTCGGACTGGTTCGGTCGAAATCGAAAATGGAACATGGGGATGGAACGAATCTGCGTCCCTGGTGGCCCAGGCCGACTCAAGGTCCACCAGACTCATCGATTTACCAAGATCGGGATCAGTCATCGAGGAAGTCCCCCTGACGATCTCACTCCCTCACCCATGGGAGTTCAGGTACAGTGCGATGCAGGAAATAATCGAGGGCACACCAAGCGAGTTCACCGTAATCAGGGGCCAATCCCCTGTTTACTCGGACATCAGGATCTCAATCGATGAAAACCAGCCTCCTTCGATCACCGCAGAGAGAGTTGGCGCCGAGGGGTCCTGGTCAATGCCTCTTGACTCTCCGACAACATACTCGGCTTCATGCACAGACAGCGCTCTGGAGACCCCCTCAGTAATTTGGGAATTCGGCAACAATGGGACATTCGTTCTCGAGGCAAGGGAAACCGAGCAGACGATCATCCCTTCCGAACTAGGATACTCCGCAGGAGATGTCGTTTCTGCAACAGTGACATGCACAGACAGCTTCTCATCCACCGTATTCTGGTACGAGAACAACATCGTGGACGGCGCCCCCCCCGTCTGGTACGCCCACTTCACAGAGGTCCAGTCAGACGGCTCCCAGGTCATCCATGACGAAACACAGAGCTACATCAGCGTTAGGTCGGACAGCCAATTGACGATGAACATCACATCCACCGATGACTTCGGGCAACCGGTCCTGATTGAAGTAACATCCAACAAGTCACAGGGATGGAGGCATTTCTCCAACGACGAGCTAGGATTCACAGACAGGTTCTCCCAGGGCGGCCAAATCAATGGAATGCACCTCAACGTGAGCGATCGCCATGAATCCAAGGAAAGAAGCGTCTGGGATCTTTCAATGACGGTGACAGACGAGGCTGGGAACAACGAATCAATGACTTGGAACGTCTTAGTATTGGATGGCTCACCACCCACAATAATACCCGAGATAATCGCACAGTCAGTCCCCATATCCCCTGACAACCCCGCGAGACAGGGCGATGAAGTCATACTCTCTCTCACGGAGTCATTCGATGACATAGACTCCATACAAGACCTAGTCTGGGCTGTGTCATTAGACAGTGAGAAACTGGTTGACAACGGCTCTTGGGAAGATGCCGAGAAGGTACAAATTCCCCCTATGGAAACCGGAAACCACCTATTCGAAATCGAGGCATGGGACTCGTCAGGAAACAGGGGGTCAATTTCCTTCTACTTGTCCGTGGCCCCGGCCTTTGGCATTGATATCGAGGTTCTGCAGCAGAACGTAATCGGCGAACAGACTGAGGGACAGACTGTAGTATTCATCGTGACCATGCAGAATTTGGGAGCTACAACCGCGTCCGGAAGGCTTTGCAACTCAGCGAATTGCACCGATTACGTGATGATCCCAGGGGCCACTGCCACTTCCACCGGAGTTTTCAGCGTCGAGCTCAACGTACATCTTGAGGAAGTTGGCGATTACGACCCTTACTTCGAATGGGTCAGCTCGATGGACGATGATGCTGGGGTACTGGAGTTCGAGGACGCCATAATCGCAAAGTCCAAGGTCGTCGCGTCAATTAGTAAATCTACACAGGCATTCCTAGTCGTACTGGTTGTACTCACTATCGGGATTTGGGGTGCTAACCGACTCTGGGGACGAGACTCAATCGGGCCCTGAATTAATCAATCATCCGCGAACCTCTTGAGAGGAGGGCACCGCTCAACTGTCATGGTGCTGCTTCCCGACTACCCGCAGAGGGTGATCAACGAGCACAAGCTAAGGGTGGAGAAGTTCGCCCTTTTTGGCCTGCTCATATTGGTTTTCGGCGGTGGTTGGTGGCTGTGGCCAGCAGTACAGGGAGAGGCCGAACTAATTGCCAGATCAGGCCCAGTCGCCGCGCTCTTCATCTCGGCCATCCTACTCTCGGATCTGATAGATTATGGCCCGGTCGAACGAACAAGGGTGGGTGTAGCATCCAACATAGCATGGCCTGGAATTGTGGCAATGGCGATGGTCACATTCCAACGGGAGACGCCCACTCAAGACTCACTGATTTCGGCCACAATCCTGCTTGCTGTGTCACTCGCATTGTGGAACTCCTCCTATCCGACATTCGACCATTCGATATCGGCTCGCAGACTGAGGGGCCTCACTAGCGCTGTCGGATTGGCCTTCGCGATAGCAGTATTGGCTAATTCGGAAGCCGAAATGACTGCATGGGCCGTGACTATCGGACTTCCACTCGCATACTTGATTCCCGATCTCTTGGCCAAGGACGAGGCTCATGACGAGAGAAGGCAATTCTCTCAGGCTATCGAGGAGGCCGAGACCAGAATGATGAAACTGAGGACCGAAAACTCAGGCCTTGAACAGGCTGCCTCACTGATCAAGAACGCCAGAGATGTTGGATGGCAGGACCCAGAAAAGGGATTCCTGCTCATAGAGGAGGCGATGAGGGAGTCCGAGAGGATTATCGCCATGTCAGTAGATCTGGGCGACATCAGGGAGGACTCGCTTTCCTGTGTGACTAGTGCAGAGGCCGTTACCACCTCTGCCAAGGGGCCACGCAGGGCCTTCGACCAGGGGGAGAGGGAGGCGGAACTAGGATCCCTCAGAGAGGCCGAGATCCTATACAGAATTGCAAAGACGAAGGCTCAGGTGGTTATCGACCACTGGGAGACGGCAATTAACTCAATCAGGGAAGGTGAGGAGGCGATATCCGAGCATACTGGCCAGGCCGCAGACTCAGTCAGGGGACTACTTGTTGCGGCGAGGGAGGCTATGGAGGCCGAGGAGCCCCTGGAAGCAATACAGATCGCCTCAACAATCCCGGGGCACTTGGAAAGCCTCGGCTCTCTGGAGAAGGAGGCTGCTAGGGCCCTGAAGGAGGCGGAGCAAGCCCTGTCCGCTGTCAGTGATGACATCAGCCACGACTCACACGAGCGTCTCAAGGAGTCAAAGGCTGCCTTCGACTCAGGCGACTTCTCCCTGTCAAAGGGAATCTCAGAGAGCATTTCTAGGGACATAAGGGGCACATCGGACTCCATGAAGGAGGTCCAGAGGGCCCTCAGACAGAGGAAGCAGCTGGAGTCCAGGTTCCCCAATGGAGGGGACTGGGCCTCTAGGCTGCAATCGGTCTCAGACATGGCTGACTCAGGCGACTGGGAAGGCGCGTCTGAGAGTCTAGGATCACTGACCAAGGAACTCAGGGACTTCGAGTCCGAGAGGGACGACGCGCAAGAGCTACTCGACTTCCTGAACAAGGAGTGGGGATCCATGAGGAAAAGACTCGACTCAGCCGGGATAGCCGCTACTGACGAGGGCAGGGCTAGATCCGAGAGGTTGCTCGCAGAAGCCGATGGCTATCTCGCAGAAGGCGACATACAGGCCTGCCTCTCCTCGCTTGGCGAAGCTGACTCGGAAATAGAGGCCCTGAGAATGAGGACGTAGGTCGCTAAATTTCTGAGTAGTATTCCTGAGCTGCATCCTCTAGTTCCCTGGATGCAGCTGACTCGTCAATCGTCTTGGTGACCCCGCCCCTGCGGATTCCGAAACCGTCGACGAAGACGTCCATGCAACTCGTCCCGGAGTAAATCAGGTTCGACAGGATCCTCCTGCTGTCTCTTCCACGGGGTCTCATCCTGATATTGTCCAAGTCCCAAGTCACCCAGTCCATGGAGTCCTTGGTCGCAAGCTGCCAGGTCTCCACCGGGTCGAGTATGCTAGCATCCCAGTGGTCGTGTCTCTGAACCAGGCTGGCAGCCTTTGCCTCTGCTCTCATGTCCAGGCCGTTGTTGCTCGCCGCGCCATCGGTCCCGAGTCGGACGTCAACGCCGGCCTCGATCATGGCGGGGTAAGACATAGTGCCCCCGCAAGCGAGCTTCTGGTTTGAGACCGGGCAGTGGACCGCGTGCGCACCATGCCCGGCGAGTATCCGCATCTCCTTCTTTGTGACCCAACCGCAATGGGCACAGATGGTCCCCTCGGTGAAGTAGTCGATGGAGTCAAGGTACTCAATTGGGTACATCCCAGTCCTAGCGTGGCACTCAGCCACCTCGCTCCTAGTCTCCGAGGTGTGTATGCTCAGCCTCGCACCGAGGTCACTGGACATCTCACTGGCCTTCCTGAGTACCTCCTCGGTGCAGGTGTAAACCGCATGGGTTGCAATCCCTATCTCCACCCTGCCGGAGCCAAGGGGACCTGATCTGATCAGCGACTCTAGCTCACTGAGGGCCTTCCCGCTGTCGCTGCCACCGTCCTCTGGAGGGGGCCAGTCAGTCGTGGGCCCGCAGATTATCCCTCTCATTCCAGAATCAGCCACAACGGGGGCTATGGATCCCGGGAAGTGGTACATGTCGCAGGCGAAAGTGGTGCCTCCAGCGATCATCTCCGCCACCGATGCCCTAGTTCCTATTGCTGCCAGCTCCGGCGTTAGATTCCTCTCGCTGGGGAATATGCTGGTCTCCAGCCATTCCATGAGGCCAAGCCCCTCGCCCATGCTCCTATTGAGAGTCATTGGCAGGTGAGTGTGCCAGTTCTGCAGGGACCTGGTGATGAGGAGGTCGCTTCCGTCGATAGCCTCCAGAACATCCTCGTCACCATTGCTCGGACTGTAAGAGCCGTCGGCATGAAGGAGGAAGTCGCCTCCTCTCACTACCCCATCGTGATCGATGAGCTGAGTGTTCACTATCCTACGTGTGCCTGACTCCATGAAGTCGCGAGAGGATATCGCACCTCAAGGTTATCATTACTGGCTACTTCTGTCTTTGGGCCAGAACGGAATCAGCTTCTCAGCCAGACTCTTCATGTTTATCGCCATTTGAATCCAATTCGAAATCAGCCGGCCTGTGTCTGCTTACCTTCAATCGCAATTAGTAGAATAGCCCCAGCTGCAGCAATCCTTGGATCGATACCCGAATTGCTGACTCCGCTAACCATTAACTTGTGAACCACCGGATTCATGGTCTGAGAATAAACCACCTTACCGGATGCTCCACCAATTTTCATAACGAATTTTTGCGGCATCAGGTAAGTGGCAAATGGGACAAACCGACGGACTAGTGCAAGTCCAAGACTATCCTCTGTGATTTCTCCAACCTCTCTGCCTTTGGTATCGATTACCTTGTACGAATCCTTACCGATTGACATGAGTGCCTTCCTCTTGATCGAGGCGATATTTTGACCCGAGGGACCATCGATAATCTCGAAATTGCCCTTGAAATCCAACATACCTGATTGTTTTATTCTCAACAACTCTACCGTTTTCTGCTCATCAGAATAGACTCTAATATCTTCTTTCAGTTTCAGCGCCTTCTGCTTGGAATAACCAATCATATTCTGCATCGAGCCATCTGAATAGATGTGAAACTCCTCGCCTAGGAGCTTCAGCACCTTTTGCCTAATCATGTATGAGTCTGACTCTAACAATCCCGCCATGATTGCCGATACGTATCGTTCTTTTCAATCCGACCTAGAAACTGCCTAGGTCCACGACTTAGAAGTCAGTTTCTTGGTGTGGGCAACAAATGGGACTAAACCACGCATTCTCCATGTAAATGGCTGATTATATCACCTTGTGAGTTCTTCATCCACGCCTCGATCAAGTCACCCTCTTTCATGGCTCCCACGCCCTTCGGGGTCCCCGTCCAGATCAGGTCGCCCGGACTTAGACCGTACCACCCCTCAAGATGGCCCATTATCGACTCGAACGAGTGAACCATCAACTCCGTCGATGCCAGTTGCCGGATCTCCCCATTGACCGATAGGCAGAGCTCCATCGGCCTAGGGTCCCAAGGGGCCCACGTACCAAGGACCCCCGAGCCCTCGAACCCCTTCCCCTCGAGCCATGGCCACCCCTTCTCCTTGGCCAGGGTCTGACGGGTCCTGTTGGTGGTGTCGCAACCGACGCACATCTCCACCGGCTCCAGGTTGTCACCGAGCCTGATCACCATCTCGACCTCGTGGTCTATGTGCTCGTTTGCGCTGAGAGCAATCACGTTATTCCCATCCTCATCCGCCTCGGCGTGTGCCGTGGGGGGCATCAGGAAGAAGCGGGGGTAATCAGTGACGTCCCCCTTGATTTCCTTAGCGTGCCCAACGTAGTTCCTGAATACAGCCCAACCTACTGCCATGTGCCTCCCAACGCCCCCAATCTCATTATCACATCGATTCCGACCTCAGTAGGTTGAAGGCACACTCTCCACCGAGGAGAACCGATGGCGGAGGACCCATACCGAGTTCTAGGCGTCTCCAAGGACT
>CERB01000654.1_pt1 | contig 13000 bp, 6 predicted proteins | sample 356271 | NCBI WGS metagenome assembly CERB01 (sample SAMEA2621155, study PRJEB7988) | marine metagenome | isolation source: saline water (ENVO:00002010), including
TTACCAGCATAGTTACCAATGAACATACCCTGACGATCATTACCGTCAGTCTCTAATTTACCTGCCTCTCTACCAATCCTTATTAACTGCGTTCTGAAATCATAGTTATTCTCAATCGTTGAGATACCACTGATTGTTAGGTTTCTAGTAGTCGTAGCATGACTTACATTAATCTGCTCAAACTGTGCAGATGTTGAATTAAAATCGTTATATGTAGCACCAACACCAGCAAGAGCACTGATAATACCTACCTTACTTTGTAGGTTAAGAGTGTCAGTAATGTCAGTTACATAAAGAGTAGGTGCAGTTGCAACACCACTTATATTCCAGTTTCTTGCATTTACTTCATCATATGTTAAATCGCCTGTAACAGCTAAATTACCACCAATTGTTAGGTCACCAGATACAGTGGCTGCAGCACTAACAACTAAGTCAGTAGCTACATTCCAAGATACAACTTGCCCTGAGGGGTTAAGAATAACCGCTTTATTAGCAACTGGCTTACCAAAGTCAGCTGGGTTCTCAGGCAACATCTGAGTATAATACTCACCACCAACTGCTATTGGTGCAGCAGTAGGGCCATCTGGATTACCAATATATAATTTCTTATACGACTTACCTGCACCTACATTAGAAGTGTCATAGGTGTATACTAATTCACCGAACGATACACCAGTACCAACTGGTGCTGCGGTTGGAGGAGAGGTTCCTTGCGTCCTCTTTATCAGAATCGTTGCGGCCATTAGTATTCCCCTCCATCAACTGTCGTGGATGGTAAAGTTGTTTGTGTTATAAATTTAGCGGATGCTGAGTCGTAGACCAGAAAACTGCCGTTAGTTAAGTTGTTCGCATTAACATCTGAAAGTAAAACTAGTTTACCTCCTCCACCACCGCCTCCTAATGAGCCGCTGGCAATAACCTTAACTTGGCTACCAGTACCAATTCGTAAAGATGGCATTACCTTGTTACCCCTGCTCTAACATTAATCATTCCTTCAACGACTTTTACCTTACTAGTGCCGTCATTCAAAACAACATCATAAAGGTAACGACCAGGTTTAATATCGGTTGTTATAGTAGATGCCATAGAAATCTGAATTTCTCCATCTAAGGCACTAGATACAGTCGAAGCGAAAGAAACATAGTTAGTGCTTCCCGACCACTTACGCAGTTGTGCTGTTGCTGTGAACCCTGCCAGATTTAGGGTAGTATTATTATCATTATCACCAAGAGCAAATAAGTGCTCAAAATCACATCCCTGTTCAATCTGCAAGTTAGAGACAAATACTGCCATCTTTTATGCTGACTATTATCCTATAAGGTATTTATCTTCTTAATCTCTGTTAGTACTTCTGACAAAATCTTAGTGACCTGATCGAATTTTCTATCCAATCGATCTATATCATTTCTTAAGATTTCAAAATCATTTAATGATGACATATCAACAGGCACATCATCGCCATAATGATACCTGAGAAATTCTCTATGTGCTTTTACTCTTGCTTGATCACTCATAGTTTTGCTGCGATTTTTGCCAACATTTGTTTAATTTCAGATATCTCTTCTTTCATAGTATCTAGTTCCTGTCTTTCAATTGCCTTCTTAGTTTTTGCTTGCTGATAAGCAGCAAAAGAGGAGCTATCGGTATTAATGATAGCTCCTGATTTTTCGTCTCTAAAAAGGTTTGAATGTCCCTCTACTCTGATCATGCCAGTGCCAATGCTCTAATGTTCTTAAAGACTGGTACTTCTGCTTGATTGCTTCCATTCATTACAATCTTAATCACAAACCCTGTATAAGGTTCTAAATCATTGATTGTATACTGATACTCTTTAAAGTCCTCGCCTGGAGTAACTAGAGCATCTGGTCTACCATCATTCTTAGCAGGATCAAGTACGGCATCACCGTAACCATCACCAGTCGTATCAACACTATTTAGATAGCCTGGGAACAATACAAATTTCTGATCAACCTCGCCTGAATCTGGTCTAATCACACTATACAGAACTCTGAAATCAGTGGATGCAGGTTTGTAAGCATCAAATATAACCTTTAACGAAGTTGCAGGTTGTTTGATGTTAATAACCCTAGAAGTATACTGAGAGGTATGTGGATCGCCAAATATAGTATTGACTCTCCTATCGTGTGGATAGTTGTCATCAGATATTGGTTTATTAAGTCTGTTTGATGAGAACTTAATAGCCATTGTATCAAGACATATCATAGGCGAACTCCAGAAGTTTCCTCCGTTGTTCATAGCGACTCTAGCAGTCAAAGATCTATTTCTGAACATATTTGTCAGTCTTAGATTTTCATTAACCTCAGACGCTACGATACGGGTATCTGGAAGTCTAACTTCCTTATTAAGAATAACATTCTCAAATCCCTTATCAGCAAATGATGCTTCTGTTCCATCAATACTAGTTCCACTAACTGTCCTGATACTCATAGTAGCAGTGTCAGATGGTCCTGGTGTCGTGATATCAAATAATGGAGTCAATCTATCATACTGAATATTCTTAGATGCATGTGCATGAGCACCACCACCATGAACATCAGCATTAAATGATAGTTGTGGTTGAGATAGTCCACTAATATCAGTGGATCTTCCTTCCCTATCAATCTTAATCAAGAAGTCATCCATATTTCTCTGAGTAGGAGAAACATCATGCTCAGTATTAATCTTACCTAGACCAATTCCAGCAAATTCATACTTCTGAATAGTAGATCCTTCTTCATGGTTAATGGATTGAGTATTATTAACTCCTCTAGTAATACCACTTAAAGTGTTAATACCAACTGAGGTGTAGGAAATAACTTCGTTATTAATGACAGCATAAGCAGTGTTAGCACCACTAACCTGTACTCCTTCATATACATCAAATCCAGTACTATCAGCAATAGCAATACTAGTTGTAGTAGAATTGACTACAGTTGAAAGTGTAGATGGTAAGGAATTTGGAGCTACTCCACTAATGGAAACTCTATTACCTGTACCATACATTCCATGATTAAAGTAAGATACTCTTGCATATTCACCAGTATAAAGACTACCAGTGGAATCGTATCTTGTAACATCTAAACCAGAATCAATAATAGTCCCTAAGTCATGGTAGTAGTTAACACTAGCAGCATTACCAAATTCTTCTGCTTGAACATTTGTTAGATACAATGTATCCAATCCAGCAAGAGAATTAATACCAATCCTTACTCCAGATCCTGAACCACTCATATCAGCAGTTACAACACCTACAATGTCACCTACCTTATACCCTTGACCTGTTTCTAATACAGTTGCTCCTGTAATAGGTGAAGCACCAGTACCAACAGTAATATCAAGTTTAAGTCCAGAACCTTGTCCTGTGATGGCAAATGTGTTTACACTAGCAGATGGAGTTCCATAACCTTCACCAAATGTCTGAATACCAACAGCTTGACCAGTCTTCTTAACTGGACCACCAGTATCCTCAACAAATCCATATCGGTAAGTAGCAGATGCATCACCTACTTTTCTTCCCTTAGTGAATACAGTACCTATATTACCAGCATTAGTAGTAGTTGTTATACCAAGTGCAGCCTTCTTAGGAAGTGCTTGAATTGGGTTTCTATTCAATGCAGGTAAGATACCATTATCTGATCTAAGTGGTGGATTCTGGAATGTAACTACACCATCAGTTGCTTCAAATTCTGCTCTATACAACTTGAAGCACAAGTCTTCAAACTGACACGGAGTCCATGTGGAGGCGTTTTGCGACCTAAACATAGATCCTACTGAGAACTGGTTAGCATATACTCTACCAGAGGCATTGGGTAATGCCTGAGCATTAAGAGCAGTCTGTCCCATCTCTGCTATAAACACCTCATAGGTATTCGTAGGAGCAGCACATATTAAAGCATATTCTGTTGACGGTTCCAGATATATTGGAGCACTAAATGTCACATGTGTCGGAACTGAAGCATCGTTAGATAGATTAATATCGTTAGATGTTAATACTACTCTAGCATCAGGAGAAACTAATCTTCTAGTTGGGAATCCTAATTCCATCTCCCTCAGTTCAACAAACACAGGAACTGTTGGATCAGCCATAGTAGCAAAGAACACATCAACCGAAGTTACATATGCACCATACTGGTCAACTGTAAATGACTGTGCCAATGGGTCATCATTATCATCAGCCTGCGGTGGAGCAGGTACAGGAACAGGTACAGGTTGGATAATAGTTCTAGTATTATCAATAATCTGTGTAACTGTATTGTCAATAACCCTAGTGTTATTAATGATAACAGGGGGTGGTGGTGGTGGCGGTGGGGGCGGCCTTCGGTTTACAAAGGTTAGACTCACATCTCTCTGTATCGTTGTCGTCTCTAAGGTTGTAACTCTAACATCAGTTTGTACAATTCTTGTAGTTCCTACAGCAGTATATGTTGCAGTAGCAGAAGATATAGCAGTACTACCCCTCAATCCTGCAGCATTAATAGAACTAGATGTTACTTTAAATTCTCTTTCACCAGATCTTACCCTAGCAAGAGGTGTTGGTGAAGCAAATGGATCTCTAACCCATACACAAGCAGTAACATCACCATATGGATCTGACCATACTTCAAGAGATGATATTGTTGCTTGAGCACCACTGGTATTACCAGATACAACAGTTCCTACTGGAAGGTATCCAAAGAAATCTCCTTGTGCTTGTGCAGCAAGAGCAGTAGTATCGATATTAAGTACAGTAGAACCTTGAGAATACGCTGTAGGTAGTGTCTCGTTTCTATCTAATGGATTAACCTCATAGGTTAATGAAGGAGTGGTAAATGGACCTTCCTTATGATCAGGTCTACAAAGTCTGAAGGTGTATGTTTCACCATTAACTAGTGCAGTAATAGTTTCACCAACAGTAAATGCACCAACAACATTACTAATACCTATAAGTTTAGGTACTACATCAACATTACCTAATTCATCAAAGAATGTAAAGAATCTAGCATTAGGTCTTAAACCACTTACAGTGTACTCAATATTTCTAGATCTGATGAACGGATCGAACTCTTCACTAGCAATATAAGTATTTCTTGATTCGATATCATCTCTTTCTACACCAGATACAAATTCATTTGTACTTGCTTGTAGTTCATCATCACCAAATCCACCATCAACATTAGTTACACCAACTCTTGTATCATAGGTTCTTCTTCTAATAACCTGAGTTGTAAGAGTTTGAGTTCTATGTGTATTGATCCAATTATCACTAGTTGGATTTAATTTTAATTTTCCAGTAAACTTGTATACAAGGAATGGGTTGAGGTTCTCTACCCTAGTTGCAAAGTTCTGTTCTACAAATACTGTTTCCTTATACTTCAGGGTAATCATTCTACCCGTCTTAACAGTATTACTATCTAATAGGGCAAAATCCTGACTAAAATCTAATGTCTCAGGTGTCTGAGATTCCTCAGGTAAAACCTGCATATCAATAGAATTCAGATCTGTAAGAGGTCTCATCTCACCTCTAGCAAAATCTATATCAATAGGAGATGCTATATCTACATAATCTCTAGATTTAAAGGAATCTGCGAAGAAACCACTCTTAAATCTATCAAGTCCATCTGCATCCTTAACTTGCAAAGTCTGAACTTTTTGTTCTAATAATGATAGAGAAGTTACTTTCTCTAGATTATTAAGTCTATCTTCAATCCTACCAATATCACGCATGGTGTATCGGCGGTTATCGATTAGGAATACTCTAGCACTAGTAGTCTCATACAGATAAGGAGGCCATACTATGCTTGCCAATGTCATGCCATATGGATCATCAGCAGGTGGTTTAGGATTCCTTGAAGGTATACCCTTAACTACAACCATATTACCTGTTGTCCTAAGCAATACCTTATCAATTCTTCCATAGTAATACTTGTATTTGAATCTAGAAGATTCGTTAGGTGTTGCAATTCTATTACCAGTCAAATTCTGTCTATTAGTATAGAAGAAAGGTGATACTGCAGCTGACGCAGGAGTAAATTCTGGTACTCTAGGTCTAAAGTCAAGCGTATCAGTAGCTCTAAGATTAGTCTTACCTATACTTGGGATATTCTTTCTGAATCTATCAGCATCATAACTATTGACAGTAAATACATCACCAACATCTGATGCTGGAATTTCATACCTATCAAGAACAACTAACAATCTTTTTGATGGAACAAATCCATCATTAACTCTTAACAGTCTAGAGTAATCATAATACTGATTTCTTTGACCTTTATCTAAAGTAAATGCATCAGTTACATCATTATACTTACCAGGAGTAGTTGCCTGTAAAGTTGCAGTAGAATTAGACTCTTGGAATAATAAAGTCTCAAGAAGTTGGAACTTATCTTCTGTCTTATATACAATACTAATACTACTATTACCAGCATCAACTGAAACTATTCTAGCAACAGCATTAGTATTCTCACCTACAATTGCTTCACCAACAATAGCATTATCAAAAATAGGATCAGTAGATGTAAATACTAATTTATCATATACTGGTTTGTTATTATCTAATGATTCATAGACAGCAATAACTTCACCTACATCAGGCCAATTTAAACAAATCTCTTCGTCTTGAACTCTAATACCATATAAACCACTAGGAGTTAAACCATCATTAACACTACCATTAGTATTACTACCAGATAAAGATTTAGATGAATATACTATTTCAATCTCTTGACTTCTCTTATATTCTTTAGTTTTGTTCTTAATATTACTCTTAGCAACAGTTACATTAACTTTAATATTACTTTCAGAGAATGCTAAACCATTAATAGTCAGAACATCATCAGTTACAACTACTTGATCTTGTTGAATTGAAGCAATAGTACCATTGCTATACTGTACCTGATATCGTTCTTGATCAAACGATACAAAATTAACATCATCAATACCAACAGAACTAGAGTTAACAACTAATACACCATTAGCATCAGTAGACTCACCAGTTATCTGTTCCGATAATATAAGTTGAGATCCAGTAAAATCAATATCTGCAATATGCTTTGCTGGAAGAGGTAGATATAAACCAGCATTATCTGCATTACTTAATTGCTGTTCTCCCTTATAAATTCTACCCTCAAATGTAGAACCAGGAAGAGCTCCAGTAAACAAATTAGGATTGGTTGTTAAAGCAGCCAATCTCATGCTTCCACCATCAGCAGCAACATAAGATACTATATTACGATTTGGTAGGGATTGGTTAGATCTATAATAGATTACTATATCACCAGGCTTAAATCTTTCAAATGTCTTACCAGTTGATGTAGTATCACCATTAGTTGCAATACGAACATCAGCGTCACCAATATTATATGGAACTGTTTGATTTAACTTCTTCTTAGCATAGAATGTATTAGACTGCTGAACATTCTCAACATCATTCATACTATAAGTAATAACCTTATCACAAACTCTGGATAAGACATCGTTACTCCTGAATGAGATTCTTTCACCTGCTTGGAACTTACCAGATACTTGAGTTATACTAATAGTACTTGATCCAGCACCAGCAGTAACTGTATATCCTGTAGCACCACTTTCAGAACCTTCAACATATGATGACTGTATTACTTCAGTATTACTAACATTATCATTCAAAAATAACTTAGTATACAAATTAACATCATATAGATAAGCATCAAATTCAGTTGAATTATCCTTATATTTGGAATCTACTAAACCAAAATTATAAACTATTGCATCACCAATTTTTTCACTACTAATACCTGATTGCAGGTCAATAGAATTTCTAAATGTTGTAATACCTTGGACACCATCCAATCTAAGTCTATTACCAACTCTAAAAGTAAATGACTCTTCTATCTTTTCAGAAGTTTCTCTTGGTTTTGGAACATCAATAGTTTCTCCTAAACTTTCATACTCATAACCTTTAACATATGCAGTACCAGCAGATACTCTAACACAAGCAAGATCATCATTAGGAGTATTACCTTCCCTTGTAGATTCAGTAGCATAATAGATACCTTCACTACCCATTCTATCATTTAAACTATCAAGGACAGTGATAAAGAAAGGATTTACTGTGTAATCTCCAGACTCATCATTAGTTCTCTTAGCAAAATAATCCTTAATTAAATTATAGTCAGTAGTTCTATTAATTGATTTCTCAACAATACCTGCTCTAACCCTAATAAGTTCTATAAAATCAGTATCATCGAAATCAGTAACATCCTTCTTCGCAAGAACTAGGTCAATTTTTAATCTATCTGCACCTGGTGCTGCGTAGTTGGAAAATCCTTTAGCATTATCATATAATGAAACATCCTCTTTAGCATTAATTGCTTTTTCTACTACTTGTAATCCAACTCTATAAAAAGGTTTGTTATCATACTGATCAAGAATCAGAGTTTGTTGATTGACCCTTACAAATGAACCTCTTACAAAATATATACCAGCTTGGATATTAGCAGCAGATCCTGAAAGGCAAGCATTTTGTGCTATAGTTGAAGCTATAGATGATCCACTATTTAATGTTGTATTACCGTATGTAACTGGTTCTTCTAATAAAATTAACTCAGAATCCTCGAAAAAGTCAAAGGATCCACTAGGACCAGTAGAAAGATATTTTACATATAATGTTGGATCTGATGAAATAGATGCAGAAGCACTTATATAATTAATTACCTTTGCTGTTATACCTGAAGTTTGTCCTTTAATTCTTTTACCAACTAGATCTTTAATATAAACTTCTACATCAGTACCTAAATGAGTTACATCTAATCTAACTGCGAAATAATCTCCATCATAAGTTACACCACCAGGGACTACTACAGACCCCTCTTTGAACATATGACTACCAAATTGCTCAACCTGATTCTGCAGAATAGACTGCATGGTCGTAAGTTCACGAGCCTGAACAGGATATCCTGGCTTAAACAGAACTCTGTGGTAGTTGTTTGTCCTGTCAAAGTCGTCATAATAGGGACTTATATTCAGGTTAGTCTGTTGTGGCATTGTTTAGAACTCTAATACGATCTTAATGTCTTCTTTTTGACGAACATTTCTTGTAATAGCAGGTCTATTATCAAGATAAATGATTTCTCCACTGCGTTTATTTATCTCTGCATCAGCAAGTCCATTTGTGAACTGTGCTCCTAAGTCAACAACCTTACCAGCAGGTGTTGTTGTAGAGATACCACTAAATGTTTGATCCACATTAACACTGAAAGCAGTACTAGTAACTGCATTAGCAGTTGCTTGGAAACCTAAAACAGGTGATTGGTTATTTACTGTTGCACTATCAGTAGTATCAAACAATGATTGGTTATAGGAAAGACTTCTATCTTGGAAGTACTTTATAACCTTAGTATCAATATCATAAGAGGCAACATAACCTCTTGCAGTACCAACACCACCAATACTCTGTTCAATCATAGTACCAATACCGAGAACCTGAGAGGTATCTCCAGTAAATTTCAATGCCTTCAATCCAGAAAATTCTGAAGTCTGAAGGAAATTAGTACCTGCTGCACCAATAGCAGTTGGGTTTCTAATCAATCCAACTTGTGCAAACTTAGTATCTGACGCAAAATCATAAGATGAAGCATCAAATCTTGTGTAAATTAGAACCTTATCAGTTCCTAACTCCTTATATGCGTTGTATCCATGTCCCTTTGATGGGGGGATAATCGGTGATAACCTAGCATACTTTGCAGCAGAACCATTGATAGAAGAAAGATCAACCCTTGCATAACTGTACCCCTTTCCACCTTGAGTTACTTGTGCCTGAATAACTTGACCTTGGGTATTGGTCAAAATTCTAACTTTACCACCACTACCGTCACCGACAATATCAACCTCAATAGGACTGGAAAGGAAACTATATCCTGTTCCTGCCTCATCAATTGATACTACCTTAATCTGATTGTTATTTGTATCAGAATCACCATTTTCTCTAACAACCTTAACATCAGAATCAGTTGTTGTTTCCCAATCATTAGGAACCGCAATATATTCAGTAGAGTCAAATTTCACGATATCCGCAGGAGGAACCGTGAACATGTACTTCCAAAGATAACCGTCACCACTTACACCAGCAGCAGATGGTTCAAGATCAGTGAAAGTTGGTTCATCAAGAGATGCACTTGCAATAGTAGAAATACCAGCAGCACCATTATTAATACAAACATAGATTCTGTAATCCTTGTTCATAACATAATAATTAGATGAATAAAGTCTACTAGAGTTAGAAACTAGTGATCTATTATTCACATCATAATCATGACGGTACATATCATATGATGTACCTTTAGTCCATGCTACTTTTCTAACCAACCTCCTAACATCACCTGGGAAAATCTTTCTCCCAAATAACATAGTATCATAGACATGATTATTATAATCAATACTATCTACAGGTGAAGGTGGTTGAATAGTGGTACTATTCCAAGTATCAGTTCTTCCGTAACCAGAAATGGTTGGATTTGCCAGTCCTAGGAAAGCATAGTAAGAGTTATTACCGCTAGTAATGTCATCCATGAAATTATTAGCGTTAATAATCCTAAACTGATCGGTTATAATTGCTGCCATTGCAATGTTCTAGGGTAAAGTCTTACTATTTTGGTATTTATAAGGTTTTGTTGAATGCTCCAGTATTACGCAATCCAATATTACGCCTCTGGACAAATGGCCATTTATCAAGGTTTGGATCATAATCCAATCCTTTAGCAGTCAGAGAAAGAGGATATGAGACATCTCTTATTGCTGAAGAGAAGCGTCCCCATGTAAATCTTGCTGCAGGATGTAATGTTGATCCAACACCAACTAATCCATTAACATTGGTTCCAGAGTGGATATTACAGGTGATTACACCTGTTCTAGCACTACCATCCCATGATAATGCGTGTGCATAGTATATATTATCAAGTTCAAATGTACTAATACCGATAGGATCGGAATCATGTGCATCAACACTTGTTATAACACCTGCTGCAGGTGATATACCAGATCCGTAGATTCTGAATGGGTAACCAGTTCCAAATCCAGTAACGAAAGAAGCATTCTCAGCATTAATCAAGTTGTTGGTATCCAACTGGAATACAAGTGCAAGATCAGTACCAATACCAACAGAAGTTGTAATACCAGTAATTAAACCAGTATAACCCTGAACATCAGTAACTAAAGGATCTATATCATTCCAAACTTCCCAGTTAACACCTGCTTGTGCAGTTGTTCCAACACCAACACCGTAAACATAAAGTCCAAAGTCATCTGTTAGGTTACCATCAAGATCTCTGAAATTCTCAGTATGATCAACGAACATACTTCCATCAGTTGATGCATAAGAAGCAATAACATTAGTTACAGGGAAGATCTGTGCTTCCATAGAATCTCTTGCTTTAGATACCAATCCACCAGCAAAGACCCTATCTTGCTTCTGCTTATTCCATCTCATTGGTTTGTAGTTATCATTATTAACACCAGATCCTTGATAGAATGGTGTTTCTACAACAGATGCAGTAGCGATTCTTTGTACGATTCTTTCATCTTGTTGAGCAAAGTTAGTGTTATCTTTAGCAACTTGATTCAATTCGAGTTGAGCACTCTTGAATAGATCTAATGAATCACCTTCTTTAATAATTTCATTAACATCAAATAGTATACTATCTGCACCAACTGTTCCTCTATAGAAGAAGATAAACACATCATCATTTACAGTAGGAGGTGTTTCAAAGTTAACTGAAGTTCCACCACTGAATGTGTAATGCTTGTCTGGTTCCTGAAGAACACCATTAACAAATATCAATAGAACAGGACCAAGATCAATTTCTCTTGAATCTATATCATTATTATCAATCTCAAAACTAATCAACTGGTTCTGATAGTATAGAGGATATCTCTTTCTATCACCATCCTGATATGTCTTAATGTTATCGATATAATCAATGTTACCAAACTGCCATGCTGCAATATCGTCACTGAATATATTATTTACAGTCACTTCAAATGGTTCAAATAAATCACCAGCATTAGGATCAGTTGCTAATCCTACTAAGTTAAACTTATCACCTCTCTTAAATCCATATCCAGGTTTGGTTAATTTCCAAATATAAACCTCGTTCAATTGGAACTCAGGATCTGTATTTGCAGCACCAATAAAGCTGGAAGATAATCCAATGATATCTACAGTTACAGAAGCACCAACACCAGTAGTTGTAGTATTGCCAAGTCCTTCTCTGTATGAACCAACAATTGATAAATTGTATCCATCAGGAGGTGCTACATCAAGAGTAGTACCCTGACCATAACTATGACCACCATCAGAAATACTGTATATTAAAGTACCACCTGCTCCGACTGTTGCTGTTACTGAAGCATCTGTTCCAACACCGCTATAATCATGTACACATACCTCATATGGTCCTGAAAGTAAGTTGTAACCAGAACCAAAGGTCAAATCATACCAAGGAGCAATAGTACCACCACTATGATAGGAGTGGTGAATAGTACTAATACCAGCATTAAGAGTAAAGGTTCTAGCAGAAATAATACCAGTTACATCCAACTGCTGATCGTAATCAGGGTAAATGTTAGTTGTTAAACCAACTCTTACCGTACCACCGCCTGTATAAGGATGTGCTAATGTAGATACACCAACGAATGTGGTAAAGGATGTAGTAGTTCCTACAGACCTTACAGTGTAATAGTAACCTTGAACACCGCTAGGATAAGTCTTAGATCCATATGTACAAGTAACTCCGATACCTGCTAACTTGAAGTTCTCAGGTTTTACTAATCCATGATTAGCAGCAGTAAACTGTAAGATACCTGTTGAAGGATTGTATACTGCGTTTGTTGGAGTTAGAGCAGCACCAGACCAAGAATCAATATAAAGTGAGCTTGCTGCAGCACTTACAAAATTATGACTATAATTACCACCGTACTGAACCGCACCAGTAGTAGCATTGAGGAATCTATGAGTATGGTTACCACCAGAGACTACTGCGTTAGTTGC
>CERB01084941.1_pt1 | contig 12971 bp, 10 predicted proteins | sample 356271 | NCBI WGS metagenome assembly CERB01 (sample SAMEA2621155, study PRJEB7988) | marine metagenome | isolation source: saline water (ENVO:00002010), including
CTTGAATAGCTAATCTCAATGAAATTCCATTGCTTTCTATATTTTTATATTCTATTTCTGACATTTACGCTCCTTTTTTTCTATTTAATAAAATCTTCTAAAGAAGAAAAATTGATGAACTAATTTCCTTGATTGTCATATGCTTTCTGATTTAAAAGGGAAACTGAGAAAGAACTGGAGACTAATACTTACCGAAACTTACCGACCGAAATCTGACTCTATTTCAAAATTTCTGAAAGGTATTTTAGCTTCTTCCATATAGTTCATCCAGAACTCTACTACTCCTTTATCAAGATTTGGATCTTCAAAAGTGTTTAGATAAATTAAATCAACAGCAAGGCCTTGGCCAAAATCTGATGGCATAGCAGCCTTTACCCAAATTCTATGTCTAGAATTGCTCTTAAACTTTTCCCAACTTTGGCATTTTTTCTTACACAAATCATAGAAAGGAATTTTTGTAGTGTTTTGCATTAAATCAGAAATTATTATTAATTCTCGAGTCTCATAGCCAGAAGCTTTTGTAAAATCTAAATCAGGTAATCTTGATATTTCCTTAATTTGGCCAAATAATGGGCTCCCCACTCCTTTAACTGATTTACCTGAAGTAACAACATTTGTTATTTCATTTATAGCCTCTTCAACTCCTTTTTCAAAAATTTTGTAGACAGCCTTTAGTTCTGCTGCATTTTCGTAAAGCCTCCTGGGCTGATCTTCTTTATATGGGCTTCTTGGGTTGCCAGATCTAGGCCTACATTTTGAAAATATTGGTCTAACTTCCGTTGGATTATTTAAACCCAAAAGCATTATTGAAATTTTATCCCATGGTTTTAGTTCCTCTAATTGACTTTTAGATAACACCAGTCTCTTAATTAACTCAATCTGATCAAGTCTCAATCCACCGGACACGTCAACTAAGATAAATCTATGTAAAAATTTATCGCTGGATGCATTAGGACAAAGGTCTCCATTATCAAATGCATTTATTTCTTTGATCCCTAATAATGGACGACTCTCTTCTAAGTGCAGTCCTGTGCTTACTATAATAAAAACTAAAATTAGATACTTTTTCATAATTGAGGCACATCTAAAGATTCTTCAAATTGCTCAAATTCTTTTAATTTTGAATTATATAAGTCCGATAGTTCAACTGTAGCTTGATTATATTCTTCAGTGACAGTTTCTTGTGCTACTAATGTACTTTCATCTTTTACATCATCATCTATATGTTCTTGTGATAATTGTGGAAAAACTTTATTAGGATCTTTTGATATCTCTAAATCTAGGTTTTCTGAGAAAGAATTAGGTTCTGGATCAGTTCTAAACTGACGATTTTTTGCTCTATAAAGGTTCACTAAAGCATTTGATGAAATTTCTAAACCTTTGGTCCAATCCTGATAACCTGAGAATAACTGTTGTACATCATCATAGGCATGAGCAAGATTTGTACAAGCTTCTAATCGTTTTTCTTTTAAATCTTGAATTTTATTTATTCCTCTTTGGGATTCACTGTGCAATTTATCATGAGACAAAAGAATCTCATCATTCAATTCTTGTTTAGCTTTATTTGCTCTTTTAGCTGCTTTAGCATATCCAGGATATGAATCATCATAAAAATAACCATCTAACAGAGAAATAATGGCAAACATAAGTCCAATTACGATTAATCCTGTAGAGGCAAAAGTTAGTTCAGAAAAGTCATCAAAAGGCCAAACCGCTAACTTGGTAGCATTAGTTATAGCAGTTGAATCAAGAAGAGTCATTGCTTTCTCGGCTAGACTTCTAAAAACACCCATAGCAAAATTAAAGTAAAAGATCAGACAAATATAGGTAATGAGTACAAAGATGGAAAATATTTTTCTTCTTATGTTTCTCTTTACATTAATGAAGTAAGTTAAAGCTAGCCTTCCTACCAGAAAAGATACAACTATATTAATCACGGAAACTATTCCAGCTACAGAAAGTGCTCCTAAAATCCCACCAGGAATAGCATCAGATAGTAGGCCAGTATTGAAGGTAGTTTCTACAATAAACATTACAAATACTAAAAAAAGACTCCAGGCTTTATATGTATTTGATTTTAAATCACAAGGTCTAGCCAATTCATGAACCATTCTAAATTGGTTATAGGAGTTATATTCAGCTTTATACTTTTGATGTTTTTGGTTTATTCTTTGTTTTAAGGATGAATAAATATTATTCAAACTTACCGTTAGTTTTGCAATTTGTCCTCGGTGCCCGTTTGCCTTAATCAGATCGCGATATTTAACTATGTCTTCTTCAATTTTATCAGTTGTTTTTCTTGATTTTTCGAGCTCATCTCCATAAAAGGAAGTAAAACTCACTTTTATTTGTGCTTCAGTCGGGGAAGGGTCTTGTGAACCTGCTTTGGGAATATTGAAACCTCCATCGCTTTGTCCTTTTTCTTCTAAAGAATGGTTTTCAATATACTGTTGACTATTAAAAGTTTTAAAAATCATTTTTTTACTTTAATTTAAATGAAGACAAAAGACTAATTTTTAACCATTACAGGCACAACCAGGAGGTTTAGTACAAGTGTAGTTTTTATTAATGCAACTATCTCCGCAAGCTTTCCCTTTTTTACATATTCTGCAGCAGTTTCTATATTTTTTTTCGTCGAGCTTTTCCAATAAAAGATAACCTTTAGATAGGTTTTCTTCTTTTAAATTAACATTATCTATATCTATCTTACTTTCATTAAAGCTCAGTAAAAAGGCGATACCAATAAGAGATATAAGTGTAGTTAATATTTTTTTCATGAATTAATAATAACAGATAATAAGTATAAAAAATGATCAATTTTTTGGATCTTAATCTTCACAAGATCTAGCTGGAGCGGGAAACCGGGTTCGAACCGGCGACCTCAACCTTGGCAAGGTTGCGCTCTACCAACTGAGCTATTCCCGCTTTAATCTGTATTTTATTGAAATAAATGATTTACTAAAACAAATTTCCTTTTTTATTGATTAGTTAAATTTATCTCTTTCACTTCGACAAAACCTTCAAGAACACGCTTAGAGAGTCTCAATGAAGAAGGATTGATTCCACTAGGAACTGCAATCTCAAGGTTCTTCGCATCAACCGGTCCTCCCGTAATAGGATTATTTTCATAACCTATGTGTTGTGCTCTTGCGTAAAAAGGGTTTCCAATACCAACTTTATAAACGACTTGCTTTTGATCGTTGAGTAGTTCAACTACGTATTTATCTTGTTTGGAAATAAATATACCTTTTCTAAGTGATTTTTTATTAGGTAGATCAGTCGTAACTCTTGAAACTCTTAAATCTTCAGGTCCACCTTCCAAATCAAGAATTAATGCTTGTCTATTAGGACTTAAATGTAAATCTCTTGAAGATGGTGAGGTCGTAGTGGTTACCGGATATTTAGACCAATCGATGCTAAAAGCAAATCCGAGAGGCCCCCATATATATCCGTAATCAAATGTAGAAGTATCTGTAGGACTTGCGACAAATCCTTGGGTATCGTTATACCAGTAAAATGAACTGTTCATTAACCCTTCATAGAAATCGTCTGGATCATGAGGGTCATCAGGGGCTGTCACAATACCCGTTAGGTCCACAGCCTTAAATGAATAGGTTTGCACACTGTTATCGGCAGGTCTATCAAAGGTAGCTGATACCATGTTTGCTAATGAAGTGTCTTCAACTCCATTCACATACCATTTAACGGAAAGCTTCGTTGGATCATAAACTGCATTGACTGCGATAGTAAGCATGTTTCCGCCATTGATGGTATTTGGAGGCCAATTGGTATAATCCGTAAACCCTTGATTGATAATTGAACCAACGGCAAAACCTTCGGTATTAACTATTCCATATTCATCTCGACAACATTCCATAATTGTCCAAAATTCTGGCCTGTAGTTATCTGTTTCTCCGTAATAATTTCCTTCAAATAAGCCAACCTTTTTATGGCATTCTGCATCTGTTTCTGGCGTAGCAGATGTTGTGCCTTCGTCATACGTATAATCTTTGAACCATAAACACTCACAATCATTTAAAGGTGTCGTATTGTCATCAAAAATATCACTTATTTGACTGTACGCATCACCATCTGAATAGTTGTAACAAGTGGTGTAATCAACTCCAGGAACGTGTGTCATATCCTCTATCCAATGTTTCCATTTTAAGTTTGCAGGATCTGACTCAGTGGTAGTGTTGACGTTAAAGTCTGCCCAATAACTAACATCTCTATCATCGGAGGTGAGGTATTCATCTCCCATATAGCCATGAGAGTGACCTAATTCATGCATTAATGTCCTATAAGTAGTTGATTTAATGGCTTGAATATTTCTATTTCCTAAAGCAACACCTCTTCCTTGAACAGTAGTCAAGATTGATAAGAGATCAAAATTAGGAAGCATTTGCTCATAGACGTTCATGTCTAGTTCGCTAGAACCTATGCAGTAAACACTGGTATCCCATGAGTAACATCCTGTATTGATATCAGATGCCGCTGAAACGTTTTGATTCACAGGTTCCGCCACCACAATATTGAAATATCCTTCTATAAAAGTAGAAGCATCCGATGCAAGTATGGTGCTAACCGATTCAATTAGAGCCTGTCTAAAACAGTCCAAATTCGAAGCACATCCTAAACTATTTAGGTCTACACCATTAGAATGAAGGTCTCCTACAAATAAGTACTGAGTGCCGTTTTGTGTGTTTGGTCCACCCAAAACATAATAAATATTATAATCAGAAGTTGCTGCTGCTCCCGAAGAATCAGTGTAATTTACTGTTTCAGCTGTTTTATTAGCTACAAACCAATTCTGGAAAGATTCACAAGTTTGAGCAGATAGATCTTTTACACAAACCTGAAAGTTTTGGGTTCCACCAACTGCTATCGTTGAAAGATCTATGTCAATTGAAGACGTCTGGAGTGTCGAAGGGATTTCCATATTAGAAACTGATACATAAGAAGTTAATTCGGTTAAATCATTATCCACATCAGAATAAGTGACATTAAGGGTCATGGCTTGATCAACTATAAGATTCAAGTCTCCAAATCCTGAGGTGTCATTGCTATTAACTGTAAGCACAGGAGCATCATTAACGGGATTGATTGTTATTGTCACTGTCGCCGTAGCTGATACTGTTTCAGTGGCTTGACCATCCTCTAAGACAGAAGCAGTGGCTTTATAAGTAAAACTATCGCTGCCATAAAAATCTTGATTTGGAGTGTAATTAAAACTTCCATTAGTATTAATAGTAAGATTTCCATTTACTGGATTTGACACTGGTTGATAATACTTTGTTGAAACTTTATTTGAAGAAGCTGAAATACTTGCTGTATAAGCCATATCTTCATCAGTTGTAAACGCAGTTAAAGTGCTCAAAGTTATAGCGAGAGGAGTACTTCCTCCTCCTCCACAAGAAGCTAAAAAAAGCCCCAAAAAAGCAATTGAAAAAATTCTTTTAGACATATCTCCTCCGATACTCTAATTATATATATAAATACGACTAAATGATTACAGGGTATTAAAAAATATTTTTTCTACTAAAATGACGGCATGAAAAGAGAAGATCAATTAAATCAACTAAAGGAATTAATTAAACAATTAGAAGATGGGTCAGTCGTAGATGCTGGAGGAATTATTAAAGTGCCAGCAGAAACTTACACATCCGAAGATAGATTCCAACAAGAATGGGATGTTTTTTTTAAAAACCACGCCCAAATAATTGGTGCTTCTGCTGACCTGCCAGAACCGGGTTCTTTTTTCACTTTAAATGACTTTGGGATACCTATTTTAGCTACCAGAGATGAAGAGGGTAATTTTCGTGCTTTTGCAAACGTCTGCAGTCACCGAGCTTCGATAGTTGAAAAAGAGAAAAAAGGATCTAAAGAAAAATTTTCTTGTCCTTTTCATGGCTGGACCTACGATAATAAAGGTAATTTGATTGGATACCCTAAATCCAGTCAATTTGGAGAAATAGATAAATCTTGTTATGGGCTTACGCCCTTACCTTCTATGGAGAAGCATGGATTACTCTGGGTACATCCTGACAAAGATGGTGAAATAAATGTTGAAGAATTATTAGGTAAAGAACTTGATGAGATATTTAGCACATGGCACTTTGATCAATTAATTCATGCTAAAGATGATGAATACTATACGGATATGAACTGGAAACTGGCCATAGATACTTTTGGTGAAACGTACCATTTTTCTGTCCTTCATAAAAACAGTCTTTTTGAATCTTTTCATGGCAATGTTGGTTTACAGAATTCATTTGATAGAAACGGAATGTTAACTCTTTGCAAGAGAGAGATCGATAACATGAAAAATGAGCCAGAAGAAAATTGGCATATAGTGAGAGGTGCTCTACCTGTTTATTATCTTTTTCCTAATATCATCTTATTAGTTTTTGATTTTGGAATGATCTTATTAAGAGAATACCCTGTCGATAACTCGCCAAATAAAAGTGTTTCTAAAATTAGTTTTTATGTATGGCCAGGAGTTCTAGAAACCGTGAGTATTGAAGATATAAGATCAGAAATCGGTACGGGTTTCGCTGATGTTATTAAAGAAGAAGATTATGTTGCTGCTGCTGACTCCCACAAAAGCCTTATGTCTGGTGCGATTGATTTCTTAACTTTTGGAAGAAATGAGCCGATGCTGCATCATTATCACAATGCCTATAGAGAGGCATTGGGTTTAGTTCCTCTTGAAAAAATTAATTCTGCGAAGTCTTAAATTCTAATCTTCTTTTATGCAGTAAAGGCTCAGTATATCCGCTGGGCTGTTCTTTTCCCTTAAACACTAGATCACAAGCCGCCTTAAACGCAAATCCATCGAAATTTGGTGCCATGTTTATGTAATCTGGATCGCCTTCATTTTGCTTATCCACCACTGCTGCCATTTTTTTCATTACATCCATTACTTCTTCTTCGGTAACTATTCCATGACGTAACCAGTTGGCCATATGTTGACTTGAAATTCGACAAGTTGCTCTATCTTCCATTAGACCAACATTATTTATATCTGGTACCTTCGAACACCCTACTCCTTGATCGACCCATCTAACAACATAACCAAGGATACCTTGAGCATTATTTTCTATTTCAAATTTTATTTGTTCGTCTGTCAGAGAATTAACATCTTCAAGTAAAGGGATCGTTAAGATGTCTTCTAAAGAAGCTCTTTTTCTAGACTTTAATTTTTTTTGTTCGTCGTTGACGGAAATCTCATGATAATGAATTGCATGTAAAGTAGCAGCAGTTGGAGAAGGAACCCAAGCACAATTAGCTCCTGACTCAGGATGTACTTGTTTATTCCTTATCATTTCTAACATTTCGTCTGGCATAGCCCACATGCCTTTGCCAATTTGAGCTTTTCCATTGAAACCTGTTTCTAAGCCTATATCTACATTACTATCTTCATAAGAGTTAATCCAAGGTTGTGCTTTCATATCTCCCTTAGGCACCATAGGTCCTGCTTCCATACTTGTGTGAATCTCATCTCCTGTTCTATCTAGGAAGCCCGTATTAATAAATATGATTCTTTCTTTAGCTTCTCTTATACACTCTTTAAGATTAATGGTGGTTCTTCTTTCTTCATCCATGATTCCTATTTTTACTGTGTTTTGTTTCAGGTTAAGTTTTTCTTCTATTCTGGAAAATAAATCACAAGTAAAGCTTACTTCTTCAGGTCCATGCATTTTTGGTTTGACTATATAAACACTTCCTTCTCTAGAGTTTTTATATTTACCTTTTTGTTTTAAATCATGCATCGCAATACAAATAGTAAACATGGCATCCATTATCCCTTCTGGGATTTCTTTATCTTCAGTTGAATATAATATGGCCGGATTAGTCATTAAATGACCAACATTTCTAACCAAAAGAAGACTTCTTCCAGGCAGAGAAAATTCCTTTTCATTCTTATCAAGATATGATCTGTCGGGATTCAGGGATCTTGTCATTGTCTGATCCCCCTTAAGAAAGGTTTCTTCTAGAGTTCCTTTCATAAGACCTAACCAATTTGAATAAACAATCACCTTATCTTCTGCATCAACAGCAGCGATTGAATCTTCGCAATCTTGAATGGTGGTAACTGCTGATTCTAAAAATACATCTTTAATTCCTGCCGGATCATCTTGTCCTACAGAATCATTCTTATCTATTTGTATTTCTATATGTAGGCCGTTGTTTCCAAATAATATGGCACTTGGATTGTCCTTTTCTCCTTGATAGCCCTTAAATTGATCTGGTTTTTTAAGAGAAGCTCTTTCTTGATTACTTAATAATACCTCTAACCCTTCTTCCGTTATAGTGAATGAAGTTACGTCTGAATATAATCCTTCTGAAAGAGGTATGGCCTTATCTAAAAATTGCTTAGAAAATTCAATTACTGCATCTCCTCTCGTAGAGTTATAAGGACCAGATCTCTCTTGGCCGTTTTCTTCAGAAATTACATCTGTTCCATATAGAGCATCATAAAAACTACCCCATCTTGCGTTTGCAGCATTTAAAGAAAATCTAGCATTCATCACTGGAACGACTAATTGAGGTCCAGCTATTTTTGCTATTTCGTCATCTACATTTTTAGTTTCTATAGAGAAATCTTCTTTTTCCTCTATTAAGTAACCTATCTCTATAAGAAATTTCTTATATTCTTCGAAGTTGAAATTGGATTGATTCTCTTGATGCCATTTATTTAATTTATTTTGTAGATTAGTCCTTTCTTGCAATAAAGCTTCATTTTTTGGACCAAATTCATTCAGTATTTCTTCTAAGGAATTCCAAAATTCTTGCGGCTCCATGTCTAGCCCATTTAACATTTCAATGACTAGCTCATCTAAATCTTTAGATACTTTTAGATTACTTCTGGTAATTCTTTCTGACATTAAATCCTTTTTTTTAAACTATAAATTACTTTCTATCTGAATCAAGTTTTTAGATCAAATTCTATTTATTTTTTTTGATCTTCAGTATAAGCTTCGAGAAGATGAAAAAGCCTAATAAAGTAGGAATCACTGAAGTCGTTCTTAGAGATGGTTCTCAATCTCTTCTTGCAACAAGAATAAAAATAGAAGACATGATTCCGATAGCCTCTACTCTTGATAAGGTGGGTTACTGGTCTATTGAGTCTTGGGGAGGAGCTACATACGATGCATGCATAAGGTTTCTTGATGAAGATCCTTGGGAAAGGCTTAGGCTTTTCAAAGAAGCAATGCCGAATACTAAACAGCAAATGCTAGTAAGAGGACAAAACCTAGTAGGCTACAAGCATTATTCAGATGAGATAGTAAGCAAATTTATAAATAAATCTTCAGAAAATGGTATAGATGTATTCAGAGTCTTTGATGCCTTAAACGACTTCCAAAATATTGAATTCACTATCAAACAGGTTAAGGAAAACGGTAAGCATGCACAAGGAACTATGGCCTATACAACTAGTCCTGTGCATACCCTTCAGACATGGTTGGACTTTGCAAAACAGGTAGAAGATTCTGGAGCAGACTCCTTTGCTATTAAGGATATGGCAGGCTTATTGAGACCTTATGATGCCTATGAACTAGTTTCTGCCTTAAAAGAGGAAATATCACTGCCTATACACATGCAAACTCATGCTACAACAGGTATGTCTACAGCCACGAACATGAAAGCTATAGAAGCAGGAATAGATAATGTAGATACTTCTATCAGCTCAATGAGCATGACTTATGGGCATACAGCTACAGAAAGTTTAGTTGCAATTTTTGAAAATTCTCAATCTAAAATAAATTTGAATATGGACCTATTGGGGGAAGTAGCTGATTACTTTAAAGAAATTAGAGAGAAATATTCAGAGTTTGAAGGAAGCATGAAAGGTGTTGATTCTTCTATGCTAGTTAAGCAAGTTCCTGGAGGCATGCTAAGTAACTTGGAATCTCAATTAAAAATGCAAGGTCACGAAGATAAATTAGAATTAATAAAGAGCGAGATTGCTAAGGTTAGGAAGGATTTTGGTTACCCTCCTCTAGTAACTCCTGCGTCACAAATTATAGGAGCTCAATCTATGCTTAATGTAGTTTCTGGTGAAGATTATTCTCGCCTTTCAAATGAATCCATAAAATTAGTACAAGGTAAGTATGGAAAACTGCCAGGGAAAATTTCTAATGTCCTTATAGATAAAGTCAAAGACTTAAGTATAGAAGAGGAAACTGAAGAAAATCTATCAGAATTAAGCTCTCAATTAACTCAGCTCTGCAAAGAAAATAAAATAGAAGATGTATCCGTAAACGAAGAACACCTTCTTACTTATGCTTTATTTCCAAATATAGCTTTGAGGTTTTTTAAGAACTTACTAAATAAATAATTATCTGGAGCTCTGCCCATCATCTATCTTTATACAAGTTCCTGTAACACATTCTGAAGAAGGCGAAACTAAATAAAGTAGAGTTGAGTCCATCTGCTCTGGCATGCATATTCTTTTTCTAGGTAAACTTTGACTCATATCTCCTATTCTCTCTAGCATTCCATCTAGCATTTCCGAGGAAAACATCCCCGGTGCTATAGCATTGACATTTATATGATTCCTCGCCCATTCAACTGCAAGAGATTCGGTCATTCTCACTATTGCAGATTTAGTCGTTGAATATAAAACAGATGCAGAATTGGGGCTTATATTAAATGCTGCAATCGATGCTATATTAACCATTCTACCAGGTTCCTTTTTTTCTATTAATCTTCTTGCAACTTCATTAGACAATAAATAAGGACCCACTAAATTGGTCGCAACAACACTATCAATCAGTTCATCACTTTGTTTTATGGCCCATTGTGCATCAACCATACCGGCATTATTTATTAGCGTATTTATGGTACCTAAACTTTCTTCAACTTTTTGAACTGCATCTCGAATAGTATCCCTATCTACCATATCTATTGGTACAACCATACAGTCTCCACCATCTGATTTTATCTCTTCCGATAATTTCTCTAATTTATCAACTCTTCTAGCTGATAAAGCTACTTTAGCTCCACATTTTGCTAATACTTTAGAAAATCTATAGCCAAGTCCCGAGGAGGCTCCAGTGACTAATGCTACTTGATCGCTAAGATCTAAGCTAAAGTTAGGGTTATTGAAATCTGACATTTTTTTCTCCTAGTAAAAAACATTCATAATAAAGTACAAAATATTACTATTTTGTAAAAAAAACAAAACTTTTATTGAAAATGTATAATGCCTGCGTTATTTAACTATATTAATGGACTATAGGTATAAAGATGACTAAAAAACAAGAAAATACAAATGTAACTGAGGTTTTTGCTAAACCAAGCAGGGAAGAGGCTAAAGAAGCAGTTAAAACCTTAATTAAATGGGCTGGAGATAATCCAGACAGAGAAGGTTTACTAGAAACACCTAAAAGAGTAGTGAAAGCCTACGAAGATTTTTTTAAAGGGTATTCTGAAGATCCTGTACAAATTTTATCTAAAACATTTGATGAAGTTGAAGGATACGATGAAATGGTGATTGTAAGAGATATAAAAATAGAGTCTCATTGCGAACATCATATGGTTCCTTTTATAGGTATAGCTCATATAGGATATATCCCTAATCAAAGAGTTGTTGGTATTAGTAAACTAGCTAGGATTGCAGATGTTTTCTCGAAAAGATTACAAACACAGGAAACTATGACGGCTCAAATTGCAGATACCATTAATGAAACACTAGACCCAAAAGGAGTGGCTGTTGTTATAGATGCACAACACATGTGTATGACAACAAGAGGTGCTCACAAATCTGAAAGTAGTACTATAACGAGTAGAATGTTGGGCTTATTTAGAACAAACTCTAATACTAGAAATGAGTTCATGAATCTCATAAATTCTTCTAATAACTAAAATTTTTTCTCTTATGCCAGAACTACCCATTATTTTGGCGTCAGGTTCTGAAATCAGAAAATCTATTCTGGAAGAAGCAAATATATCTTTCTCTATCATTAAACCTTCAGTAGACGAAGAGGAAATTAAATCTAGGTTTAAAAGTGAAGATTTTAGTGAGAGAGCAAGAATCTTAGCTAAGGCCAAAGCACGAGAAGTTAGTTCCAATCATTTAAATTCTTTAGTAATTGGTGCTGATCAAATTTGTGTTTTAGGGTCTAAAACTTATAGCAAACCTGGTAATTTTAAAAAAGCTGTTCAAAATTTAACTGAACTATCAGGAAATCTACATAGACAATATTCGGGTATCTGCTTATATCGAGATGGAGAGTTTTTATGGGAACACAGCGAATTCGCAGAACTAAAAATGAAATCTTTATCTCAGGAAGAAATTAAAGCATACATAAAATTAGACGATCCTCTGCAATGTTGCGGATGTTATAAATTTGAATCTAATGGATCTGATCTTTTTGAGTATGTGAAAGGTTCTGAAAACGTTATTAAAGGTTTAGCTCTAGAAGCCCTTCTAGAGGCTTTAGATAAGTACAACTAAAAAAATATCTCTTTTTTAAATTCTTTGTTTGTTCATAAGCTTGTATCATTTATTCATATTTGATAAAAATATCATTGCATTAAGTAAGGAGAGGGAGAGAAATGCAGCCAAACAAGGAACACAATCAGCCTAAAACGCCTGACTTTGACCCTGATTATTTAAGAAAAAAATACAGGGAAGAAAGAGATAAGCGATTAAGAGAAGATGGAAACGAGCAATACGTAGAAGTAAAAGGAGAATTTTCTTATTTTGTTGAAGATCCCTATGTAGAGCAGGAAATTGAAAGAGATGCTTTAAATGATGAAGTTGAAGTTCTGATAATAGGTGGTGGTTTCGGCGGCATGCTAGCTGGAGTTAGATTAAGACAAGAAGGAATCAACGATTTTAGGATAGTAGAAAAAGGAGCCAATTTTGGTGGAACCTGGTATTGGAATAGATATCCAGGAGCTTCATGCGACATCGAATCTTATATTTATTTTCCTCTTTTAGAAGAAACTGGATTTGTACC
>CERB01019435.1_pt1 | contig 12802 bp, 4 predicted proteins | sample 356271 | NCBI WGS metagenome assembly CERB01 (sample SAMEA2621155, study PRJEB7988) | marine metagenome | isolation source: saline water (ENVO:00002010), including
TTATGGTCAATGACGTATGCATTAATAAAATGGTCATCATCAGGACACTTAGATTTCTTAGGGAACCATCCACTAGCACTGGTTGAAGCAAGATCATCATTTGGGAATGATAATACATTATAAATTTCGTTAGATTGCATTGCTTCTAACACATAATCATCAGTGTCACCAAATATAGTATCATAATATGTGGTTACAGTTGCTTTCTTATCAGTTGCAAGAGCATTATACCCTCTGAGATCAAGATATAAACAAGCAACATTATTCTTGACACAATATGCTTCTATCATGTCTGCTTGCTCTAGTTTTGTACCTTTGATAATCATATTATATTACTCGCTTGGCTTTAATGGTGCTGGATTATGATATAATCCTATTGTTTCATTTTCTAACTCTTTCGCTGCCATTGCAATGATCTCATTCAAGAAGTTAGTTCTATCTACCTTCTGTGCAGCAGTAAGATCATTAGGTTTCCATACAGTTTCAGGTAACTTGTTGTATTCTTCTAGTAACACATCAAAGTATGCCTTCTCTGTAAATGACTTAGCGACAAGGTAATGAGCAATCTTATCTCTAAATGCTTTTAGATAATGAGCTCCTAATAGTAAGAACTGATCATCTGTTCCTAAGTATGTCGCACCACTATGCTTTGGTAAATGTACCTTCTGGAACATCATTGGTGAAATAGGAAACTTAACTTCATCAGGACTCACAGCAAACTCATTCTGTTTGGTTATATCCCTTAGTTTAGTTCTATATGTTTTGTAGAGTTCTTTATCAGCAGCACTAACTGGTGAATCCTCTACAAATACCCAATCAGTTTCATCTAACAAGAAATCTCTAGCAATCCTTATAGTCTGAGCAGACACCTTGTTCTGCTTTGCATACATTCTAGCAAGTTCATCCTGATACTCAATATCCTCAATAGAATCAATCAAAAAGAATGACTCTATCAACTTATCTTTAAGAGCCTGTAATGCAGTGGCATCAACAGTCTCCATCTCATAGTCTTTCCACTCAAATGTATCCTTATCAAAATTCTTTACATACTTTCTACGTTTAATAAGATATGATCCATTGGCATTATAATGTAACAATAGCATCTTATCCTTATCAGTATCCCATGTTGGATATAAGAAAGGAAGTAATGTATCTCTCCAATGCGACTCAGGAATAACCTTAGTAACACCTTTATATTCAATTACCTGATTGAGAACATCTAATTGAAGTTCTACTAGTGTTTCATTTACAGACATTTCTTGTTACATTCTCCTCTTGTATTTAGTATGCCTTGATAAGATACTTGCATGTCTTGTAAGTATGTATCAATGGTATGTGCTTATCTGGATCAATAGATGCTACTGGTTCAATCTTAGTAGTTCTCTTTAAAGTTATAGTAGCATCACCAGCATTCAATCCAGAACTATATGTGACATTACCACCACTTGGACCTTCAATAGTATATGATAACTCATCCACAGCTGGTTTTGAAACTGCACCTGCATTTGGTACAAATACTAATCCAGATGTCTTTGGTCTCCAGTAAATAAATTCAGCAATACCAAAATGTTGCTTATCATCATCAGTATCATTAGAACCAGTTGGGTTAGGCATTGGTTGCTCTACCTTAAACTTAGTAGCAGTTGATTGAGCTGCTGCTGGAACATCAACAGTATAAGTATACCACTGAGTATCACCACTGTCTCCATCATAGTTATTAGTTGTTGTAGTAACATCAACTGCTGGAACACTACGATCTGCAACTACCTTAGCAGACTTTAATATAGGATCAGTAAGACGTTCAGCAGTTGGAGTAATGATAGGATCCATTAAAGTCCATCCAGTCTGTCCTGAAATCTGATAAGATACACGTAACACATTCTCAGAATCATCACCACCATTCCTTGTATTACCCCTACAACATTTAATAGAGAATAGATCTACATTACTAGTATCTTGTGCTGTAAGTACAACCCAACGATTTCTATCTGTTGTAGCAGTATTATTATGATGATTACCAAACTTCAAATATCTCGTGAATGTATAACACTGAGATGCATCAAATTGAAGGTTATTTACTGCACCTGATGTGCTATCAATAGAAGCAGTTGCATATGCACCACCACCAGCACCATGAACAATATGAACTACTGGTGCTTCAGTATAATCACTACCACCATTGGTCAATGCAACTCCAGTAACCTTACCACCAAGAACAGTACAAGTTGCTTCAGCATGTCTTGAATCTCCATCTGGAAGTCCACCACCTTTGAATATTACTTTAGGAACTTGTGTTGTTGGTAGTTTAAATGTTCCATTACCATTACCAACACCAGTACTATCATCAACAATCTCTACGTCCCATATCTCATCAGTCTTTGATGCCGATTCAATAATATCACCTGTTGATATTCTATATGTCGCACCTTGTTCACCTGTTTTGATTCCTCCTCTTACCTTGACATATCCAATCTGACCATCATTAGGTGTTCCTTGTCCATTATTGGGAATAGAACCACCTGATCCACCAGAACCACAATGCATTTGGAATGAAGTTGGATTGCTATAATTAGCAAGTTCTATAATAGCAGGCCCCCATAGTCCACCTGCTCCTCCTCCACCGCCACCAGCAGTCCAGTAAGAGTTATCATATGAAATAGTAGCAAATCCAGTACCATTTCCACTGTTACTATAAGAAGCAGATCCACTAGCAAACCAACCAGTAGACCATCCTGAACATCCTGCTTGACCACCTACACCACCAGCGTGTCCACCAGATCCACCACCACCGTCTGCATCTCCAGATCCACCGTCAGATCCACCAGCATTTCCTGGTCCGATGCCAGCACCACCGCCGCCACCGCCTCCTCCAATACATCCTGCATTCGCAGCACTTGATCCAGCATCAACTGCTAACGAAGTATATCCTGTTGCTCCTGTTGGTGCATCTCTTCCTGTTGTTGCAACATCATTAGTGTTATGACCGTGGCATCCACCACCTCCACCTCCACCAGCACCTAGTACCAATTCACCACTAGCTTGAAGACGAGTTGATGCACCACCTCCACCTCCATTTGTACGAGTAGAAGGATCAATATATCCAGCTGGTGCTGTTGATCCATATCCACCTGTTCCACCTTTCTGTGAAGATACAGCATTTGATCCTATACCATCTCCACCAGTTCTAATACTTGCACCACCTTCTGCTCCACCTGCTTCACCTTTAACAAGTATCCATGATTTCTGTTTCGCAAGTGCAAGCACTGATGGACTATTAATCATGGTAGCACTAACAGTAGTACCCTTACCACCAGGCATTGCATCAGGATTTCCTGGGTGTCCAGTTATTTCAGCAGCAGTACCACCTTCACCACCTGAAATTGTAAATGACAATGCAGTAATAGTTCCATTACCTATGAAACTAAAATCAAATGCACCAGCAGTATTTGGATTAACAGTAACATCTGTTGCTGAGTCACCTATCTTGACGTTAATACCAGAACCACCAGCACCAGCAGATGCACCAACAGATGCACCACCAGCACCACCTGTCTGTGGATCAGTAGTTTGATTATCTGGTGGTCCAACTGTCAACTTTTGTCCACTACCATTTGCTCCAGGTTGTCCTGTAAATTGTCCTGTTGGAGTATCTCCAGTTCCTGTCTTGGTGGTCATTCCACCAGCACCACCAGGACCACCAGCATTAGTTGATGCTGCTTCTCCTTTCTTACCACCACCAGCAGTCAACTTAAGGACAGAACCATTACCTAATTGCATCCAACTTTCACTACCATCAGTTCCAACAACTGTGCCAGATGCACCACCTCCACCTCCACCTAATACTGTGTACTCCATGTGTGTACAATTAGATGGGAAGTTAATAGAGCTGCCTGTTCCAGCAGTAGTCTGTTCCCATGTTGTATTGTATTCAACTATTGCTTGACCTTCATTAACTAATACTTTTCTACCACCAATCTCAGAGGCCGTAATAAACTTTCTAAATGTAGGTGCTGGAACTGTAGTTACAAACTGATATGTACCACCACTACCAGTAGCAAGATAGTTTTGCTCTGCTACAGGCATATCAATAATAAATTGATAACTACCACTAGGTGTACCAGTTAAATCAATTGCAACAACAGGACTTGCTTCTGCATTTGCCTGTGTGGTACATAATTTAATAAAGTTAGCATCTACTGCATAAACATAGTATGTTGTACCATCTACTAGATTTCCTATAGCACCACCAGTACTCTGAACATATTTAATTTGAGATTTGGTTGACAATCCATGACTAGGAATGTTAATAGTATCAGTACCAATATTAATAGAAGCAGATGCAACACTAAGAATCTTTTCAGGGTTTTGAATTGTTCCACATGATCCTGCACCACCCCATGCATCAAGAACATCATAGGTAGCAACAGATGCATCAGGGTTAGGTCTTCTTACTAGACCATGCTTATGCTTTAACTTAGTTCCTTCATCAGTTGGTGACCAGTTCTTTACCTTACCAGTTGCTTCCTTATACCTATACAAATATCTGTCAGAACCAGCTTTAGTTATTTGAGTTTCAGTAGTAGGAATACTACTATAAACTGCATGAGTATGATTTGGTGGTCCATCCAAATCCTCTTCTCTCATACTGAACTTAACAGTATGTTGTCCAATAATACTACAAGAAACTGTCTCAGTTACATTATCATATCCAGTGGTGACAATCCTACCAAGAGAGAAATAATCATCTTGTAATGTCTTATCAAGATACCATTTACCACCAGTAGTTCCAACACCAAGAGAACTGTTACCAATGTTGGGAGAATTATTACCATATACAGGACCATTACCAACTACCTTCTTGGTAATCATATCAGGAACTTTAAATGTACCCATGTATAGATCACCATAATATTCCATAACATTAGATTGGGTAATTGCTTGGAGTGTTCCAGCAGAATTAATCCTTGCTACAAGAAGAGCCCCAGTTCCACCTGATACTGTTACTGTTGGTGTGGTTGTATAACCTGAACCATAATTAATGACATTTATTTTAAGTATTTTACCATTTGCATCTACTTCAGCAACTTCTGCTTGAGCAGTAACATTACCTGTAGCTGGGTTTGGTGGTAAGTTACCATCAATAAATGGAGTAGCACTCCCACTACCAGGTTCTACCCTTACACCCATTACACCTGCTTGTTTGTCAAGATAACGTACTGTATTTCCTTGGAAAGCACTACCACCACCAGTAAAATTAACTGGATTGGATACTGCAAGAGCATCTGCCTTTGAAGTATGCAACCTAACATCATTATTATTTACCTTACTGATCCAATATATCTGACCATTAGTTAATCCAGGAATAGCACCACCACTCTGAGAATTTGCACCAGTTTGTTTTGGTGCATTGAAATATTGTATTCTATCACCAGTGAAACATCCATGACTACCAATGCTCCATACATTAGTAGAACTGTTTACTCCAGTACCAGGAACATTATTATCTTCAATGTCAGTTCTCTCTGTCTCAAGTTTAACAAACTTTGTTACAGTACCAGATCCAGTTTTTATAGTTGTGTATGTATTAGCAACATGAGTAACCCATGCACCCTTAGTACCTAATGCATAATCAGTAACACTATAATTGTATGGTAATGTACCATCTTGGAAATAAGTGAAAGCACCAGTAGAATCTTCTATTCTTATTCCCATCCATCCAGCATCTCTACCACCAGCATCATATCTTACTGCATATATCTTGCTTACATCTTGTATTGATGCAGTACCAGTTAATATTGTTGTCCATCCTGTACCATGATTAGTATATGATGACCATGATGTACCATAATATGCTCTTGATCTAGTATTGCTAGTTCCAACAGTATCATATACCTGTACCTTATCACCTACTCCTAATTTAATAGGAACAGGTAAATCTAATAATAATCCAAACTCACCAACAGTTCTACCAGTTGGTGTAGCAGTATTACTATCAAATCCTGATGTAGCATCCTTTAATATATGTTCACCACCAGGTCCAGTACCACCAACAGTACTAGGTGCTGTACCTTGAACCCAATTAGGATCAAATGTTGCTCCAGGCTGACCATCAACACCAGCAGATAAGTAGTTGCTATAAATTATAGGTCCAGTTGCATATACTCTTGACCTAGTATTAGTATTGTCATCTGTTACTTGTAACTTATCAGCACTCTTTAAATCAATTGCTGTTGGTGGTGTAAATGTAAATATACCTCTAGTCTGTGCTTTTCCAGCATTAGCATTAACATCAAATCCAAGTGCTTTTGTATCATCATCTTGGTTATCAACTAAGGTTATATCATTAACTCTAATAGCAGTCAACTTAGCCTTCTGTCCAGCTGCTTTTGCTGTAACTTTTATATTACTAAGTATGCCAGTTGTAATAACTGTCTGCCAACCTACAGACGCATTAGTCTCTACTGTGGTAATATTGGTTCCACTTATATCCCATTTATCAGTGGCACTTCCACCACCTTCAACATATACTTGAATAGAATCAGGATCATATACTGTTGTAATACCTGTAATTTCAATATTTGCAGATGTACCAGTTCCTGTACTCTGTGCAAATGTGGTAAGACTACCATCAAAAGCCTTGCTTGCAGGATTAGCAGATTCAAATCCTGATGTAGCAGTTAAATTAGAACTCCATTCAGTTCCATCATTCTTACTGAATCCAGCACTAGTTTGAGTAGGTACAGTTGGTGAAAGGAAATTACTCCACACCACACCAGCAGGAGCACCAATACTTACAACAGAATTAACAGTATATCCACTTCCACCACCACCTTCAACTGATGCTATAGTAATAACAATATCAGGTACACCACCTGCTTTACCCATCTTATCGTTGGGTAGATTTATAGTATCTCCAATTGAATATCCTTTTCCAGCAAAATCTAATGTAATTGTAGGAACACTAGTACCAGATGCAGGGACAACAACTTTAAACCATGCACCAGAACCATTACCTGTTAATGTTACTCCCTGAACAAGATATGTACCAGCTGGTCTGTTAGCATTGTAAGTAGCATTTGAAGTAAATGTTTTAACCATTCCCTCAAATGTTATGTCTATACCATTACTAGCAGCTCCACCATAATCATTACCAATAATTTGGAATAATGCTGGATAATCTCTAATGTAATGCTCATCACCATTACAGTACAAATATCCCTCATGTGTATAGGCAGGGTCATCACCTAACTGATATGCATTACCAACAGTTTCAGCATGTGTATGTGGATTTGAAGAAGCATTAATATAATTATGGTCAAACGAATTCTGACCAGCCTTAAGATTATTAACAATAGAACCAACTGGTGTTGTGTCTACATATAGATCTGTATAAAATCCCTGTCTTGGATTTCTATATTTCTGTGGAGTCGCTACCATAATTACGTCTTAATTAGATATTCCATGATAATGAATGGAGAGGTTGCACCATCAATTGATGGTGATGAATCTGTTCCTATTTCCATTGTTGTGGATAAGTTTTCTGGATTAACAGTAATAGCATCTGTCTTAACTTTATATGTATGTGTTGCAGTAGCATCTATATCAACTCTATGATCATGAATAGTAGGATCAGTTGCTTGAACTAAATTCTGAGTATCAGTAAATATATGTTCTACTGCTGTATATCCACTGTCTGCTCTATTATAATTTTCATTTGATTGTAATGGCAAAACATCAGCCAAACTATTATTAGCAAAATCTACTGGGACATTTGGGTTGGTTCCACCTGCAACATATGTTGCTGGTTGCAATATTGGTTGACCAGTACTAGATCCAACATTAGTATTAGATGAGACACAAGTACACAAACCAGTAAGAGGAATACATAACTCTATATTATTTGTAAATTGAGCTCTGTCAGTATTATTAGGAGATCCCCAAGTTTCTGCTCCGTCATACATTGTTGGAGCTACTTGTACACATCCTGCCTTAAACTCAGATTGATTGGGGTTACCACCTTCAATACATCCATTGTTATAACCAGTTGCAGTATATGCCCAAGTACAGTTCCAAGAAGAACCACCATAGTTAGTTCCTGAGTTTGGATTCCAGAAAGTAATTGCTTTACAAACTTCCTGTCTACTACCTGCTGGATTAATACTTCTTTTTGTTACATTACTACCACCACTTGTAGTAGAAGGATTCTTTGCTATTTCTTCTGTGGTACAACCATTCAAAGTAGTATAGCTACTTCCGTTCCATGTTCTAGCATCTTTAATATAACCACTACCAGCACCAGTACATGTATATCCATTCTTTACAGTTACTGTACTACCTTGATCAAATCTAGTTGCCCATAACCAATCATACACGTTAATAGTTGTAGCATTAAAAGTACCAGTTTCACCTTCCTTTCTTGCTAAGTCATTAGTTTCAGTAGCACCACTTCCATGAGCAAATCTAGTCATATTCCTAGATCTTGTTGCTGAGTGTGTATGAGTATGTGGATGTAATGCTTGCTCATCTACAGCAACCTCATCTGTACGATGGTTAGTACCAGCATAAACATATCCTGGTTTTCCTGTAATGGGAATCTCTTGACTGGGAAGAGTTATGTCTCCTCTGTATATTATAGTAGCAGTAGAAGATCCAGTCTGGTTTGTTGCTTCAATAGCAATACCAGATCTACTAACCTCTTGATTAACTGAATTGTTTAATCTAATATTATTATATACTCCTGCGTTAGCACCAGTTGTAGGCTCAGGATACTTAGATCCAAAATCAGGAACCATGAACTGTGTAGCATTTATTGTTTCAAAATCAGTATTGTCTAAATTCTTCTTCATGAACTTGGTATTAGTACCAGTTCCTAAAATTGCAGCAAGTCTTGGATAATCATCAGCATTATATTTTGCACCATCACATTTTAAATATCCAGCAGGTAAATTTTTTGGATTATTTCCTTCTGTTGGATCACCTTCATATTGTACAGGCCAAATAATAATCTGTCCTGTTAAATTTCCATACTTTGATCTTTCTTTTGTATAAAATTTTGCCATTAGTATGCCTTAATTAAGAAAGTGCAAGTTAAACTTGGTTGTGTGGTATCACACACTATATTTAGAGCATCTTCAATGCTTTCTGCTTGTAAACTAGAACCATTTGCATTATTAGCAGTGAATGTTGTCATTATCTTACTGCCATCAGTCATTGATCCACCAGTCTGTTGAATCTCAAAACTATCATGTGTATGAGATTGGAACTGAGCACTTAAAGGATCTTTATTAGCAGCAGGTAAATTCATTGCACATCCCCAAGTAGCATACTTAAATCTCACGTCAACAGTACCACCAGTAACAACAGTCTGATTTAGTTTTACTTTTAATTGACTGCCATCCTTAATAACCTTTTGAACTGTTGTACCTTCATTGAAATACTTAAATTTAAACTTAGGGTCTTTAGTGGTAACATACATTAAAGGAGTTATCATATCCCATTGATACCAAGTATTTGGTGAAGTACCATATAATCTTCTAAGGTCTGTACCAATAGGAAGAACAATCTCATTACTTTGAGAACTAAGAGTACAACCATCAACATCAAAAGGTGTAAATGTTTCTGGATGATCTACTATATTACCTTTAGTTTGTGGTGTAATTCCTTGAGTAGTTAAATCAGTATAACCATACCAGTTTGCTGCATTCTGTTCTATCATTGGTCTGGGGAACATTCCAGTATAACATTTGGTAGCATGTGTAGATATTGGTTCTGTTAAATCCAATGCACCAGTCTCACCAATTGAATAAACATTCTGTCTATATTCAACAGCCTTATGTCCAGATCCTCTTGTAGCAGCATTTGTATCTGCTCTTGCCGTACCTTCATGATGAGTATTCCAGTTATCTACACCAGCTGGAACAGTGGCCCAATAGTTAGGAGCAGGGTTCGCTGTTGAGTTAGAATTATCGTTAACATATTCCCCAGTGAATTCCATCTTAGGCATAGTATCTTCATATTCTGGAGCACCATAAAATGTCAACTGTTGTCTACCATCAGCCCACTGAGTAGGTTCTGTTGTAGCATTAACACATTCAACTTTAGTAAGATTAGTATTACATACATCACAAACACTACTATTTGCTGATCCTGTCATAAGAACACCAGCATCAGTTCTGAATGGCATAGCACCACCCATCTTAGGATTTGTACTTGGAATACTATCTGAATGTCCATGTCTAGGAGTATGGTTAACGCCCAACTTACGTGGCATGGTATAAATTGTTTCACCAAAATCAGGAGATCCTAGTTTGATACCAGTAAATTTAAAATATAAAAATCCTGATAAATTAAGAGTAAAATCAATATCTGCTGTTGCATTCCAATCTGATTTAATTATATTTGTATCACCATAATCCTTTACCAATGGCCTAGGAGTTGCATCTTCAGTAACTAAAACACTAGAAGCAGTTGGTTGTCCATACTGATATTCAGTCTTAGTAAGATGAATCTCTTCTAAATCTATCAATGCAGATCCTGAAAGATTAGGTGTAAAGAATGTAGCAGTACTATCTGCATATGGAAATTCAGGACTATTAGTAGTCATGTCACCACCATAAGTATCACCTATAACAGATGCCAGCATTGGATAGTCTTTAGCATCAAGTGATTTTCCATCACATACTATCCACCCTTTAGGGATGTTAGAAGCAAGGAATCCACCTCCTCCATCTCCACCCCAAGGCATGATTGTGCCAATCTTGGCACTCTGCATAGATTTAACAGAATCGTAGTATACTGCCATTTATAACTCCATTAGCCACCATCCACGAAGATTGGATGGAATTGTCTGTGATGCTGCGGTTCCTACAATATCGTAGTTTCCAACAAACACTAAACCAAATGATGCATTACGTGATTGAATAACAAGCTCACCTGAATCCCATGCTGTAGGTAAAGGATTACCAGATCCAGCGTTGATCTTAGTACCTGTTGCATCACCTTGGATTGCAGTGGAAACACCACCAATCTTAAGTGCTCTGATTACTAGACTTGTGTTATATGTCAAGTTACCACTAAGTTCAACGAATCTAATCATATCACCTGTTTGTGCATCATCTGGTAGGTATAGAACCATGTTACTTGCACTAGTAACATTAAGTAGATAGTTCTGGTTAATCTGTAATGGAGAAGTTTGTAACTGACCTATACCAGCAACGGAATCAGCAGCAACATAAGTGTATCTTCTACCACCACCAGCAGTCCAGTACTTCTCAATACCAAATGAATCAATAGCACCAGACTGATAGATTGTGAAGTCCTTAGGACCAACAGTATTAGTTCCAGCACTACCTAAATTATCAATCTGGAAGATCTTATCTGTTTCATCACCTGTAACCTTAAGTTTACCCTTCATGTAGAAGGATTCACCCATAGCAACAGAACCAGTCATTGCTGTAACTCTGAACTTATCTTCAGTGCTACAAACACCACTTGATACACAATCCTCATACTTAACGGCAAGGTCAGCAGTGAAAGTACCTGGTCCAAAGACTGTTAAACCAGAAGCCCCAGTCTTAACATCAGATATTGATCCATCACCAACGTGACCATCATCAGAACATATGACAGCAGCAAGATTAATACCACCAGAACCATATATTCTAAGAGCACCACCATGAACTTCAAGGTCATCCATGATAGTAGTCTTACCACCACCATATAATGTAGTTACTGTACCAGCAGAAGTATTTGGATTTCTAACTTCCTTAGGTCTCTTAGTTCCAGCTACAGCATCAACAGCTCCATCTGCACTGTCAACGAAGAAGAACTCATTTCCAATTCTGAAGAAGGTTTGATAGTCCATAATTGGAGCAATCAAATCGGCATTAGCAAGAGGAATTTCGTATCTAGTATCACTAGTATTAGGTGCTCTACACTTGAATGTAGCATCATCCTTCCTTAATGTTCTTGTAGCAGGAATATCACGGTTAAGTGTTGTAGTTCTATAAGAATCACTTATCTGTCTATCAGCATTAAGAGTTATAGAAGGAACTGCATTAGGATGATCAAATGGTTGTTCTAACTTAATTACGTCAGCACCAACGACAAATGATTGAGCAGTTGTACCTTGTTGTCCTCTACCACTAATGTTATAAGGAGCCACACCTTGTGAAGCAGTTGGCAAGAATAACTTACCAAGATTTGCACCTGTTCCTGTATAAGGATCAGCAGTAATATATACAATTTCAATACTAGAAGCAGTGTAAATTGCAACCAAATCACCCTTAGTAAATGCTGCTAAGTTTGAAGCAATTTCAATGTCACTAGTTGATGGTGTAACAGCAGTTTGTATAGTAGTCTTAGGTCCAGTTCCATCAGTTCTTTCAGATTGTGGATCATATCTGTAAACATAAACTGTATCACCCTTACTGTAGGCAGCAGGAGAAGTTCCCCAAGATTCACCATTAGCAATTACAACACCATGTCTGTTACCAATTTGAGTGTCACCAGTACAGGTATCTACCTCAAATGTCTCAGTACCACTACCATTAGTAATGGTTAGTTTCTTATTAGTATCTGCATTAACAAATGGTGTTGTACATGAACCATTCAACTGAAGTGTTCCAGTATTGTTTATATCACCATTGATAGTTACATCACCAGTAACAGTATTAATTTCAAATAATGTTATCTCACTACCAGTATCACAACCTCTCTTAACACTAAACAACTTAGCAGTTTCAACTAATGTAGTCTTAAGTTCAAATATCTCACCATCATCACCAGTTGTAGTACGTGTGAT
>CERB01079044.1_pt1 | contig 12756 bp, 10 predicted proteins | sample 356271 | NCBI WGS metagenome assembly CERB01 (sample SAMEA2621155, study PRJEB7988) | marine metagenome | isolation source: saline water (ENVO:00002010), including
CTTGATACTATTGGATGGATATATTACAAATTAGAAGACCTAGAGAAAGCCCAAAAATTTTTGGAAGCTTCATTAGAAATCATAGATGATAATGCTGTAGTCTTGGAACATTTAGGTGATTTAATGATGAAAGGCAATAAATCTAAAGATGCTAAAAATTATTATTTACGTGCTCTAGAGCTAGATAAAAACAATCCTATATTAATTAAAAAGGCTTCACCTGAATAAAATAGGATATTTAGTTATAATTATTTTGATTGGGTGCTCAACTGCTCCTGATACATCAGTTGATGTATTTAGTTATCCTGAATTAAAAAATAAATTATACTGTAGAGGTAATGGTTATATTTTATCTAAAGGAGCTCTAGAAGGTAGATTAAACTTTAGTTTTACATCTACTCAAGATACTGCTCATATTCAGTTCAAAGATATTATTGGTAGAAAAGTGCTATTTTTAGTAGTGGCTAATGATCAAATAGATGCATGGGATATGCGAAAAAATATAAGATATGATAAACAATCAATTATTATAGCCTTACCTATGTTTGAATTGATTAAACCAGGTGAATTAAGGAAGTTTCTTTGGGGTGAAATTCCAGATGAATTTTCTAATACTGAATTAATTAATTCTAGAACAAAAAAACTTAATGGACAAATACAATTTAAATCTAGACAAACAGAAATTGGATCGTTAGTTGATTATGTATCATTCAAAATGATTGAAGAGAAGGATGAAATAAATTTTGAAATAATAAAAAGAGAGTTTGATATGCAATATCCACATCTCATTAAGAATATTCCACAATCAATAAAATTTTTAAAGGATAGATCATGAAAATTTCAGTAGTTGTCCCAGTATACAATGAGGTTGATTCAATTCCTCAACTTCATAATGAATTAAGAGCAATATTGTCTGATTTTGATTCATATGAAATTTTTTTTATTGATGATGGTTCTTCTGATGGATCAGATCAAGAGATTAAAAAAATAATCGAGACTGATTCAAAAATAAATTTAATTCAATTCTATAGAAATTTTGGAAAATCTGCAGCTCTAGCTGAAGGATTCAAATACGCTACTGGTGATTATATTATTACTATAGATTCTGATTTGCAAGATGATCCAAAAGAAATTCCAAATTTGATCAATGAGTTAGAAAAAGGTAATGATTTAGTTTCAGGTTGGAAAAAAGATAGGAAAGATCCACTTTCTAAAAAGTTGCCTTCAAAATTATTCAATTTTATTACACGCTTATTTACTGGTGTTAGAATACATGATTTTAATTGTGGATTAAAAATTTATAGAAAAGCTGTCATAAAATCGTTGGATCTCTATGGTGGACGTCATCGTTATATACCGGCTATGGCGGGTCAGAAAAAATTTAAAGTTTCAGAAATAGTTGTAAACCATCGCCCCCGCATTCATGGAAAAACAAAATACGGAGGTTCTAGGTTTTTCCATGGACTGTTTGATTTAGCGTCGATCTTATTTTTATCAAAATATACTCAAAGTCCGATGTATTTTTTTGGTAAAGTCGGGATGATAACTTTCTTCGCTGGAATATGTATTGAGACATATGTCATTTATTTGAAATATTTTATTGGAGAACCTTTTGCAAAACATATGGCACTATTAATGCTTGGAATATTAATTATTGTTATTGGAATTCAATTTTTTTCAATTGGTCTTGTAGGGGAAATGATAGCCAATTCAAATCAAGATAAAGAAACTCGAGTTAAAAAGGTTTACTAAGTACTAAAATTATTTTTTATGAAAATAATACTTATTGGACCTTTTCCACCTTATCGAGGAGGAATTTCATTATTTAATCATTCATTGGCCAATGAGTTTGAGAAAGAGCATGATGTACATAGAATCTCTTTTTCACTACAATATCCAAAAGTTATGTTTCCTGGAAAATCACAATTTTCTGAATTCCAAGGAAAACCCTCTAAAAAATTGATCAATTCAATAAATCCAGTAACTTGGAAAAATACTGCAAATTATATTAATTCAATAAATCCTGATTTAGTTATTTTTCAATATTGGATGCCATTTTTTGCACCAGCTTTTAATTCAATTGCTAAAAATATAAGAAGAGGATGTGATGCAAAGATATTGGTTAATTGCAATAATGTAATACCGCATGAGACAAATCTTGCAGATAATTTGATGACCAAGTCATTTTTTAAAAATTGTGATTATTTTATGGTAATGTCTTCTGAGGTTGAAGCGGACTTAAAATCTATAATTAGTAAACCCAAATACAGGAAGGTTCCTCATCCTTTATATAATTTTTTTGGGAAAAAAGTTTCTAAACAAAAATCGCGAAAAGAATTGAAATTAGGAGATGAAAAATTAATACTTAATTTTGGATTGATTCGTGATTACAAAGGTTTAGATATTTTAATTGAATCTGCTAAAACAATAAAAACTAAAATAGATAATTTCAAAATTATAGTTGTTGGAGAATGTTACACTAGTGAAAAAACCTTTGTTGATTTAGCAAAAAAATTTAATGTAACAGATTGCATAGACTTTAGATTTGAGTTCATTCCTGATGATAAGGTTAAATATTATTTTTCTGCAGCAGATCTTATTGTATTACCATACAGATCAGCTAGCCAGAGTGGTATTGTACCAATAGCCTATCATTTTGATAAGCCTGTAATTGTCTCAAATGTAGGAGGATTACCAGAAGTTGTTGAAGTTGGGGAAAGTGGATTTGTATGTGAACCAACACCTAATGATTTATCAAAATCAATAATCAATTTTTTTGATCACGATTTGAATCAGTTCACTGAGTTTATATCAGAATATAAAATGAATTTTTCATGGAGCAGTTTTGTAAAAAATATTATTGGTTTATCAAAAGAATAATGAATAAATCAGTAAATATTTTTATTCTGAATTGGAATGGCAAAAAAGTTGTTCATGAATGCTTGGATTCATTAATGAAAATCTCATATTTAAATTCTAATGTTATTGTTATTGATAATGGTTCTAAAGATGATTCTATAAATTTTATATCTAAAGAATTCCCCAAGGTAAAAATTATAGAATTAAAACATAATTACGGTTTCGCTAAGGGCAATAATATGGGATTTAATTCCATTGATCAGGCAGATTATTCTATTTTTATAAATAACGATACTATTGTTGATTCTGATTTTGTTGAACCATTAATAAATACACTTGAAGCAGATGAGAAAATAGCTCAAGTTTCTCCTAAAATATTTTACCATCACCAAAAAAATAAAATTTGGTATGCTGGAGCTACAGTCAATTTGCTAATTGGATATATTCGACATAATGGAATTCGAAAAAAAGATAGTACAATATTTTGTTATCCTTCGATAACTGATTATGCAACTGGATGCTGTGTATGTATGCGCTCAAATGAATTTGATGAAATTGGTATGTTTGATGAATCTTTTCCAATGTATTGTGAAGACGTTGACTTGTCATTGCGATTTAAGAAAGCAGGTAAGAAGGTTTTCTACGTTCCTGATTCTAAAGTTTGGCATAAAGTCTCATACTCGATTGGAGGAGAGTTTTCAATTAATAAATGGAAAATAAAGCAACTGGGAAAATTTAAACTGATTAGTAAACACTTAAATTCTTTAATAGTGATCTTAATTTTTCCTTTACTAGTTTTATTATCACTTATCGAGTTAGTAATGAATTCATTAATACGCTGGTTCAGATAAAAATGTGTGGAATACTATTTACAAATGATCCGAATATAAAGAAAAAGAGTTTTGTAAGTGCGCTTTATGAAATGGAACATAGAGGTCCTGATTCTACTGGTGGTTATGTATCTTATGAAAACAATAAGCTAGGTCATAACAGATTAAAAATTATTGATCTAAATAATAGAAGTAATCAGCCCCTAAAATCCCAAAATAGTGAATATGATATAATTTTTAATGGTGAGATTTATAATTATGCTGAATTAGCAAAAAAATATAATCTTGATATGATTACTAAAAGTGACACAGAAGTATTGCTTGAATTATATGTTCTTCTTGGATCTAAAATGCTTCAAGAATTAAATGGGATGTTTTCATTTGTAATTTATAATAACCAAACATCTGAAATTTTTGCTGCTCGTGATAGGCTTGGTATTAAACCATTATATTATACCAAACAACGTAATTATATCACTTTATCATCTGAAATTTCTCCGATTATAAAGCTATACAATTTTTCTGAAATTGACGATATAGGAATTCGACAGTATAAAAAACTAAGAGCGTTCTTCAACGGAAGGACTTATCTAAAAAATGTACAGATGTTTCCTGCTGGATATTTTATGGAAAAAAGCAAAGTGCAAAGATATTGGTGTTTACCTATTGGGCAGAAAGACCAACCTGAAGATGATGAATTAGTTGATTTGTTAAACTCATCTGTAAAATATAGATGTATTTCTGACGTAGAAGTTGGGAGCTATCTTAGTGGAGGAATTGATAGTACATTAATTGCATCTATAGCTAAAAAAGTACATTCATGGACAGTAGGATTTAATTCATTGAATGAATTTGAATGGGGAAAGCTAGGGGCTGCTTTTATTGGAACATCTCACCATGAAGTTCTGGTAAATGAAGATAGTTTTATAAGCTCAGCAATAGCAATGATTAACAAGAGAAAAGAACCACTTTCTGTTCCCAATGAAGTTTTACTTTATGAAATGACAAAACAGGTTAAAATTAAGAATACTGTCGTTCTTTCTGGTGAAGGGGCTGATGAATTATTCTTTGGATATGATAGGATATTTAATTGGGCTCAAAATAATAAATGGGATTTAGAGTCATTTGATAGCTATTATTCATATGGATCTCATAAAGATGACGAAATAATTGAAGATGTTTTGTCACCTTTTATGAATTATGGTGAATGTATAGATATTGTTGCTGCTTTTTTTCAGGTCGCTCATTTACATGGTCTATTACGAAGGCTAGATAACGCTACAATGCTTTGTTCTGTAGAAGCTAGAGTACCATTTGTAGATCATAGACTAGTTGAAAGAATGGCAGGAGTACCTTTTACATATCGATTTAAAAATGGTATATCAAAATACCCACTTAAAAAGTTATTTAAGGATCATTTGCCGGAAGAGATTATTAACCGTAAAAAAGTTGGATTTCCTGTACCTATATCAAAAATATTTAATGAAAAAAATCAACCTATGGATCAATGGTTGAAGTTTAATCTAGATACTCTAAATATTGAGAATTAGTTGGAGATAAAATTTATGAAAGCAATTATTCTAGCCGCAGGTAAAGGTGAAAGATTAATGCCTTTAACTTCTGATAAGCCTAAAAGTTTATTGGAATTAAAAAATGGAATCACTTTATTAGAATCACAATTAATAAATATTTATAAATCAGGAATTAAAAAAGTTATAGTTGTAACAGGTTATCAGACTGAAAAAATAGAATCTAAAGTTGAATTTTATTCGGATAAATATAATATAGATATTAAAATTATTTATAATCCATTTTTTGATATTTCAAACAACCTAATATCATTATGGCAAGCAAGACATGAGATGGCAAGTGACTTTATTATAATTAACGGTGATGATATTTTCAAAGAGTCTGTTTTATCTGGATTAATTAAATATGATAAAAATGAAATAATCACCATGGTAATTGATCGCAAAAAGAAATATGATCTCGATGATATGAAACTAATTATTAAAAATGAAAAAATTTTAAGAGTTAGTAAAAATATTCCATTAGATGAGGCTAATGGTGAATCTATAGGAATGATTAGAGTAACCGGCAAGGCAAGAAGTATCGTCGTGAGTACTATGGAAAAAATGGTTAGAAATAAAAAATATATGGACGTTTTTTATTTAGAGATGATCCAGAAACTTATAAATAAAGGAATTTCAGTAGGTTCATATGAGATTAGTTCAAAAGATTGGGCAGAGATTGATTTTCACCCTGACCTAGAAGATATTAATAAAATGATATCTAGATTCAATAAAGATTGGTTCAATTAGCTCTCAATTAAATTTAGTATGATAAGCCTATTCAAAAAAAATCGTACACGAAAATATTTATATTTTTGTTTATCACCCGTTTACTACTTGCTTGGGCTACTAAGAGGGATTGGTTTAATTAAAAAAAAATATATTATATATGGAGCAGCAGGTGGAATTGCATTTATTGATAATTCGAAATATTCATTTTTATTAAATAAAAATGAATACGATTGTATTTGGATAACGCATTCTTATTCTCTTTCAAAAGAATTAAGGTTAAAAGGTTATAAAGCATATTTAAGCTATAGTCTTAAAGGCCTTTTTTACCAAATCTTTGCTGAAATTGCGATAATATCACATGGGACATTTGATTTGAATCCTATGCTTCTATTTAGGGTTCCAGTAATTCAGTATTGGCATGGATGCCCTATTAAAAGAATAGGATCTGATGTTTATATGAATGGTTCTAAAACAGTTGGTGACGCAATTTGGGACTGGATCTATAAGTTAATTCCTCATCTAAACAATTATTATGCAGATTTTTTTGTAGATAATTCAATTAATATGAATTATAAAAGTCCTTTTAAACCATTTATTTCCAGATATTTACAATTACCATATCCGCGTTTAATTACTTTACAGTCAGATAAAAATGAGGAGATTGAAAATAATATTAAAGCACTTGATGAATTCAGCTCTCTAAAATTAAAGGGAAAGCATATTGTTGTATATTTGCCAACATATAGAAAAGATCTTAATCAGCAAAAAAAATTGGCAAATCAATTGATTGAACTTCACAAATTATTTTCTGAAGATGACCGATTTGTTTTCGTTTATAAATCACACTTTATTTCCCCTGATATTGCTGATTTAAAAAACAAAAATATTTTAGAGTATACTAGCCCAGATCCGTACCCTCTCCTTTCAATATCATCTGCTCTTATTTCAGATTATTCTAGTGTTATTTTTGATTATTTGCTTACAAAAAAGCCATTATCGATTTTTACTTATGATATGGATTTTTATAAAAATGATCCTGGTTATTATTATGATATTGAAGAAATATTTAGTTCTTATATAGCTCGAAAACCCGTAGAGGTATATAACATGCTTTGTCAGCAGATAATTAATGAGGATAGCAAAAAGGATGAGCAACTTAATATATTCAATAATTTATTTTTACCTTCTTATAATAATGGAAACTATGATATAGAGGGAATAAAAAAAATATGTGGGCTAAAGTAATAAAATGAAAGGTCCTTTTACAAAAAACCTTTATAAATGAATCTATTATTTATAACACCGTATCTACCTTCAGAATCTAGTGGGCACGCAGGTGCGCAATTAATTTATAGAAATATCATAGCTCTTTCAAAAATACATAATTTAACTGTTGTTTCATTTGAAGATAGAAATGAAAATATGGTTATTGATAAGCTCAATACAAATAGTATAGATGTTTATACTGTACCTTACCCAAGGAATCAAAAATCATTAGCAGGGAAAATCAATTCGCTTTTTATAAATTTTTCTGCATTTTTATCTTTTTTAAAAGGAAATGAACCATTTTTTATTGCAAAATATGAAAATAAGAATATGCGCGATCTTTTATCAAATTTAATTATGAAAAATAACTTTGATCTTATCCAAGTAGAATACAATGTGATGCATCACTATGCTGATTTGTTCAAAAATATACCGTCAATTATAGTCTTTCATGATATTTCAACAAAACTTTTTGAAAGAGGAAAAGATCTAGGCAGAAAACTTGATCACTGTTCTTATCAAATTTCAAAGAAAGTTGAAATTAAAATTGCAAATAAATTTGATGCGGTTGTTACCTTAACTGATCAGGATAGATCATATTTAATTGATTTAGGATATAGTAAAAAAATCTATGTTATACCGCCCCAAGTTAAAAACGTTGACTTTTCCCCAGTTGATAAAGTGCCAAATACTATATGTTTTATAGGCTCATTTTATCGAGAAACAAATATTCAAGCTGTTGAAAAATTAATTGATGAAATCTTTTTAAATATTTCTGTTCCTGTGGAGTTAAATATTGCGGGTAAAGGAATGCCAAAAAAATTAAAAAAGAAAATTAATGATTTAAATGGTATCAATTACCATGGGTTTGTTAGTGATATAGATGGATTTATTTCAAAACAAATGTTAATGGTAGCACCTATTGAATTAGGAGCAGGGCTAAAAATGAAGATCCCCCATTCTTTGATAAATGGAACGCCAGTTATAACATCTCCAGTTGGTGCTGAAGGAATTACTATTGATCATAAAAAGGGACTCTGGGTTTGTAAAAATAATTCTGAAATGGTTAATAAAATAAATAGTTTATTACCTAATTCTGAAAAATTGATCGAAAGAGGGAAAGAGGGGAAGTCTGCAGTAAGTGAATTATTTTCTGCTAAAGTTATATCTCAAAAATTTGAAAAACTATATTCAATAGTAACTAAATAATGAATGTTGCAACTAAGATAGCAAAAGAATCCACCATTACATTCTCAGGTATGTTATATGGGAATATAAATAGATATTTATATACTGCATTATTAGCACGATGGGTTGGCCCCGAATATCTTGGTATATATTCATTAGCAAATGCAATAATGCTTATATCAGAGGTTCTGGCTAAAATGGGTCTGGAAACAGGAATTATGAGATTTGTGAGTCAGTTAAATCCAGATTTAGATGTCAAAAAAGTCCAAAGTATTATTGGCTCAGCTTTAAAAATGACATTTTTTTCTTCCTGTATTATTATGTTTATTTTGATTATTTCATCAGACATAATAGTAAGATTATTAAATGAATCATCCATACTTAAAACTGTTATTGTCATTTTTGCTGTTGCAATTCCATTCAATGCATTAACTATGGTTTCAGCTTTTGCAACTCAAGGATTTAAGAGGTTGAAACATAAAATAATTGTTACACAATTTTTTAATCCAACAATTTTATTATTATCAATGGTATTTTGTTATTGGTTTATTTCAAATCAGTCATCAATAATGATTCCTATGTTAATTACAGGTGTTACAGGTTTTATTTTTATGTTTATTAATCTTAAATCTGTTTCAGGTATTAAAATGAATCATTTAATTGATTCTCCCTTTGACACTCAATTATTAAAATTTTCGTATCCTTTAATGTTTGTAACTATGCTTCAAACATTAATGCATTGGATGGATATATTGATGTTAGGTTATTTTGTTGATGCCAGTATTGTAGGTCTCTATCATCCTGCGGCGAGAACAGCTGGTTTGCTTCAGGCATTATTGTTATCTTTTTTAAGTATATATGCTCCATTGGCTTCACAGTTTTATGGAGAGGGTAAAATTGATAGATTGTTATATATATACAAGTTGGTCACTAGATGGCTAATAATTTGTGCTCTACCAATCTCATCAGTATTTATTATATATCCAGAAAAAGTTATGTTGTTATTTGGACCTGAATATTTAAGTAGTTCACAAATTCTTGTAATACTAACAATTGGAACACTTTTACAGGCTATCGTTGGCGTAGCTGGACCAACTTTGACTATGGCTGGATATACCAAGCTTGTTTTATGGAATACAATTGGTGCGTCTATTATAAATTTTACATTGAATATTTGTCTAATACCTATATATGGTATCTATGGCGCAGCATTTGCTACATTTATTTCATTGACATTAATTGGATTAGTCAGGGTTATTCAGGTTAGAATGATTTTAAAAATCAATTTTATTGATATAAAACTCTTGAAACCAATTCTTGCAGGAGCAATAACATATTTTATATTGTTTATTCTCAAGCCGTATATTTTAGGATACCATACATTGGTCACGTTTTCCATAGCAGTCTCAATATCACTACTTATTTTTGGATCGCTCATTTGGCTAATGGGAATTGAAGAAGAGGATAAAGACTTTTTTCGTGGGCTTGGGATTATAAAAGAAAGTATAGCGGTCAAATGAAAATTAATTTTAATAAACGCACGATATTCGCAATTGGTTTTATGTCTTTAATTATTTCTTTTCTTTTTAATACTATCATTTTTGATAATAAGACATTTGGGTCTCCAGATAGTTTAAGTCCAAAAGCAATTGGAATTGCACTTAATAAGGAATCTGAAGATATTAATGAATTTCCACAATGGCAGCCATGGGTATTTAGTGGAATGCCATCAGCAGAAGCATTTACTAATATTTCAAATCTCTATTTTCCAGAGTATTTTTTTAAAATATTTTTTTTATCAGGTATATTGATACAATTACTTCATTTATTATTTGCAGGAATAGGTTGTTTTTTCCTTTTAAAATATTTTAAATGTTCTGACTGGGCCTCATTCCTTGGCGCTACTGGTTTTATGGTTACGCCGTATATGGTTACAATGGTTGTTTTTGGCCATGGCAGCCAAATGATGACTGCAGCTTATATACCATGGGTCCTTTGGCTTACAGTTCAATTATGGGAAAAGCCAAATTTATTTAAATGTGGTTGGCTAGGAATTCTTCTTGGATTTCAATTGCAAAGAGCTCATGTCCAAATAGCTTATTATACCTGGCTAATGATTGGGGCATATGTTTTATTAATGATTATTGCTGAAATAAAAAGGAATGAAGACCAATTTAAAATCATAAAAAAGTTTGGTATTTTCAGTTTAGCCTGTGTTTTGGGTATTGGGCTATCAATGTTGATTTACTTGCCAGCTATTGATTATTCAGAATATTCAATAAGAGGAGGCTCAACTTCTGGTGGGGCAGATTATGATTATGCAACTGGATGGTCTTTTCATCCAAAGGAGATTTTAACTTTTTTTATTCCTTCTGCTTTTGGATTTGGTGGTCAACCATATTGGGGATTTATGCCATTTACTGATTATCCTAATTACATGGGAATTATAATTTTGATGTTAGCATTCATTGGGTTGCTTGGGAAAAAAGAACTCATTCATTGGTTCTTTTTAATCACTTCACTCTTAGCTTTATTTATTTCTTTTGGTAAACATTTTAGTCCTATATATAACCTATTTTATAATTTTTTTCCTTACTTTAATAAATTTCGTGTTCCACATATGATTCTAATTTTACTGCAATTTAACATTGCAATATTAGCAGCATTTGGCCTTGATAAGCTGATCAAAATAAGAAAAGAAAATATACCACAGTGGTTTTGGATATTTTGTGGATTTGCTGGTCTTATCCTAATTGTATTATCAATAGGAGGTCCATTTATTGAGTCTTTTGTACGAGAAAGTTTCCCATTACCAAGGACATCTGATGCTTTTGCTGCACAAAAATTAAATAATCTAAGATGGGACTTATGGATAAATGATTCATGGCTAATGTTAATATTTTTTGCTTCCTTTCTTGTATTAATTTGGTTGCGAATTAACAAAACTATTTCAAAACAATTATTTTTTGGGTTAATAATCTTTTCAGGAGTAATAGATATCGCGATGGTTAATTATAAGATAATTGAGCCATCTAGGAAAAGTGGAAGATCCTCACAGCTAATTTCAAATAGAGCAGTAAATAATTTTTTTAGTACGGACGAAATTGTAACTTTTCTTAAATCAGATCAGAATAATTTTAGAATTTATCCTATTGGACCATTATTTGGTGAGTCAAGATTTGCAGCTTTTGGACTAGAATCAATTGGCGGATATCATCCTGCAAAGTTAAAAATCTACAATGATTTTTTACAGAAGACTCGCAATGCGGCTTCTATACCTGTTCTACGAATGATGAATGCAAAATATTTAATTTCTCCTCAGAAAATTGAAAACCCCTATTTATCATTAGTTAAACAAGATATGCTGAAATCAGCTCAAGGAAATATACCTGTAGAAGTATATAAATTATCGAATTTTATGCCAAGGGCCTGGTTCGTAAAAAATATTCAAGTTATAGATGATAATGATGTGTATCAAAAAATTATTGAACCAAACTTTGACCCCCAAGCTTTAGCTTTTGTGAATAAGATGGTTGATTCTCCATCCAAAGAAAAAGCAGAAATAGTTGATTTTGAAAAACATTCAAATAAAATAACAATTTCAACAAAATCATTAGGAAATCAATTTTTAGTTTTAAGTGAAGTTTATTATCCTCTTAGATGGAAGGCATATATTGATGGGGATAAAGCTGAAATTTTAAAAGTGAATGGAATTATCAGAGGTTTAAGTTTATCGTCAGGTGACCACAAGATAGAGTTTATTTATGACAAGTCATCATTTTCTTCTGGTAGGATAATTTCATTTATTTCATTTAGTCTTTTATTATGTATGCTGATGGTTGGGGTTTATTTTAAAAGGAAATAATGAATCATTTTAGATTATATACAAAGATTAAGCTCGGAATATTTATTGTTGCCCTATTTTCAATTCTTGGAGTATTTCTCTATTCAAATTCTGTTGTGGATCAGCTACGTAGTGATAATAGACAAATTGTAACAATATATTCTCAAATAATTGCAAAGACAGTTAATGAAGACAATGATGAGAATTTGAATTTTGTATTTGATGAGATCATTAAAAAAATTCAATTTCCTATCATTTATTCTGATCCTGATAATAAGCCTATATTATCACGGAATATAGATTCTAAATCATTAGATGATCTTTTAAAGCCAATGGAAACTATGGACTCTCAAAACAAACCAATTCCAATATCATTTAAAGATTCTGTATCAGGTGATGATATACTCTTGGGGTTTTTACACTATGGTGACTCAATTTTAATACGAAAATTAAAGTGGCTTCCGTT